>Ga0209628_10001688_pt1 | contig 14506 bp, 8 predicted proteins | sample TergutCu122P4_FD_187285 | JGI IMG/M metagenome (GOLD analysis project Ga0209628, IMG submission 187285) | Cubitermes ugandensis P4 segment gut microbial communities from Kakamega Forest, Kenya - Cu122 P4 (SPAdes) (version 2) | ecosystem: Host-associated > Arthropoda: Insects > Digestive system >...
ATGATGGGCATAGTGATGCCCAAAACATGTTGAGCAAGCAATAAGATCTGCAATAAAAACCTCTGTTGCATCTAGTTGGCATTTTATTTCCACATATAAACAAAAGAAAGTCATGACTTAATTGAAATGAAGTTTGATTAATTCTTTTAGTCTACTGTTATGAAATGACTTTGAAGCATGTCTTGTTATGACACATACAAAATATTTTTTTAGTGTACATAAAAGAGCAGTGAAGACAGGAGACTTAATTTAGATTGTTTTTGAGTGCATTTGCAAAATTTAGAAGAGGAACTATTAGCTTCATCATGTCTATCATTCATGAAATTTGATATTTGAATATAGTTTGAGAATCTGTTGAGGAAATCCAAGTTTCATTAAAATTGGACAAGAATAACAAGCACTTTACTCGGAGACCAATGTACATTTCTCATCATATCTCACTCATTTCTTCTTAGAATGAGAAACATTCCAGACAAAAATTGTACAGAAAATCAAAACACACATTTTGTTACATAATATTCTTCCAAAATTGTGCCATTTGTGAGATAATGTGGAAAAATAATGTAGAGCCAACAGGCCACAGATGACAATATGGCACATGCTCATTGCATCCTGGATAACTAAGACTACAGGCACACACTCACAATACGTAATACTTACTGGTTTTCCACTGCAACAATGGTTGCAAGAACGTGCCTGAATGTTATGTTGTGTGTACAGCACGTGTCTTGTTTCATTAATACATAGTTTGGCCTTCCTGCCAGTTTGAATAATGATCCATCTGATGAACTGCCTGTTGATTTAATGTTTGCTTATTTTAAGGGAAAATTTTACCATATTCTTAACTATTTGTAATCAAATTTTATCACCCTTGATATATTTATTGTCTAAAGAAAATAATGATAGGGCCTACTCATATATTTAAAACTGTCATTTATCAGTGCTTTGACTCAAGTCATCAGTTATGTGCTATTTGTACAGACATACCATATGCCATCATTTGCTTGCAACAGTCTCAAAACACGTACCACAGCTGTTATGCTGTGTATACATTTCCAAAATTATCGGTTACTGGTTTTACATTCTCTTCTGTTATTGATGTGAAATACTGATTGCATCTTGAGTCTAGGTTTTCTAAGACAAGATATCCAGAAATGTTTGTGTTCTTGTTCCAGATTTGCCGTGATGGCGTACTGTTGGGCAATGAGTGCGGATGAGCGGCCAACTTTCGCCCAGCTTCATATTTGTTTACAAGAATTCTACACCCAGCTCACCCGCTATGTGTGACAAGAGTTTATTATTGTGCTACTAGTGACACGAAAGGGAACTTATAGACTTTAACGTACTTGGAGATGGAAGGGAAAGTGACAGGTAGATACCGTGGCACCAAGTGCTGTCCAGTTTAATGTACTTAGCGTACTGGACCAAGAGACTAAGCTATTTTTTATGTAGTAGCTCTACAACTAATCAAATGTTGCTGTGACCTGTTTTAGTGTGTTTATTCTATCTAATTTTTTATGTATATTACATATTTTGGCCTAATAGGGGTCATCATGGAGGGTCTTTTTATACAACTGAATACCCGCTTTATAATGTACAATTTTTATGTATTATATGATACACATTTTGAAAGTTTCAGGACATATCAAGACATGCAACAGATCAGCCAAACCTGAAAAATGAAAATACAGGGAAGGGCATACATATTTATATGGTAAAACAAAGACTGGATGACTAGATAAAAAAATGATTAACACGCTTTAATGGATCAGGCAATGCCAGAAACACAGAAAATTTGTTTCAAATGTACACACAGTGCGCTTGAGCCGTATCCATGGAGTACAAAAGAAAAATACAAAATTTTAAAATCCCTAGCAGTGTGTGTTTTTGTGTAGATGGTCAGATTGCATGTGACATTGTCTATGCAGAGATGTTGCTCAGATGGCATTCAAAGTATACATAGTTTAAAGCCCTGAAGATGACAGAAATGTTTGGTTTTACTCAGTATCCCTAATTAAATGCTGGCAGAATATTTTAAATAGACCATCACAGCTTTATCACCTATTCCTGATGCATGATTTGACATCTCTACGTTTACCATCTTAACACTGTGTGACATGTGACACCTGTCCTACTTGAATCCCTGATGGATTGTTTTGAATCTTAGCTAAATCACATCCTTTCACAGTAACTGCTGTGAGAATATTTCTTACAACAGCTTTAACCATTCCTGCTGTCTGCAGTTCTTCTTTTATTGTAATCTATTTTTTTTATATTATATGACTTATTTAGGAGCATCATATATTACAGAGAAAAACAGGTCAAAACAAAAAATCAAAATATGCCTAACCTATCAGTACATAAAACAATGTCTTGAACCTCAATACTGAGCACTTTAGAAATGTGGAGGTCAAAATGTATGCAATTTTAGGCATAAGATTTGAATAAATTCAATTAAGAAGGAGACAGTGGTAGGATGATTGCAATTATTTTTGTATTTAACTAGTACTCCTGTTGAATGTGTGAATGGTATTACACTCAGATGCAGTTTTGTGTGTACATATGAATGTTAGTGACTTTGTCTTTGCCTTGCCACCTGAATGACTGCTTTGTGTCCATTGAGAACTGCTTATTGGATGTAATGCAGGTGAGCTTTCACAGCAGCAGCAGCATCAGCAGTTCAAATGCACCTAGCATCATCATACTGCCATACTTGCAGCAACCCAGTGCCACGTGGGACATTTCTGTGTGCAGTTACAGCATAACTGTAACTGGTGCAGTCAGACTTGCTGCATGCATTATTTACATCTTGGTTGGGAGAAGCGAAAACTTTGTTGATGATGTGGGTTCATTTGATTCTGAACACTGTGTGTAATGAAAAAGAGCAAACCTATAAAGGTACATTGTAAACTTTTAGTTATTTATTTTGTGTAATGTAGTAGATGAGAAATGCTTCCTATAAGAGAATTCCAAAACCTTGAACATTTTTCTGCGGCAGATAGATTTTTATGTAATGGATACTTACAGATGAAAAGTATTATGCATTGTGTGTTACGTACAGTAAAAGTTGTAATATTTGGCGTATCCAGGACCAAAGAGTTGCTGGATGTTACAGGTAGTTACACATTAGAATGTTGTATCCAATGTGTATCTTAGTGTACTTAACAACTTCCTGGACAGACATATCCATTTAATTTGTCACTTGACATGCTGTAATGTCTCTGCCACACTTCTGTTCATTTGCAGCACTACGTACATTGTATATATAGGTTTTACCCTTTCACAGGCCACGAAGGCTCTTAGGGAGAGTAGAGGTATAGCTCTACTCTGTTTTTGACCTCAGCACTAGAAGGGGATGAGGGGTCAGCGTCACGCCCCAGCCGCACCTTACCCCCGGGAAAGACCCGGTACCCATTGTACAGGAGGCTGGGTGAGCCTCGGGGCCAGTCTGGACAGGTACAGAAAATCTCGCCCCTACCAGGATTCGATCCCCGGACCGTCCAGCCCGTAGGCAGTCGCTATACTGACTACGCTACCCGGCCTACTTGTATATATATATATAACCTACAAAAACCTGATAAGACACAAATATTTCACTCTCTCAAGCATCAGTTGACAACACTGATGCCAGTTGATGACATAATGAAATGTATCTTTAATATTATTCATTCTATGCATTACTTAATGAACTTTCTTATAAAAACCAATTAAATGGTCAACATGTCAGTGCAATTTTACATGTAAAGTTTTTATAAAAATGGTTATCTTTTGCCTGCTGGACATCTGTAACTTAACAATCATTCATTCCATGCATTATTTAATGAACTATCTCAAATACCAATGAAATGCACAGTGTGTCAATGCAAGTTTGCATTCAAAGTTTAAGGTATAGTGCCTCCCGCTGTATTGCGCCGGGATAGCTCACTTGGTATAGGGACTCACTGTGGGCTGGACGGTCAGGGGATCGAATCATGGTGGGGGTGAAATTTTTCTCATGCATCCAGACCATCCCTGGGGCCCACCCACCTTCCTATACAATGGGAACTGGGCATTTCCTGGGGTAGAATAGCAGGGAAATGACATTGATCCCCACCCCCCACCTAGCGCTGAGGTTGAAGAAAGAGTAGAGCTATACATCTACTCCCCCTCTGGGCCTTTGTGGCCTGTTTTAGGGTGAACTTTACCTTTACCTTTTGCTTACTACCGTACCATGCACTATATCCTGAAATATGATTACACGTTACTTTATGACCACATCACCTTTATACAGGATAATTTTACATTTCACATTCTTTGCTACAGCATGCTGCTCAAGGCAACAAGTCTCACTGCAGTTTGCTAGTAGAAGTTTTAAACCATAGTTTTACTTCATGTTTTATACATACTTTATTGATGTTTGTTCTTCCTGATGATGACTCATCAGAATCAAAATTTGATGGAGATGCTACATTTGAAACATTAAATGTAATCTTTCATTGAGATGTTCTGCATTTAGTTGGTTGTTACAAGACAGTTCATATTGAAATATAATGGGCCTGTGTCAGTTACCAGTCAGTATGGCTGTCCAGACCTTCCAGTGCCAGACATGGCAGCTTTTGCTCTATTTCTGTATTCATGATCCCAATCTTTCTGGGGGGGGGGATCTGCATAATGTCTCTACAGTACACGTGTATTGAGAAGTGCACAAGTTTCAGTTTTTCTCTTTTCATTTATGCTTTATTTGCCTCCATCTTACCTTCCTCTGTATTATGCATATTCTTCTAAATTGCAAACTGTCATTTCTCATTCAAATTTCCAGAAGCACTGGTTAAAGGTAAGAATTATATAAAAAGAAGCAGTTAATATTTTCTGTCTTATCCTTGCCTTACATTCTGTTTCATTGTTCTTTTGTTGTGTTGTTAGTTGTTACAAGTAGTTTTGTGTTTGTTCTTGCTGTGTTCTCAGGAAGAGACACATTAATTAGATGAAGACATGTATCCATTGAAAGCACTTCACATTTTAGACACATTTTACTGCTCTGCTTTATTGTTGTTCACCTCCTGAATGTGTATGGTATGATGTAAGAACTGACACAAGCCTGGCACTGTGTTACACATAAAGCCACAGTGTACAGTAATGTACTAGGTAATCAGACATCAGGGGGCACTAATACAGTGTCAGCAGGATTAAAATTGGAGGAGTACACTGTGTTACTGCATGTTGCAGCTTGGTCCTCCACAAATCTAGCATAAACTGTCTGGGCACTGAATTGGTCTCCAAGGTATGAAATTTATGTTCTGGTCATGCAATTATATATACAAAATTATACACACCATCTTTCTGACTGACAGTTTAAAATGTGTCAGGTTGTTTGTATACATTCTCCATTTTGTTGGAACAAAGACAGTGATACTGATTCATTGATTTGCTCTCATTTTGTATTTTAACTCAGTTTTAATCTTTAATATATAGATCACTTATTCACCATTAATCATGCTAGTTTAGTCATATCTGAGTTGAATTCTGCATATTTCTGGTTCATATTTCATCCGGGTACTAGCCATTATGTTAGGAGTCCAAGTGTGGTGGATCCCACCATTATGGGCAAAGTGGTAAGTGATCTTGGAAGTTGTAGGAAAGGACACCCTTACAGTGACACTGACTGGAACACCAGTTCACCAGTACTTTGTGATCATTCTCAGGACTTTGTTTGCGTAATATTCTGCATGTAATCAAAGGCATCACCTCATCTGTAAGTCTGCCATTTATGGAAAAGGGCAAATTCTGTACAGAAGGCTGTCATATCTTGTGCCTCATTAATTGTTATTTGTGCCTTTCTAAGTGGCATAGCCTTTTTGATAGAGAAAAATTATATACATTTCAAGAAAGTAGTTTCGAGGCAGCCTAGATTTTATGTGGTATGTGTGTTTGATTGTCAGTCAATTGTGAGATATGTATAAATTTAAATGATAATTTTCTTGTGTACCTAATTCATGCAGCTTTATGGCATTTATTGGTCTGATTTTAAATTATTTTCATATTATTAAAGTATAATTTAAACTTAAGAACTGTCGCATGAACTTTGTCACAGACATTGTTGGTCCAAAATGTAGCATTTACACATTTACATATGTGCTTGCTGTTTGCCCATAATACGTGTTGAATGGGCTGATGCCTGAACTGGGTAGGAACAGCAAGAAAGGGGGGAGAAAACAAAATTATTTAAGACCATGATGATGATGATGATGATGATGATGATGATGATATTTACTAAGTTAAATTTTGCCCTTTTTTATGAAGAATTTGGTTGTAATATTTTTATCCGGTCTACGTGCTTATGAAAAGGATAATGGGTAACTTATAATGCTTGTTTTTGGAGATGTAAATGTAAACAGTGACAATGTTGAGAGTTGGAATTTATGTGAAAATTTATGATTTTTTACCTAAAAATTATGATTGGATTGCATAGTGTTGCATATTTCATGCACTGTGTTGGTGATCTGGATCTTTTGATGGAACAAAGGCTTAAGACATATCACATCAGTGCTGCCATTTTGAGTTTAACTTATTTATCTAGTCTCATGTTGTATGAGGACTCTTGGTACCCTGTACTGAAATGGCCTATAGGCCTAAATATCATTACTTGTAAATATTTGTTGTGTGAATGTGTGACTGCAGATAATTTTCAACTGAAGTTGAATGTCTAGTGATTAATGTAACATTGTGTGCACATGGTGATTGTATTTGTGTGTGTGTCTGTTTTTGAGAGTGAGAGAGATATATATGTACACAAATTCAGTAAAGTGTACAAAATAAGTTCCTGAACCATTAAAGCACTTTTCTTCACATGACCATGCATCTGTGCTTTGCATCACATTTAGGAGGGATGCTAAGAATCTGATTACTTTCACTGAGATTAACCCCACAACTGTTTTTATTGACAACTGTACATTCTAACACTTACAATTTCCCTGGCTCATGAAATTTGGACTGCCCTATGGTATAAAAAATATTCTGCTAGGTATAAAAGAAGAGACAATCCCAGCGCAGTCTAAGGCCAAGGTCTGCAGCTTCTCAACTGCTGGGATTGTGGGTTTGAATCCTGCTGAGGGCATGGATGTTTATTTCTTGTATATGTTGCATGTTGTGTAGGTAGCTGCTTATGTGATGGGCTGATAAAATGTTGAGCAGGGTCGTACTGGGTCTGTGTGTGATCTAGAAACCTCAAAAGATGAGGCCTAGGCCCAATTTGGGTTGTAGGGCCACAGAAAAAAATGTTCACCCATTGTCTGTTCAAAACAGGCTGAATTGTTCAAATAGTTTAATTGTTTCCTCCTAGAGTGCAGCAGCTATAAAACTTTTTCCTTCCATTGCAATTCTATAGAAAGAAGACTGAATGTGGAACAGTTTATCAGAACAGAATATTGTGTTGAAAACAATTTGGCATAATGTTCGAAAAACAGTTAAGGGGTTAATAAGTTGAGTGAATATTTCATATTCAGAGACATTTCTATTTTGTAGCTGTTGTTTCACCTGTTTGTGAATTTCAGAACAGACTTATTTTTTAGGTTACTGTTTTCTGGATAGGCTTAGTTGCAGGTAAGCAGAACACTTCCTCTTTATGCTTTATAAGAGTTCATGTACATTTAAATTACCTAAGAGTTGGGTGCAATTTTGGGTTTATATTCAGCTCTCATTGTGTTTAAAAAACTGCTTGCCATATGTTTGTAGAAATGCTTTATATGGAACAAGTATATTATAATATTTTGCTCTCATTGCTATAATATCAGCTTAATTTACTGTCATTATGGTATGCATGTGTGTTAGTTTTAATACTGCACCTCACACTGTGCTGGAAGACCTAGGCATATTGCAAGGCTAATATTAAAATTTAACTTACATAAATAGTTTGGGAGGGCATGAACTGAATTAATCTGGATTGGAATAGGAAAGAGTGGCAGGCTGTTGTGAACATGGCAATGAATTTTTGGATTCTATAAAAGGTGGAAAATTGATTTAGAAACTGAGGAACTTTTAGCTTTGCAAGAAGACTGTGCTGTACTCTTTGTGTTTGCTTAATGGTGGTTGATGTCATGATTTGATAGGTCACTATATTGTGCATACATACAAAGCATTTGATGGTCAGTATGCAGCATACATATGCAGTATTTGATTGGTCACTGTCCAATACACATACAGAGCATGTGATTGGTCACTATCCTGTATGCATACAGGGCATTTAATTGGTCCCTATCCTGTTCACATATAAAACATTTGATTGGTCACTATCATATACACTTACAGAACATTTCATCAGTCAGTATACTGTACACATACAGAGCAGTTGATTGGTCAGTACACTCTACACATACTGAGCAGATGTTTGGTCAATATACTGTACACATACAGAACAGTTGACTGGTCACTATCCAGTACACATGCACTGCATTTGGTGCTGCAGTTTGCAAAAAAATATTAATCACTGTTTCGTGAGTATTGAATGTGGGTGTCTAGAGTTTTAGAATGTTGTCCCTTTGCTGTGTTTAATGCAGTAATATAGCACCTGTCTGATCAGGCATCCTACATTATGTAAACATGGTAAATACCAAGGTTTTGGAAAAGATTGCTGTCCTCAGGGTCTGAACAGTTCAAGAGGCAGCAAGCTTGAAGATTTAGAATAATGATGTCATAGTACGCACATTATGTGACAGCTGTGTTTATTCATACCTTCTGCACACATTAACAGATGAAACCCCATTCATTACACAGTACTTGTACTGACAGACATGTCAAAATGCATGATTACTGCATTTGGAATGTATATAAAGATGTACACTTTGTGTTCTTTGCATTTGGCATTCATTGTCTTGCTAATTTATCGTATATGGTTCTACTCAACCAAAGAAAAGACATTTTATTATTTTGTATCGATGAAATCTGAAAAATATTTTGAAAAAGATTTGTGTATTTAAAATACATGTCTGTTTTTTACATCAAGTATTCTAATACAATAATGGTTGAGAAGTTAAATAGAACATTAAATTGAGCCACATATAAAAGAAATGTTATTGACTGATATTGGAGCAAAATGAAATTTGCTCCTGACTGTCTATTTCAGTAGTAAATTTCAACTTATTTTGTTGAGTAGTTTTGGAAAGAAAATTTACATACAGAAATTCCTTCCCCATAACTGGAAATTAAACAATGGACTAATTTCCTGCAAAGAATAAAGTATGACTTGCATAAATTGGAACATTGGTGAACTTTCAGTTATTTATGTTTAGACACAGATAGGGGAGGATGTTATGGCTGGGAATGTTAATGTGAGGTTCTTGGTCTGCTCTCCACAACTTGTATGCTGTTAATTACATTTGTAAATATTTATAAACACAAGTAATTTGTACTTTTCAATATAAGTTCATGTTTCAACTGAATGTACAATAATATAAACGAATTTTTGAAACTGTATATTATTTTCTAATTGAAAGTGAATGTGGATTTTTTTTTGTTATAAAAATGTTTAAGAAATGAATACCATAATCCAAGTAGCTTACTGTAAAGTGTGAAGTTATTTATTGTAGTCACTTGTACAAAAAAGAGTTCATGGCAATAATAGGACCTGGTTTCCTGCATACTGTCAGATAATAAACACATCTCAGTTTTTTATGTTTGTGTGTGAAATATTTATTCATTATAAGGTAGCCCTTCCATATGGGAGCATATATATATATTTGCTCCTGTTACTTCCTTTTGGCCACATAAATTTATTCCATCCCCACAGCACATCTTCAACTGTCTGTAGCATATTTATGTGTCCTGCTTCCCTAAACTTTAAGGTCTATAATTTATTTCTGTATATGATTCTAGTGACAACTCACACTAACAACTGTGGTGTATGGTAATTACAGAGAGAAAATATGTTTAAATTTAAGTTGAAACATGGACTCCACAGATAAAACATTAATAGCAAGAAATTAATATTTGTTTTTCTGTTTTATCCTGTCATAGGGTATGGGATGGCTGAATCAGTATAGTGACTGGGTTGTGGGTTGGATGGTAAAGGAGTTTGAAATCTGGCAGCATTATGAGCTTGTTTTGAAAGTACCCAGTCTGCGTAGGAGGCCTTCTAGACTCTGGAGGCTTTTCCACCAGAGGTACAACAGGCTGGTGCATGAAGCTGATCATACTCTACCATCTCATGCTACGGTTAAGAGTGAGTGGAGTCATACCTCCATATCTACATATGCTTTTGTGTTGTACACAGGAACGAGTTTATCTTTACTTTATACTGGACCATACTGAAAATGTCTTAAATGAAAATGTAAATCTTGAGGCTGCATGTACGTTGTAACCAACAATATTTTTGTGAGGTGAACCATATTGCATCCAACTGATGACATCTGATTTGCAGATCAGGTAAGGTGGTGGTTTTTGTGACAAACATGAACAGAATTTACATAAACCTGCATGTTACTTTCTAATGTGACAGCAAATACTCTTACAAAAATCAAGTATTAGAGATGCAGTGAATAGACTAATACTACCTCCCTGCAGGAATTTTGCAAAACATGGCAAGGCCTTGGGTTACATAATCACCAGGGCCTTTTCGGGAGAAAGCTACATGTCCAATACCTCACATACTTTCAATTTCTCCATTATTAAGGATTATACAAACTTAGGCCCAACAACAGAACTCCCTGCCCATCTGCTAAGGCTAAAAATACCAAGTTACAAACTTGGTGATATTTTCCTAAAAGAGGTTATGTACATATTCCATGACTGTTAGTTTAGAGAGTGGTGTCACTATACATGGTTAATGTGGTAACTCACACAGGACACTGTGCTAAGCCATAACCCACAGAGAGAAAACAAATGCTTACCCCAAACATATATCTCTCAGATTTTCCTGGAATGGAATTCAGCAAAGATGTTTCAACATTTTTGTCCTGAAACTCCATTTACATTCGATAGAGTGACCAAACCCAACAAACATGCAAACGACTCATGGTGTATGTAGTGCTCTTGCTTTTTACTTAGCAGACTCCTTTTTCAAATATCGGTACACATGGCAGCTGTTCTGTCCGAGACTTTTCCTTATTTTCGCCTGTTGCTTCAAGAGAATGCTGGGACAGTAACTCAATGGCAGTCACTGCGCTGAATACATCCGATGGGCAGTCTGGTTGCAGAGATCGCTGTTCTGAGTTTTAGTGTCTCAATCCGCTGAAGGTATAATGTCTGATGTTCCAGTTAGGAGTCCTTGAGAACGGTTCTGAAACAAGTCACAGGTTTTATGTGTACTGATTTGAGTCTAAATTCCTAGTGGTCTGTGTTTCAAGTAGAGTGACTACCCGTCCCGATTTTCGCCGGATAGTCCCGAGTCTATTCCAAGACGGATACAAGCTGTATTACAGGCCAATGGTACCCGAACTCTGTATTGATAAAGAAACATGTATCTTTCACAAATTTGTCCATTATTTTGTCCTTCCCGTGTAGTTGAAGACTTCCAATGGCTTGGATGAATTATACAAAAAATTTTGAGTATTAAAGCATTCACTTGTATTAGATCTGATTGGCGAATCTGAGCAGAATCTCGCTGATAGTGAAAAATGGTGTAAAGCAGTTCTGACGTCAGACTGTGGACTTGCATATGTTGTACGATTACTCTCGTTTGTGCTGCCTGTTGCTGTGTTGGAGCGGATTATCGCAATTATGAACTGCTCCTGTACAAGCGAACGCAACAGGAGCAGCGTGAATTTAATAAATTGAAATTGCGGTAAAGATGAATTAAATATATACGTGATAGGAGTGGGTTAGCGCCACGCCCCGGCCGCTTTACCTCCGAGAAAAGACACTCGGTACCCATTGTACAGAAAGCTGGGTGGACCCCAGTGCTGTTCTGGATGGGTGCGGAAAATCTCGCCCTTAACGGAATTCGATCCCAGGACCGTCCATCCCGTACCGGACACCGACTGAGTTACAGCAGCAAAACATTTTGCTGTCCGGTATTGCCATAACCCTCGGATGCCGTCACACCGCACACAGGGGGCATTGCCGAACGTCCCGCTGTCTGGAAGCGGAGAAGTGGTCACCGCACTTGCATTGCGAACTCTGAGGAGACCAAATCACAAGTTGGAGTCTACAGGCCTGCTGCTGCGAATGGTCGACGGTACAAGAATGGTGACGTTAAATTACAAAATGCCCAAATTTGAAGGCTGTCCATTTGGTCGTGCGCTCAAATCTCCAGTAAGACGTGACATAGAGTTACGTGGGAAGGTCTGTTTAAATTAAATAAAAATGCCCCAATATTCTGTTTCTGACGCATGGAATGCCTTAACTTCACCCCTCCTCCTCATTTGGACAAGCCCGTTAAAAATACTTTGAAATGCGTCATGGGGTTGCTGGTGTTTGTCCTACGAGACAGCTTGACTGTTAACCAGAACTTCCAGACTGTTGGAGATTTATTTTTCTCTTTCACCGAATGCTTGTTTAACATTTCGTAAGGCTTATTCTGAAACCCCTAAACACGTCTACTTTACATATCAACCAGGTTTACGGCCGCTTCACTTTATGAAATTCGGTTCGGTGACCGACGGGATGTGGGCTGGACTCACATCGGTTTCTGACATCCTTTCCGTCAACTACGTTGCTGCAGTGTCCTCCAATGGCATAATGCTTATAGCAGATTTCATGAATATCTGTCAGGGAGATACAGTATCCTATGGGGAAAATCACGGAGCCTGGTTATATCGAAAATCAACCCGTTTTCCTTTTTAGGAAAAACGGTAGAGAAACAAGTCAGTTGCTACCCAGCAATATTCACTTACAATCTGAACTACACAGACCCAACGCTACGTGACTTACACAGGGAAATAATAGCAGTTTGTTTTCAGAATCATATGAAAGTTACAGTTTATGTTTTGAAGACATAGTTTCTTAATGTCACAGCAGGTGGAACGTAGACTAGTTTCTGTGCTTTTAACATCTTCCAGGTAGAATATTTCCTCTGCTATCCGGACTACTGGGAAGAAATTGGCTGCTCTGGATTAGTCAGGAATCCGAAACACCTTGGGGAAACTCAGTGCTAAAACAGTACTCCATAGTCTCTTACAGACCCGCGTTACCAAACGCGAAAGCACACGGAAAACCTCCGCTAGAAATTCATTTTACATATGTACATGTTTATAAACACGGAACTTTACTGCATTTCTAAGACACACTGCGTAGTCTCCGTTTTATTTCCAACAAGATTCCATTTATTCCATTACTTTATCTCTATTTGTTCAAATAGTACTTTCTTCATAACTCATGAACTAAAATTTAAGTACCCACCCCTGTTTGCAAAAGGTTAAAGGGGAAATACTGTACATAGCCATATTTAATAATAATAGTAGTAGTAATAATAATAATAATCTTCTCTAATAACAATTTCAGTGGGAAATACTGGTCTTTATTTGGCTCGAAACTGTCCGTACCACCCTGTGCTCCTGATTACAGAGGAACCTATGCATACATAACATCAGAGAGCAGTGGACTGCAGTTGTGTCTCTGAAAAATACTGCCTTTTGCTGACTAGTGAAATGCTGCTCAAAAATCCAGTCTTGGTCTGCGGAGTGTAGCAAGAAGATGTTCGAACTGTGTGTCATTTGCGTGCTGGTTGAACTGCTGAAGATGCCTGCATGTTCTAATGTGGCAGCTTGTGTTTATAGTTTAATTGTGGAAAGAAAACTTGGAGGAAAAGAAGTGGAGTGCCGGGGTTGCCATAAAAATGGCCAGCGCGGCCCTCAAAAGGGAAGTGTACTGGGGGCGTGGAAAATTTGGGGCAGATATTCAGTTATTGCCTTAAGTACAGATATCGATCTGCTAATATGCTTCAAAACCGTATTTTTTAATACCTTTCAACTAACGAAGTAACTAACTACTAAATAACCATCCAACTAAATAACTCCTTGCAACAGTGTCCTATTTCAGAAGCCAACATTTCTTCCTCCAATCCAGAAACACCGCGCATTTTGTGCAATACGAATGTTCAGTCACGTGTTCACAACAGCCAACAGCATTTCCTAATCCTGGGCCAGATGATATCGTAGTCAACACGCTTCGTATTTTTGCAATATACATTTTAATATTATATTTACATTTATACAAAGGTCTTCAAGTGTTCTCTGTCCCTCAAGTTTCACACTACAACAAACCATACACCTCTTCTCTCACACATACGTGCCACATGCCATGCCCATCACAATCCTATTAATCTGATAAATCCAGTAGTATTTGTTAAGCAGTACATGTCACGAAGCCCGTCACTATGCAGTTACCAATCGTCTATCTTGAAGTTTGTTATTCCGTGCCTTCTTACATTCCTACTATTAATCATTGTTTAATTGTACCAACTACATGCACTCATACGAGGGTTGGAACTTTAATAGTGACAACTATTTATTTACAACTGATACAAAATAGATACATGTTTCGAAGTTTTACTGTCCTTCAATGTAGTCACCAGCATTGTGTACAACCCGTTGCCAGC
>Ga0209628_10001689_pt1 | contig 14499 bp, 12 predicted proteins | sample TergutCu122P4_FD_187285 | JGI IMG/M metagenome (GOLD analysis project Ga0209628, IMG submission 187285) | Cubitermes ugandensis P4 segment gut microbial communities from Kakamega Forest, Kenya - Cu122 P4 (SPAdes) (version 2) | ecosystem: Host-associated > Arthropoda: Insects > Digestive system...
ATTATAATGGTACTACAAGAACTGTTGCAAATGGTATGCCAACTTGGCATAGTCTGGTTCCGGGTGAGGGGCATTCTGTACGCGTATTGCCAACCTTTGTTGATGCTGGAGTCAATCTGAAAAGCAATTTGGAATTAGCCAATTCTACCAATATTGATAGTTTGGGTTGCCCGCCTTTAGTAGGAACAGATATTAACGGCAGGATGCGGACTCCTAATCGTACAATGATGGGATCTTACGAAAGACAGCCTATAGGGCTTGATTTAATGCTCTTGCGCGTACAACCAACAGTAAATAGAGTAATTAACAAGCAGCATCTTACCATCAGCGTAGATGTAATGAATTACGGAGCCGTTCCAATTAGCAATGCAACATTGCGGTGGAGTAAAAATGGAACGCTGCAAAGCAGCATTCCTGTTACATTCAATCCTTTACTGTCAAATCAGCAACAAAATGTTTTGATTGATACATTCACCGTAAACGGAAATATTGGCGACAAAATTAATATTGTTGCTTGGGTAGAAACAATAAATGGACAGTTGGATACAGTGAAGTGGAATGATACAGCATCTGCTACCTACGTCCTTGCACCTTTGGCAGAGTTTATTGCTCCGCCTGTGGAAAAACCGACCAATTTGTTGTCATTCGATGTGAATGTACGCATATTTGAAGGTACGGGAGCGCCGGTAGTTGCACCTAAATTGTATGTACAATCATCGCTTAACACCTACTACTATAGCGATTCGATTCCTATGAAAAGAACAGGCGGTGAAAATTGGACAGCGACTATTCCGCCGCAGTATTATGGTTGCAAGGTAGTATATTGGTTGCCCGTAGCAGATACTGTGGGAAATAGTATTATTTTAATGGATTCTACCAATATAATCTTCGATTTAGGTAAAAAAGATACCGTTATCATAGGAACAGGCACAGGTACGAGCAGTTATAATCCGCTTTATTATTATTATTATTCTTATACGCGGAATTATTATCGGTCGTGGGAAATAGATGCTCAACAAAGGGGCGGATATATTACCAGTATTGCATTTTATAATACTGCAACTACAGTTTCAAATGTAGCCAATGTATCGTTCTATTTGAAAGCAGTTACAGATTCAGGTGAAGTATCCATGATATATAGAGACCCGATTAGAGAAGGTGCAACCTTAGTATGGGGGCAAGCCACTGCGACTACGAATAACGTAGGTTGGGTTACTTTCCAATTGCATACTCCTTTCTATTTGCCACCCAATATGAATTTATTGGTATATTGCGATAATAAAAGCGGAGCATCGAATAACCAAATTACATGGCAGACCTCAACAGTAGCGGGACTAAATACGTCCATGTATGCGTATGGTACAACTGCGCCTTTCCCTCCCGCTAATCCTTCTTATAGTATTAGCGGCGTTAGACCTAATATGCGACTTGTAATGCAGCAAAAACCTATTCCATATCCTGTTAATAATTTATCTCTTACAACCTTGCTTTCTCCTATAAACGACAATGATGCGTTGTGTGAGATTTCTTCTTCACCGTTGAGAGTTTTTCTATCAAATACGGGAGGATATGATTATGATTTTACCAAAGATAACATTACCATAGAATGTGAAATCATATCTCCTGACACAACTCTTAGTGCAAAGGTAAGTCAAATTGTAAAAACAGGAAAACTTTTAAGCGGAGAATCTACTATTTTTACTCTAATACCTTCACTGCCTTTGGTTTCAGGAAATACCTATATCAAAGTATGGTTAAGCAATCCGTTAGATAATATTTTTTATGATGATACGCTTAAGTATGTATATCACTCCGAAAAAATTGGCTTGCCAGTAGAAGAATATTTTGCATCTACAACTATACCTGCTGAATTTGTATCAAAACCTGTAACTAATCAATATGGAACGGGTGTTTGGCAAGTTTATCGTCCTACTTTGAGTGACATTATACAACCAGATTCTGCTGGTACGGGAATATTACGGTTTATGGGAGTAAAAGGTACTTCGGCAGTATTGTCCACTCGTCAGCTTGATTTGTATGGTGCAATTAACCCAAGACTTGAATTTTGGTATTACCACGATACAACATTGAATCAGTTGAATAACTCAATTTTGGAAGTCTATGTTTATGCTGATAAAAATCCGCGCACCGTATTGTCTATTCTTAAAAGAGACCGTACGTATGGTCACGGTTGGCATAAATATACGGTACCTTTAAACAATTATACATCATATCAATGCGTTTACTTAGAATTTGCTGCTAACAATAAAGCAGATGCAGATATTGGGCAATTCATAGACCGTATTACCATTACTTCCGACCAAGATTTGGCAGTGTCGAAAATATACGTATCGCCAAACCCAATGGCAGATGTTTGTGATGTACAAAACCGCAACAAAGATGTATATGTTGTTCTTCGTACAACAACAAATCAGGGGATTGACTTTTCTATTCCTGCAAATAATACCAATATAAGGATGGAAATTTGGTCAGGGTCAACGCTTGTTAACACTGTAAATTATCCATTAACATCAGGCATTATAGCAGGAAATTCTTCAGATACTTTTAAATTAGCAAGCGGCACTAACTTTGCAAAGGGTACGCACCAAATCAAAGCTTATTTAACTGCTTCTGTTGATGGCAAACCATCGAATGACAGAGATAGTGTTACGTTTGTTATCAATCCTGCTATAACGTTGATTTCAGGAGAGATATCAAATTCGGAAAATTGTTTACTTAAAGATATAATTGTAGATCAGCAGGTAATAATAAAGAATACGGGTAATATGGATATTCCGAGGATAGAGGTTAGGATGGAGGTAGAGGGTGATCCAACTAATTCTCCCCAAACATGTTATCATACGATAAATAAAGTTTTGCGTTCTGGGGCGTCAGATACAGTTTATTTGAGTTATATTGTACCTGCGATGGAATATTATTATGTAGATATCTATGCGCACATGCTTTGTGATTCTGCATTGGTAAATGCTAGGAATCCGAATCCACCGGGCATACGCGAATGTGTTATTATGGATGATATTGCCATAATGGAACTTGTTAAACCGCAAGTTAATTCAGACACGGTAGGTAAAAGGATTGATATTGTGGTACGTGTAGAAAATTATAGTGGTCTTAAAGATTATGGTAGCGTAGTTATCCATGCTCGTATAGAAGATGCTGACGGTGCGAATTTATTACCTGAAATTACGACTATTATACCCAATATTAATCCTTCGGAGACGTTGCTATATACATTTGATAAACAATACATCGTCCCAGATGAGAAGGAATATTATATCAAAGTATTTTTAGATTCGAGGGATATTTATCCTATTAATGATACTTTGAAGGAGAAACGTATTCCAGTTCCGTCTAACGATAACATACTAAGAATTGGGTTTGACAAGTTTGTATTAGAACAAAACATACCTAATCCTGCAAAACACAACACGGTGATAGAATATAGCGTTCCGATGTCGGGCGAAGTTATCTTCAATATTCATAGTGTAAGCGGACAATTATTGTACACTCAAACCTTGCAATCCGAATCGGGTAAGCATAGTATTGAGTTAAATACGAGTAATTTTGCCGCAGGAATTTACTTCTATTCTATGGAGTACAAAGGACAAAAATTTGTTAAACGAATGAGTATTAAAAAGTAAATTAGTAATGAATTATGATTTAAAAAATTATAATTCAAACAAAAAAAGGCTGCCTTCGGCAGCCTTTTTTTTATTTGGCACAATTATTGTGTAGTAATAAATTGTAAAAACTAATAACTAACTCATAAAGTCGTCTCTAAAAATAGAACGACTTTTTTTTGTTTGGTATTAGAAAAAAATGTACATTTGCGGCTTATAAATAAAAATACGAGAATGTCAGCAAGTATTGCTCAATCGGCGGGAAAAATTACTACGCACGTGCTTCGGCGAATGAAGGAAAACAAAGAAAAAATAGCCATGCTTACGGGATATGATTATTCTATGGCTAAGTTATTGGATATGTCGGGTATTGAAATCATTTTGGTTGGCGATTCTGCGGCAAACGTGATGGCAGGCTACAAAACTACGTTGCCAATTACTCTCGACCAAATGATTTACCATGCTGCCTCGGTGGTTCGTGCAGTAGAAAAGGCATTAGTAGTGGTGGATTTACCCTTTGGAACCTATCAGGGTGATTCTATGGCTGCTTTGCATTCGGCAATTCGCATAATGAAAGAATCAGGTGCCGATGCGGTTAAATTGGAAGGTGGGAAAGAAATTACAGAATCAGTAGAGCGGATATTGTCGGCAGGAATACCCGTTTTAGGACATTTGGGACTTACGCCCCAATCAATTAACAAGTTTGGAACATATACCGTTAGAGCAACCGATAAAGAAGAAGCCGAACAGTTGCTCAAAGATGCTGTTTTATTGGAAAAATGCGGCTGTTTTGCTATTGTTTTGGAAAAAATTCCTGCAAAATTGGCATCCGACGTGAGTCGGAAGGTGAAAATTCCTGTCATTGGCATTGGTGCCGGGTCTGGCGTAGATGGACAGGTATTAGTTTTGCACGATATGTTAGGAATTACGCAACAATTTTCGCCTCGTTTTCTGCGGCGATATCACGATTTAAGCCACGAAATTACATCTGCAATAAAGCAATATATTAAAGATGTTAAATCGCTTGACTTTCCAAACGAAAAGGAACAGTATTAAAAAAAATACATCTTTGATGTTGAAATATTTTTGGGGACTTATTTTATTGGTTGCGGGGGCGTTTGAAATGGCGTTTTCGCAAGAATTAGTTTATCGTGAGACAAAGCAATTTAGTTTTTATTTTGAGAAACAAAATCCCGATTATACGCCGCTGTTTGAATTGTTGGAAAACTGTCCGCCAGATGCGTTTATAAAATATCATACCGAAATTCAGGTTGATATTTTTCGTCAAAATAATGCGTATTCTATTCATTTAAAATCACTTACGAAGAATGTGGAGTGCCCGTATAGGTATAAAAATTTTCTTGTTGGTGATTTTATTTTTGCAGACAAAATCACTATTCAGAGTTCGATTCGGGGCAACGGAAATTTGATTGCGGAAATTGATTTGAATAATAAAGAAATTTGGGCTAATGCCGTGATTTTTGACACTAATTTTACCTCTTCTTTGGAATTATCTGATTTTCAATTCTCCATTTCCAAGATTGAATACTCATTGAAAGAGAGGGGATTAACGTTTTTCAAACAGGTAGTATTAAAACATGTAGATAATTACTTTTTGTATGACAGTTTATTTACCAATTGGCAGCAGCAATTTGATTTGTTGGATTTGTCAAATGTAGATATGTTGCCCATTTATCAATTTCGTTTGAAAGATATTGAGTATGAGATAAATAAGTACGACAGTAACGAATACGAATTGCTTTTGAGCAAGTCGGGTTTAGACAATCGAAATTATTTGCAAAAACGGGCAATGTTGTTTCAGAAAATAGGCGATTTAAAGTTGGAACTCGCTCAAAGAGTGGCAGTTATAGACGAATTGATGTTTGAAAAAGGAAAGCAGTACGAAAAAGAGCAAAATATTGAAAAGGCACTGTTTTATTACAATCGCGTGTTGGACTATAACCCTTTGCACTGCGATGCTTTAGAGCGTTTGAGCGACCTATACACGCGGCAAAATTTGCATAAAGAAAACTTGGAATTGTTTACCAATTTGCATTTAAGGGGTGAAAATATAAATTGCGAAGCCGCTTTGACAAGCAGCGTTTGCGATTCTATGTGTTTGAAAATCAGTTATTTAATAGAGCAACGAAATTATTACGATGCGATTAAACATTTAGATACGTTGGAGTTGATGCTCAATCAAATGGCGGGAAATGCGTATTTGCAGACCTATCAAAATTTGCGAAAACAGGCTCAAAATGGCATTTACAATTCGTATATTGACGTGATTAACAGAGGAATAAAGGGAAATAAGATAGATTTGTGCAAGGAATATATTTATGGGTTGGTCGCCATAATGGAAAAAGATAAAAACTTACCCGCTGATAATCAGGCTTTTATGCAAATGATGGAGCAGTTTATTTTCCGCTACAAAGAAAATGTAAAAACGGTGATAAAACGCAAAAAATACGAGGAAGTTATTCGCAGCAACGATGCAATGCTTGTGTTTTTGGACTCGATTCATTATCCTAAATATGAAGAGTTTTTAGACTCATACTCAATTAGTTACACTGAAATTTATCTTCAAAAAAAGAAGGAATCGGACGAAGAGGCACGCATTTTTTTTGATATTTACGGCAAATACATAAATCTTTCAATAGAGGAATTTACCGATAATCAAGAAGATTTTACGCAGGAAGTAAATGATGATGAAAAAAGGTATGAATATCTTGTAAATCAAGTTTTTACGAGGGCTATTTTCGCTGATGATTTTTCAATGTTTGAGCCTATTATCGCTCTTTTGCAGTGGGAAAAGGAAAAGGAATATACGGTGTCGGCAATGGACAGTTTTTTTATCGAAAAGAGAGTAAATCCGTTGATTATAAGTGCGTTATCTAAAATAAATAAGTATGCGTGGACGAATGAATTTTCGTCAGCAACGGTATTGATTAAAAAAGTAGAAGACATTGTTCTTTTGTTGAATTTGAGAGAGGAAACGTCCGAAATATCAGCAAAATACGCTCAAACTTCGGAACTTTTGCAACACCGCATCAATGAACGTGCGGAACAGGAATATACTGCTTTTTCGTTAAAAATTAGACAATTAGCAGAGCAAAAACAGTATTTTCAGGCGTATCATTTATTGAAAACCGAAAATTTGTACCTGCAAAAAACGGCTTATCAAAAACAAATACACCTCTTATTAAGGGAGGTGGAAGTTCCCGCTTTATTTCAGGAGAAAATGGCATCTGTCGAGCAAAACATTGCATTAGAAGACTTTACGTCTGCCTTCAACAAATATGAAGAGGCATATCTTTATTTTCTAAAAAATAATATTTTTCTATACGGTTTGACTTGCGATGATTTATTTGTCTTTATAAAGTCTTGTAAACGAGAGAGTTTGCTAAAAGGAGCCTGCAATTATTACATAAGTTTTGCCAATTACACGACCGCCCTCAATTTGATGATGTACACCGTTGATTTGGGTTATAAAATCGAAGATATACAAAAAAAATTGGGAGCGGCAATGAAAAAATCGTCTTATAATTTCTCCGATATTTCTCAAAAATATATCTTTACAAATATTCACAAACCGTTTTTAGAAAACTTTTTAGGAAAATTTGGGTATTTTTGGTATAAGATGAAAAAATATTGAAAATATAAATCTAATAAAACTTATTTTAAGACTAAGAATTATTCATAATATTTTCCATACATCTTTTTAATCCATCTCGCCAGTGTGGAATTGTCAGTTCAAATGTATCTCTTATTTTCTGTTTGTTCAACACAGTATAATGTGGGCGCTTGGCTGGAGTTGGATATTCCGCTGTTGTGATGGGCAATATTTTACAGTTTCGTTTGCCGAGTTGCATAATTTCTATAGCAAAATCGTACCAACTTGCAACACCTTCGTTGGAATAATGGAATGTTCCTGTTTGTTCTTCTTTTTCGTTTACCTCAACAACTTTCATTATTGCCTTTGCTAAATCGTGGGCGTAAGTAGGTGTTCCAATTTGGTCAAAAACAACACTTATTTGTTCTAATTCGGCACTCAAACGGAGCATCGTTTTTACAAAATTTGTTCTGTATTCTGAATACAACCACGATGTACGAATAATGGCGTGTCTGCACGAATTTCTTCTAACCGCCACTTCACCTTTCCATTTTGTTCGTCCATATACAGAAAGTGGGTGAACGTTACCTTCTTCTTTGTAAGGTTTATATGTTTTTCCGTCAAAAATATAATCGGTGGAAATGTGAACCATAAAAATATCTCGTTCTGACGCTATTTTTGCTAAATTTTCGACTGCACGACCATTTACATTCATTGCTGCTACCACATCGCGTTCCGCCATATCAACTGCCGTATAGGATGCACAATTTATAAACACATCGGGATTATTGTACGACACAAACTCCTCAATATCATTGGAATACATAAGGTTTAGTTCGTCTATGTCTGTAAAAACAAAATTATGTTTGGGGTAATCAACTGATATTTTCTTAATGCTTTGACCAAGTTGTCCATTTGCTCCAAAAACTGCTATATCCATTTATTTATCTGATATTTAATTGGGTTAAATTTTATTTTGATATACTAATATAGTATCCGATAACGTGAAAAATTGGAATATATTACTCAATTATGAGTTATGAGTTTTTTTGCAACACAGAGACACTGATTTCACAGAGAATTTAATCTTGTTAATCTTATAAATCTTATGAAAATCGTGGTTCAGACAAAAAATCAACATTGCAAATGACGATTAACGAGAGTAAGAATAGAAATTTTACTCATCTTTTTCTTCTTTTTTTTCTAAATATTGCTCTGGAATAATATGATTACGCTTGTTTTTTGCATATTCTTCTAATGTTTCAGTTACTCCTATCTCACGGCGAGCCTTGTTTACAGCATCTATGCTTTCTATTTGATCCAAAACAAATTTTCCAGCAATCCCATTGTATATAAAAACCGTACCATATATTTGTTTTTTTTCCATAAATCGAGTACTATAAGTATCACTTATTTTCATAAATAATACAGTATCTCTCATTTCCCCCTTAAAAAAGCCGCCTGTATTAAGGGATAATATTGAGGGAGTTTTTCAGAATACCAAAGAGTATGAGCCGCATTACAAGAAGCATAATTTCCTACATTTGAATATGTTGGCATTCCTTGTTTATCTACTATTTTTTCCATTTCTTCAATAATTTTTAAATCTTCGGAAGGATTAAATGCCCCGTCCTCCATTAAGCGTAGCCTTCCAATACACAAATAGAATATTTTCAAAGCAAGTTCTTTATCCATATTATCGCCCAAAAGTTGCAAATAAGATTGTTCTATTCTATTGACAATCAGTTTCCATTTTAAAGAATTGTTTTTTAAGTTGTTAAAATCATTTCCTATCAAAATATACCTATCATCACGTGCTTTATCCATAAATTTAGTTAAATAACAAATTGTGGAATCATGCTTTTTTAATTTATCATAACAGGCTGCTATTGTGTATAACGTGTATAATTCTTTATAATATTCTGATGAGGAATCTTTTCTTTGCATTTGCTTAATCAATGCTTTGTACTTTCCTGATAAAAACAAATCAAACGAATTTACGTTGTATAACATTTCTATCCTATTAGGAGTTTGCTCGTACATTTTTTGAGGGGAAGCGTTATTCTGTGCATTTACGCACAATGAGAATAAAAAAATTAAGGTTATTGTTATTGTTACTCTTTTCATTTTATTTTTCTGCAAAGATATAATTTTTTTTTAATATGAAAGTGCTTTTTCATATAATTTATGGCTAAATATAACCCAATTCTTTTTTTAATAATTCCAATTCTTTTTCCTGTAGAAAATGCTGATGATTCAATTCCCGCATCTCTTCTTCAAAATTTACATCTTTATATTGTTGATACAAAGGCATATTCATAAAATAACGTAATAAAAACGGCAAATTTTCGTACCGCTTTATTGTCTGAACCAATGCCAAACATACCTCTTTTATTGTGCCGACACATTCAAACGGTTTTTCTTTTGCTAATCCGCAGAGTTCTTGGAAGATAGGCAATAATTCTTCTTTGTCTAACAGATTTTCTCCAAAAATTTTTGTCAATTGTTTTGCCGAAATAAATGGCGATAAAATAATAAAAACAAATAAGCATTTTGCACATTTACAGCACCATACGTCTGTTTTACTGCCTACGTTGCAACTTTGAAATACGGAAAAATAATCCGTCTGTTTTGAAAATAAATAACCGATTTGCAATTCGCTCAACGGACGCAAAAAACTGTAATAATTCACTTCTTTTGACAAATATTTCGAGACATATTCTCTAAAATCTGCCTCAAATTCGTAAGATTTTGAATATTGATGATTTACGTCCGACCCAATTACAGTGGATTCATTGGCACTTGATTCGTTTGATAAAGCAATATTTTTTTTGCCCGAAATCACCGCTAAAAGCACCGAATAAAACGCCAACATCGCAGAAAATGGAGTATGTCCGTTCAAGAATCCTTGTTTATTTAGTTCCAACAATGTGGGGTCAATTTCCCGTTGAATTTCAAAGTAATTGCTTGAAAATCTGCTTGTTGCAATCGTATCCATAGTGGCTTTGCGGGGATTTATAACCATCGGAGTTACGTTTTCAATCTTCCGTAAAAGTTCGAGTGTTACCACCGAATCTTTTCCGCCGCCAACGGGAATTATCGTTTCATTTTTTAAGTTGAAAAACGGCAATTCTTTTTTGTTGTAAGGCGGTAAAATTTCGATATTCATAAAATCGTCAAGGCTTATCTGTATAGAATTGCAGTAAAAAAATTCTCCCAAACCGTGATAATATAATTTTTTCCAAAAAGAAATGGCATTTTTATCCAAATTTCCGACTTCCACTCGAACAATCGGCGAACAAGTTGATTTCCAATAACTTATCAACTCAATCATTCCGATAGAAAAAACAAAATCATCTAATTCAATCAAATGATTTTTCCAATAAGAAACATCAAAACTTTGATGATATTTCAGTTTTATTTCAGGGGAAAAACAAATATTTTCTCCAATAGAGAACTGAAATTTTATTACCAAATCCTTATTTTCCCACCCATAACTATACGAATTATACGCAAAAACAGGATATTTATGTCGTAAGTTTTGAAAATGTTTTTCCATTATTTATGAATAAATGCAAATGTATAAAATTTTTTTGAGGAAGTGCTTATTTTCTTAGCAAAAAATAAAAATAATACAAGCATAACCTGCCAAAATAGACAGAAATATGTAAAATACTCTATTTTATAAATATGCGTCAATTATCCATAAACAATTTTTATCCGCCGAACTCCATTAGATACGCCTTGAGGAAAGCGTCTATATCTCCGTCTAAAACGGCTTGTGTATTGCTCGTTTCGTAGCTTGTACGATTATCTTTCACTAATTTATAGGGGTGCAAAACATAATTTCTAATTTGCGACCCCCATTCAATCCGCTTTTTTGTACTTTCTATTTCGTCTATTTTCGCATATTTTTTCTGCAATTCCTGCTCATATAAGCGAGATTTCAACATCTGTATTGCCTTGTCTTTATTTTGCAGTTGCGACCTCGTTTCCTGACATTCGATCACTATGCCCGAAGGCTGATGATGCAGACGCACAGCTGTTTCCACTTTGTTTACATTTTGTCCACCCGGACCGCCAGAACGAAACGTATCCCAACTAATATCAGACGGATTTACCACAATATCAATGTTTTCGTCTATCACAGGATAGGCAAATACAGACGCAAATGAAGTGTGCCGCTTATTTGCCGCATCGAAAGGCGACAAACGAACCAAACGATGTACGCCGCTCTCTCCTTTGAGATTTCCGTAGCCGTATTCCCCGTCCAATTCAATCGTAACTGACTTAATACCAACAACATCGCCCTCTTGTCTGTCTAATTCCCTTGTAGTATAATTATGCCGCTCGCCCCAACGAAGATACATACGCAAAAGCATTTCTGCCCAGTCGCAACTTTCCGTTCCGCCCGCACCCGAATTGATGGTTAAAATAACACTCAAACGGTCTTCTTCGTTGCTCATCATTCGCCGAAATTCCAAATTTTCTATCGCTGTAAGTGCCTGATTATAAATATTATCGCATTCATTTTCGGTAATTTCTCCCAACGATAAGAATTCAACAGCAATGGAAACTTCCTCAACCAATTTCCTTGCTTTGTTAAATGCTTCTGTCCAGACTTTTAATGCACTGATTTTCTTTAACTTTTGTTCCGCTTCTTGTGGATTATTCCAAAAATATGGAGCGTGAGACTCTTTTTCTTTTTCTTTTATTTCTTCTAATTTCTTATCAATGTCAAAGAAACCTCCGTATCTCGGACAAACGCCGTTCTAAATTTTTAATTTCTCCTGTTGATATCATTTAAATTTATTTTTTTTCAAAAAAACGCAAAAATTTGTAGTATATTTTATAGTTGGCTTGATAAAATAAAAAAAAATATTTGCACAAAATCACAATGAAACAACTTAACAAAAATTGAAATATATCAAATTGTGTAACGTGATTCACATAATAATAAATTTGTTTTTCCGTTACCGTCTTTGTGTATATAGTGTAAGACTATGTTTGACATACAGACAGTAAAACAAAGATACGGTATTATAGGAAATTCCTTGCAAATAGAGCGGGCTATTCACGTGGCATTGCAGGTCGCACCGACTGACTTAACTGTTTTAATATCAGGAGAAAGCGGAGTCGGAAAAGAAAATTTTCCTAAAATAATACATCAAAATAGTGTGCGTAAACATGGAACGTATATAGCCGTTAATTGTGGGGCAATTCCCGAAGGTACGATAGAATCGGAACTGTTTGGACACGAAAAAGGTGCTTTTACAGGTGCAACAGACACTCGAAAAGGTTATTTTGAACAATGCAGCGGCGGAACAATCTTTTTAGATGAGGTCGCAGAATTGCCTATGTCCACGCAAGTACGGCTGCTTCGGGTGTTGGAAACGGGCGAATTTATGCGTGTAGGCTCTTCTAAAATACAAAAAACAGACGTCAGAGTTGTTGCTGCTACCAATGTAATTATTCCCGATGCCGTTGCCAAAGGTAAATTCAGGGAAGACCTTTATTATCGTTTAAGCACCGTTCCTATTTATATTCCGCCTTTGCGTGAAAGAAAAGGCGATATTTTATTGCTGTTTAAGAAATTTTCTTTCGATTTTTCGCAAAAATACAAAATGCCTGCCATTGTATTAACCAAAGAAGCGGAAGAGAAAATAATTCGTTATAGTTTTCCCGGCAACGTTAGACAGTTGAAAAATTTGGCAGAACAAATATCTATCATCGAATCGGAACGTGAAATTACGGTAGAAATATTAGAAAAATACATTCCAGAGGAAGTAATGACAACGTCTTTGTCCACCTTAAAAAACACAAGCGGGGCTATTGACGTGCATTTCGAGCGGGAACTGATTTTTAAATTTTTATCTGAAATGCAGAAAGATATTAGCGATTTAAAAAATAAATTAGCCGAATTGACAGACAATAAACCCATCGGTAGACTCGAACACAAACCCTTGTTATTAGATAGAGATTCTATAATTTCCAATCCTTATTCCGATGCTCAAATAGAAATTGCCGAATACATAGACGAGCAGGAAGAAACTCCTCTGTCTGAAAATGTGGAAATATTATCTTTGCAGGAGAAAGAAAAAGAATTGATAGTCAAGGCTTTAACAAAAAATGGAAAAAACCGAAAACTTACCGCCAAAGATTTAGGTATTTCAGAAAGAACTCTCTACCGTAAATTGAAAGAATATAATTTAGACGAATGAAATTAAGTTGTGTATAATTCAATAAAAAAATTGTACATTTGCAGAAATTTTTAAAATGATAGTTAAATGAGTACATTAACAATAGAATACGGTATAAGAAGCGAATTTGTAGGCAAATTATTTGAGTTTTTTTCTAAAATTGCAGGGGCAAAAGTAAAGCGGACATATACAGCCACGCCAGAAGAAATAGAAAGATGGGAAAAATCAGAAGCATCTGGAATTTGTACAGATATTTCTGAATTGAAGGCATTGTTAAAATCATAGAGATGATAGTTGAATACACAAAGGAAATAAAAAAAACAATTGCAAAATTAACTGATAAGATTGCAAAAAAACGCTTAAATTTGCTTATAGAAAAGTTAGAGAAGGCAGATAACTTAAAAGAAATTAACAACGTAGAGTCTCTTGCTAATCACCCATTTATTTACAGAATTAGAACAGGAAATTATCGTTTAATTGTTAAATATTACGATGGTGCATTGACTATTTTATTGCTCGAATACGCAAAACGAAACGAAAAAACATATAAAAATTATAATTAATTCCAAAAAAAATTGTACCTTTGCAAATTGATTTTTAGAAATGAAAAAAGAAATAGGAAAATGGTTTATGGATATAGCAAAATACCTCGCTACTGCGGTGTTAATATCTTCATTTTTAGGTAGTTTTGAACGAAGATGGGCTATTTATACGGCTGGTATAGCAGGGGTTGTTTTGTGTATGTTTTTAGGGTTGTATTTTTTAAACGATAAAAAAAAGTGATAATATGGAAGCAATAATTATGATGATTGTTATAGTTAGTCTCGGAATTGGACTTGTTATTTTTGACCATACCAAAGCAGGAAAAAAGTTTTTTGATGCAAATTAAATTTTTATAATTAATTTAAAAATGCCACACAGTATAGCAAATATAGGACACACCCCACCCCAGCCCTCCCCAAAGGGGAGGGAGCAGTTCCCCTCTTTTGGAGGGGTTAGGGGAGGTCGCAACTCTCTGATTATCAAGCACTTACCCACCACCCCC
>Ga0209628_10001690_pt1 | contig 14491 bp, 10 predicted proteins | sample TergutCu122P4_FD_187285 | JGI IMG/M metagenome (GOLD analysis project Ga0209628, IMG submission 187285) | Cubitermes ugandensis P4 segment gut microbial communities from Kakamega Forest, Kenya - Cu122 P4 (SPAdes) (version 2) | ecosystem: Host-associated > Arthropoda: Insects > Digestive system...
TGGAAAAACATGTAGTATGTGTAACGGAGATGGTGGTTACTATGTGAAGGTAATAGGTGGTTGTAGACCTTGTAAAGGAAGAGGTGGCTGGTACGAAGAGAGATAACAGAGGGACAAAGCGTTACGCTTACCCTGTTACTTTTTTATTAAATCTTTAAAGTCCGCTTTCTCAAGTTAGCGGACTTTGATTTTTTAAGCACGTTATCAAGTTTAGCCGAAAAAAACGCTTGATGACGCAGCGTCACCCATTTCGCACAACGTAGAAGCGGCTTTATGAAGTGGCGGCTTCACTGCCGTTTGCGTGGGAGCGAAACCTCCAAAATCGCACTGCCGTTTCTGCGGTGCTACTGCCGCCATTTCATAAAACCGCCCGTTAAGTGCAGGCATTTTTACTGTACTTTCTTGTCCCTTATTTTTCATTGCGAGTTTATTTCTTGATAAAATATTGTCATATGTATTGTCGATTAAAAAAAAGGTTGTATCTTTGTGGCGTAGATTTCTACAAAAAATAATAAAACTTCGTACAAGCGGCTTCGGCAGGACTTTATTACGAGGTTTTTTTATTTTTGTATTTCTATTTTATTTACGCTGTATTGAATGTGTCTGCCATCTGATTTTATTCCCAATGTTAATTTTACGGTAAAATTCATATAATCAAGACGCTCGTCAACGAAATCGTAATATAGTTTCGCCAAATTGACATACTTAAATTCTTGTTGCTTGCCTGTGTTTTTAGGCGAATAATAAATCGGCTCGCCATTGCGTTGTTTGGCGTGTTTGATTACTTGCTCCAAATGTTTTACTGCGTATGTCGATTGCCAATTAAAAGCACTTGTGTAACTTGCTTTTTTTCCGCTTTCGTGCATTGTGATATAAACATTTACGTCTAAAAAATCGTTGCGAACAAATTTTTTGTCTTTGCCGTTCTGCTTGCCAAGTTTATCCAATAATTTCAAGTATTCCTTTGCAACAATCTCTCTACGTTGCTTTGACGCACTTTTTGCTGTTGCTATTCCCTGTATAAATTCGGGCAATTTGCACATTATTTTATCTTCGTTTTGCATTTTTAAAATTTTTGCCACAAAGATAATATTTTTCCCTTATAAATTTCTGATTTCAAAACCGCTATGCAAAAAATAAAAATGGGGGTGCGATAGCACACTCATTTTATATTATTCAATTATCTCATTAAAATCTTTCCGTATGCACAAAATTTTCATACGGAAAGATTTCTATGCTACAATTTGGTATTCGAGTTGTCTTTTTTTACGGTTCAAAAGGGTATTGGTATTTTACTTTTGCGCCCATAATTCCACCCGAAGTGCTAACAATAGACTCAACAACATAAAGACGCATATATGACAGAGTGGGCGATGAATATTGACTCTCAAATTTTACGACATAACCGTGTCCCACTTCACAAGCAACCTCTCTATTGAGATATATAGGAGTAGTATAACCTGTTTGAGGAATACTGGTAATATTTCCTAAACCATTCATCTTTCCTAAATTACAAATTGATACGACAGCACCATAATAATTGCCAAAATAAAGTTCGAAATTGTCAGGTTTAGTCCATCCAACCCTTCTATAATCTATAGTAACATTTGTGTTCTCGGAAATATTTGCCGTAATAGTTCCCACTGGGTCTGCAATAGTTGTATTGCCATTATCGTTCCCATTTCCGTTGTTTTCAATATTGGGTTCATCTTTATCACAACCCGAAAACATTGTTACACTTGCGAGGCAGATTACTATCGCAACCACTTTCCTCAAATTTAATTTGACTTTGAACATAAAATAAAAAATTTAGTTTGTAAAAAAATAATTTAAAAATTTATACTTTGTGTCAAGTCGCTTGCTGTCAGAAGTTTGGTGTCTTTTTTCGCTTCCAAATCGCACCTCGCTGTCCACCGCTTGCACTTAACGGGTTAAATATGCGAAAGTATACGCAAAAATACAACTTTTTACTAAATCTATTAAATTGTTATGAAAATATTTATAAACAATTGATTACGATTGATTTTTTGTGTGCGTAAAATGTATATTTTTCAGTTATCGTTGTGCGTATTTTGTATATTTATATATTTTTGAAGGAAAATTAATATACTATACTGCATTTAGAAAACGTCCGGCCTCGATACCTGCCATGCAACCGGCTGCGGCAGCTGTAATTGCTTGTTTATAGGTAGGATCGGCTACATCACCGGCAGCGAAAACTCCCGGAATGTTTGTTTTGGGTGTTCCCTGAATTGTTTTGATATATCCTTGTTCGTCTATTTCCAGATAGGATTTGAAAATTTCGGAGTTGGGGTTGTGTCCGATTGCTAAAAAGAAACCGTCGATGGCAATATCTACTTTTTCTTCGTCGGATTCTCCCATATTTTTTACTAAATGGGCACCTTCGACACCGTTTTCGCCAAATAACCCGATGGTATTGTGCTTGAATAATATTTCGATTTTAGGATGTGCCAGCACTCTTTCTTGCATGATTAATGAAGCGCGTAAATGGTCTTTCCTGACTATCATATATACTTTCGATGCTAATCCTGCCAAGTAAATCGCTTCTTCGCAGGCGGTATCTCCTCCACCGATAACAGCTACGACTTTTTTTCTGTAAAAGAATCCATCACAGGTGGCACAGGCTGAAACTCCTTGTCCTGCATATTTTTGTTCGTCGGGAAGTCCTAAATATTTCGCGGAAGCTCCGGTGGCTATTATTAAAACGTCTGTTTCAATTAATTGTGTTCCGTCGATGGTGATTTTGTATGGAGATTGCGATAAATCGGCAGCAACAGCGATTCCCGAGCGGATGTCAGCTCCAAAACGTTGCGCTTGTTTGCGCAAATCTTCCATTAGTTCGGTGCCGGTGATCCCTTTCGGATATCCGGGGAAGTTTTCGACCTCTGTGGTGGTGGTTAATTGTCCTCCGGGTTGTATTCCTTCGTATAGTACCGGGTTGAGTTCTGCTCTGGCAGCATAAATAGCGGCTGTAAATCCGGCAGGACCGGAACCGATAATGAGGCAGCGGGTTTTTTCTGTACGCATAATTATTTAACTAAATATTTTTTGCTTTAGCTATCCCCCTTTGGAGGGGGATAGCTAAAGCCTGATTTTATCTTAAATCAATGATTTCAACATCAGGGAATTTATTTTTGTCAAAAACAAAATTGGAATCCGGCAGTGTTTGTTTCGTTTTGTATGAATTAATGTATATGATATTTTGTAAATTGTTTTTGTAGAAGATTGTGAACATTACAGGCATGTAGTCTTCTTTATTTATTTGCACTGTGATTTTTTGTATCTCTCCTTTTTTATTGCTTGGAGTCAGTTCTATTTCGTAGACATTTCGTTGTTTGATGTCTTTTTTCTCACCGATAAATTTATAATTACTGCCTTTTCTGAACATCTCGAAAATGAAGGAAGGATTTATCATTTGAACTTCTTCTTCACTTGGCTCGGTAATATTCACTTCTTCGCTGTCTGTTTGGTAAACCCATTGCGTTTTGCCGTCGAACCACGAATCTATATCGGGAGTGGAAAAGAAAAATTTGTTTCCTTTCATTTGTATGCGACCGTCGAAAACGTAAGTCGTTTTTGCCTTTTCATCTCTTATGTTCATGGTAAAAGAGGCAGAGATAGCTCCCGCTTCGGCATATTTTTGCGAAGATAAATCTAATATTTCTTTTGCTTTTGCATCTTTTTGTGCAAAAACTTGCATAGAGCATGCTGAAATTACAGCGATAATAAATAAAACTTTCTTCATTGTTTATTTGTTTGCATTAACAACTGTTTTTAAGGCCTTTCCGTTGAGTTGAACGATATAAATACCGGATTGAGGGCATTTGAATTCCTGCCATTGGCCTGTTCCTTTTTCTGAGTGTATTAACTTCCCAAGAGAATCATAAATCGATACTCTGTCGTTGGGAGTGTATGTTCTGAAGTAGATAATGTCGTTTTGAACGTACAAATCAGGCGATTGCGCTCTGATTGGGATTACTCCGGAACCGTTTTCACTGCAAATTCCTTTCAAATATACAACGGAACTTCCTTCCATTCCACCACCCTGAATGAGCAACCTGGTAGTATGTTCGCCGTATTCATCAGGATTATAGGAAATTACGAGGTTATATCCTTCTTCCGAGGTTACTGCGTCTGCCGGAGCAGAAACGGAAGTCAATTTGAAATATTTTTTATCTCCTCCCCAAAGCATAATAGAAACATTTCCCGTTAAATAAATTCCTTTTAGGGTGACGGTTTGCAATATTTCCGAGTTTTTTTTGATTTCTCCGAAAAATAAATCGGTCAGATTGACCGGAGTTATCAACATAGGTATGTAGGCATAATATTCTTTTGGTAACTCAAATATGTATTCGGTAGAATCGCCCCAAATGTATTCTGCTAATTGAGGGAAGTCGACAAACGGATTCCGGTTGTTTTGGTAACGATATACTTCTTCGTTGCGGTCGCGTTCTTTTTTGCTTACGGGGTCGGTACGATGCCATTCGAGTATCATGTTTTTCGTCCAATTCTGAAAAACGGGATATGTTTCTTTATTGAACATATACAAAGCTTCGGTTCTCCATTGTTGAGCATAATTTTCGTAGCAGGTAACCATATACATATAAATACGAGCGAAATCGCCTTTGTATTCATCTGCCGGTTCAAAAACTCTTACGGTAGGTGCTCCGGGATAAACATTCGTTCCGGTTTTAGTAACGCCGTTGTTGAAATTGAGAGAATTTCCCGTTTTTCCCATTATATAGTTTGATTTGGCGTTATTTGCCTGAGCGTCGGATGGATATAGATGATTCAGATCGGAATAAGCATCGTCTTTTTCGTTTGCAGGCGACGGATTCCACCAACTTCTGGGCAACGAATGTTCCTTGTTCATGCCGGAAACGGAGTAGTTGCTATTTGTAGCCGGAACATAATATCTGGCAATATTGGAATACATATCCCATACCTCACCATCACTGTCGGGCTTTACGTCGGTGGTACGAAAATAATACCAAAGATTGTTGTAACTTAAAACCGTATGTTCCTTGAGTATTTTGTGCAAAGCAGTCTTGAGTTCGCTTTTCTGTTTTTCGTCGATAGAATTGTAATATCCGACCGGAATTTGTCCGAAAACAGATAATTGGAGAGCAAAAATCAGGAATATACCTGAAATGATTATTTTTTTCATCATCATAGTTTTATGTCTATATTGTTTTACCCATTAATTTTTTGTAATTATCAGCAAAGGTAATGATTTTTCAGCAAAAAGCATATATGCTTTTTAAAAAAGGTTTGGGCAACTCTCAATGATAGAGTTGCCCAAAATCCTATAGTTGAAAAAGTTGTTATCTGTTGATTATTTTGACGGTTTGAATATTATTTCCCGATACAATTTTAATCACAAAGATTCCTTTTTGTGTTACCTGCACAGTTTCATTTACAACAACAGCTTTTCGAGAAGTTATCAACTGACCGACTACGTTATACACATAGATTTTTGCAGACTCGGGCAGGTTGTTTAAATAAATGTTATCGCCGGCGGCGTAAGCGCTAATTTCATTTACAGATGTTTCTATGAGAGAGAGAGGATTAATGCCTGTTCCTGTTAAATCAATAACAACCGGCGCTGCGCCCTGACTACTGATTGTTAATGTAGCGTTATATACTTTTTCTCCCGCTGGAGCAAACGTAATTATTAAAGTCCCTCCTGTAGCAGTTTGCCATAAAGTTTCCGTTACGGGAAAAGCATCAACATCGCCTTCTACATCGAAAGAAATATCGCCGATTAAGAATCTTCCGTAAACAGTAAGCGTTTCTTCTTCGGAAGTTTTACCAATCTCTATCTCTCCAAAATCCAAGCTTGATGTTTCCGGCTCTATGATAATAGCCGGAGTACAATCGGGATTGGAGTCATAAACGACATCTTCTTCGTATGTAACATCAATACCGGTAATATACACAGCTCCGCCTTCGGATGTGATCTTAATCCTGCTAACTTGTGCGACCTTGTCTAAATTCGCGATTTCAACAGAGCCTCCCGTAGATGCTACGGTGTTGGCAGAAGTGCCGAGAACTATATCTCCGCTTTCGTTTGCAATTTTAAATCTTCTGTTGGCAGCGGTATTGTTGGCGTAAGTAATCTTAACTGTACTCACGATTCCACCGAATTCGGGCGACAAGATGTAACTGCCTGCTGCTCCGCCGGTACCTGTAGTATTTATTTGCAAATAAGCAGTTGGGGTAATTGTAATTGCCATCTGCCCTGTCCAATCTCCGGAAACACTTGAAACGCTTCTATCGCTGTAACCGCCACTTACACCATTCTCTTGAATTTCTTCTTGGGTAAGCGATGCTGTAAATACCTCGCCCAAAAGTTTATACACGGCATACAATGTAATACTGCCGGAAGGAGTGAGTATATCTCCGGAACGATAACATGCAGGAGCGATTGTTGTTTCACTTACGGATGTTTCTGCCCAACCGATAAATTCCCAACCTTCACAATCAGTCGTAGGGATTGTTTCCGGAATAGTGATTTCGCCACACACGGTTTGCAATTCTTCGAATATTTCGCCTTTGTTCTTGAGTGTTACGGTATATACGGCCGGAGCATCAGGATTTACTTGGAAGTTGATAGTAATAGTTACATCTTCTTCAAGACCTGTTACTGTGAATTTGTCACCTTCTTGTGTTACGATAGCTTTTCCTGCAGGTGTTACTGTATATGCAGGAGTTGCATAACTGTACAAACACGATGTAGGCGTTGCGGTAATAACATTGTTTTCCAAACTTACCGTACCGTATTCTTCGTTGTTTGATTCGGCGGTAATACTGTGTAGAGGAGGCACAATGGCTGTAGCTATCAGGACAATGGATAAGTCGTCGATTCTCCAGTTAATAGTACCTGAGGCCGGGCTACCGGCTCCGCCATATCCGTAAAGTCTGAATGTTACGGGATTATTGTTTGTTGTTGCAAAAGTCAGTTCGGAATTTGATTTTAAAGCCCACGGATTACCGCTTACCGTAATATCTCCGCCTGCAATTTCAGTCGCGTAATTGTCGGCCGACGAACGCAAAGAATAAGCCGCAGCACCGGTGTTTGTAGAGCGGGTTCCGAAAGAAATGGCAGAAAGTGCAATACTATAACCGGCATCCGGAGTAACAGTAAATTCAAAATAAGCACTTCCGGAGGCTCCGGTATTAAGTGCACCGATGCGAGCAGCATTACCTGCATTGTATTGTCCACTTGCACCTGTATATCCCGACGAGGCCGAACCTGTGGATATGAAAGTAGCTACCGTTCCAAGTGTGTTGCCGATAGAAATATCACTTACAGTTATATTCGCAATGGTTCCCGACGGAGCCGGATTCGCAGCACTCGTACCAAAATCCCAGTAATGAGTCGGATTGTTTACGGGAGGAAGTACTCCTGCACCGGTTAAAGTAACTGTTTGATCTTGTGCACCGGTCGAACTGATAACGATACTTGCGGTATAATTTTTAACTTCAGTCGGATTAAATACAACCGACAATGTTCCGCCTGTTGCAGCCGACCATGCAGTTTCTGTAATGGTAAACGCATCGGCATCTGTGCCATTCTTTGCATAAGTAATATTACCTGTTAAGTTTTCTCCCGAAACAGTAAAAGTTTGTGCCGTCGAGGTTGTATTTTGGGTAATATTTCCAAATGGTAAATTTGCAGGAGCAACAGAAAGAGAAGGAGTTGCAGGGCCGCCGATTGTCGATGCAGTCAGAACAATAGACAAATCATCAATTTTCCAATTGATAGTATTATTCGCCGGACTACCGGCTCCACTATGCCCGTAAATTCTAAATGTTACGGCACTTTCCGATTCAAAAGTCAGTCCGGGATTTGATTTCAAAGCCCATGGGTTACCGCTTACAGTAATTGTTCCACTTGTGATTTCAGTTGCATAACTATCAACCGATGAACACAATGAATATGCTGCCGGGCCGGTACTTGTCGATCTCGTACCGAAAGATATGGAAGAAAAACTGAATTTGTAACCGGCAGCAGGAGTAACCGTAAACTCAAAGTAGGCACTTCCGGAAGCGCCGGTATTAAGCGCACCGACACGGGCTGCATTACCGGCATTACCGGCTCCACTTGCACCTGTGTATCCTGAAGAGGCAGATGTTGTGGTTACGAAACCTCCACTTATCGTACCAAGCGTATTGCCGATAGTAATATCACTTACTGTTAAGTTGGCATCGGTTCCTGCCGGGGTCGCATTGAGGGTGGTAGCAGTACCAAAATCCCAGTAATAAGTTGTTTGAGCGCTTACGCCCAAATAACTTATGGAAAAAATAGCCCCAAGCAATATCGTTTTTAATAAATTAACCGTTTTCATATTAATTATTGCTTACTTTAAATGCTTGAGTATTAACTTTTACAATATATAGGCCTTTCGCCAAAGATATTTTTGTTTCTTGAGTCGAAACAATCAATTTTCCGGCTATGTCGTATACTTGTATGGTAGCGCGTTCAGTTAAATTTTCTATATTCAACACGCCACCTGCACAATATACATTCAGCGAAGAAAGTTGAGTGTTTTTTACATCAGATGAACCTACCCACTGATATGCTCTCGAATTTTTCAATCCGGGTTTGCCGAAATAAGGCTCTAAAGTTCCTTCTATTTTCACTTCTTTGCCCAAATTGACGGAATATGCCTTTAGGTTAAGAGCAGTTCTTACATCGCTGTTTAATGGCAACTGAACGGGCAAAAGATCTTCATTTGCTCTTTCGTCGGGATCGTCGGCAAGCAAGATATTTGTGTCAACATCAAAAGGAGGTTCGAAAACAGGAGTGAATACTGCTCCTCCGTCGCTAACACCAACAATATATCCTTTTACCCAAAAATAATCGGTGTTACCGGCAGCACCTTGTGCTCTTGTGCTTTCATAAACCGTGAACGGTTTATCTTTTGTTCCGTTGTTGCCCGATGGCATATAAATGGCAGTCAGCGCAATTGGTTTTACGATGGCTCCACTTGTAAGCGTCAAAGTTCCTGTAGCATTTACGGTTCCTACAAAACTTACCGTTACGGTTGTCTCAGTAGCACTGGCAGGTAATGTAGCAGGATCTACAATAAATACACCGGGATTGCTTGAAGTAATGGAAATAGCATTTGTTAAGTATTCTCCCGTAACAGTAAATGAAACGTTCTGATTTTGAGTGAAAAATTTCAAAGAATTTGCACTGGTAATAATTTTCGGATCGACAACACCAGCTTTTGGAGTACCTTTAACCGTTACATCTAAGCGGTTAACTCCACCACCACCGATAGCTTGGGCTGCTCCGTCGATTCTGGCACCGGAAGAACGAAGCCAACGTAACGAAACTGATGCTTGATTTTCCATTGCTGCAGGTAAAGCCAAATCGATCAGTACACCGGATACATAATTATCGTTTTTTACGATAATTGCTCCATCGGTAACATCAGTCCAACTGTCGGAAGTTCCTACGCGATATTGCAGTTTAAAGTCTCTTGGTCCGGTGTTGGAACCTCTTTGTTTTGAAGTTACAGTCAGGTTTTCGTAGCCTGTGGTAACAAATGTTGCAATCCAATATTTTTCTGCTCCGCCATCGGTGGATATATTGTTCCAAAACGCAGATGCAGCTACTCCATCGGCATTAACAGCGAAATCATCAGCTCTTACCACTGTAGGGTCTCTTCTCAGTTCGGCTATGTTGTTATTGAGCGATATACCATTTTTAGCTTTAAATATTCCGTCGGCAGGAGCGCTACCCGACGTATATCCATTCCATTGAGAAATAGTTACTACTTGCGCCAAAAGAAGTTGTGCAGACATTGCCAACATCATAGCAAATGTCATTTTTCTAATAATTGTAAATTTCCGTTTCATATAAAATAAGTTTTAAAATAAATGATTATAGTCACTGTGTTGAATAAGCAAGCATCAAGGATTGCTCAAAATAAAATCATATCCTGTGTTAAATCGAGAGCCGGGAAGACTGTAACGAGGAGTCAATGTTCCTTGAACAGTTAATACTTTACCGAGATTATTCGGGTTGCGATATAAGTTAACATTTGTTCTTAACGGAGTTCCGCTCGGAAGTTCCACGAAGATGCAGTTCAAATAATCTGTTTCGTTCGGATCATCGGCAATAAGTATGTTTGTTTGTGGTGGCGCGTCGACATCGGAAATAAAACCTAATACGACATTCGATTCGGAATTAACGGCTGTTACGCCGTTTTTTACATAACCCACGATATAACCTTTCACCCACATTGTATTCAGATTTCCGCTTGTTCTCGTTTGTAAAACAATACCTGCTCTTACAGACAACGGACTATCGGCTGTTTCTCCGGTTCCGCCACCTCGACCGTCGTAGAAACGTGTAGGAGAAACATCGAGCGAATCGCGGAATGTAATTTGGTAAGCATTGTAGTATGTTGAAAGTACTCCCGTTACAGAACCGACGCTGTTTTTGTCAGGCATTAAATGAAAAGCAAAATTAGCGGCACTACTGTTTCGAGCAGTTAGTTTCTGACTTTCCGCTATAATTGAGGCTAACATTTTGCTTTGAGTCTGAATAGAACCATCAGGACCTGGTTCGGCAAAAGGCTCTCCTCCTCTTTCAAAATAAACATCCCTAACGGTAACTAATTTTCCCACATGAGAATTATTTATTTGTCCGATTCTCAATTCAACAGGTTTTACCAACTCAGGCCGTGGAAAGCCATTAAGATGTGCTCTTTCTCTGAAAAAGAACCACGCAATTCGCCCTATGGCAGTAACTCCTGTGGTTGGATTGGTATAGGTATAACCTAATTGCGGATAACCACCATATTCTCCGTAATAAAGACCTTTACATTCGACAAATACTTCTTGTCCGACACTAAAGACAGTAAACATACTGGCACGTTCGATGGTTATGCAGATTCCTCCCGTTTCATCTTGCAGTTGAATTTGGTTGTAGATATTGCCCGAAATATCGTTGGCAGTTACCAAACCGCGAATAATGATGGCTGTGTCGATTTTAACCAAAGCTTGTCCTGCATATTTATTTTTAAATTCTTGAATGGTCATATTTGCCTCGCCATTATATACAGGTTCCTCAATAATGGGTATGTCTAATTCACGTTTGTCACAAGAAGTGATAAACAAAATTGCAACAAATAACGGTAGTATATTTTTGAATATTTTCATATTTTGATAATTTATTTTTAGTAATTAAAATCTTAAAGAAGCCATTATGAAACAATTAAATCCTTGTGCCCAATAGTATTTATTGGGAAATTTATCCAAATTATATGTTTTGAAGTCGAAACGTCCCTGTTCAAATCCACCTGTTTTCAGGTCGGTGTTATTCAAAATGTTTTTGAATTGTAAATTGATGTTCAAAGAATGCTTACTGTCTAAACGGAATGATTTTCCGATAGAAAAATCGAGGGTATATCCTCCGATAAATTTTTCTTGACTCATCGCTTCTTGCATATCATCTTCGTGATTATCGGCAATAAGCCTGTCGATGAAAGATTGCGTTCTTCTACTTGGCGCAGCATCGACGTAAGTTCTGTCGAATCCATTGAGATCCAAATTCACGAACCAGTAGTTATAAAAGTATTGAATTCCGAAAGTTCCGGCGGTTTGGGGAGTTCCTCCAATAAACAAACCTTTCATGAAGACTGTTTCCGGCTCTTTGAAAAGATTGTCGTTTTCGTAAGAAACCACTCCTGTAGGATTACTGCTGTAAGTGTATTCAGCGATGGTACCGGCTAATGTAAGCGTTACGTTGGTGTTGATTTTGGCTTTAACTCCGGCCTCAATACCTCTGTGCATTTTGTTTACTTTCGTAAGCGCTTGATTTACAAAATTCCCGTCGTTGTCGGAATAATATGAGTGTAACTCTGCCTGATCGTAAAAATTAGTTTGGAAAACAGATATGCTACCTCTGAAAACAGGCGTTGAAAGGTTGTATTTCAAGTCGACAGTAAATATTTTTTCGCTCTGCAAATCAAGAACAACATCATCTCTGGTTCTTGCCGATATATAGGCATTAAAAGGTAATGGTGCCATCGTTAAGTACGATACATTACCTGAAAAGATGTGTCTTCCCGACAGTTTGTAGGTTAGTCCTAATTTTGAACTGTAATCAAAGAAAGTATGCGTTTCGCCTTTTCCATAAGAATTTTCGGGTGCACGACCATTCATCATATTTCCGTACCGGTAAAAAGAAGTATATGTTCCTTTTAATCCGTAATGAACATCCCATTTCCTGTAACGGTGTGCATTTTGCCCCCACAGATTAACCGAGTTTATATGTGTCTCGTAATCATAACCAAAACGGTCTCCTTTACCTATTTCACGATTAGGATTATTCATGTCGTTTTGCCATATATTTTCATCTTTCGGCTTATCTCTTTGTGCAAATTGGTCGATATCTATAAAGGATTTCGCACCGAGCAGGTCGCTCATCGTTTTGTAGTGCATTCCTTTGGTAATATTTGCATTCAGCCCTGCTGTCAGCGAGATACGCTTATTCAGTTTGGTGTTGAGTACCGAATTGAATGTATAAAACAACAGGTTGTTATGGCGCTCTTCTACCATGTACACAGCATTCCCGTCGGGGTTGTTTTTATTGGCATTGTAAAGTTCCATCCAATTTACCTGCGTTACTTCAGGATCTCTGCTTTGCCAAATTTGAGTATAAAATTCTTTCACATCGGGATCTTGTTGATAACTCGGCAAATTGCGGTAATAATCAGGTGCAGGATTAGCGCCATTAAACCAGTTTAGCCTTGTAGAAGCATACGAAGTGTGTTTGAATCCAAGTCCTGTTGTCAATTTAGTATCTTTGTTTATTTGGAAAAGATGAGATAAAACAGCTAAAGGCTCGAAGACAGTAACGATGCGCGAATTTCTTTTCCCTCCGTCTTGCCAGCCCCAGTAAGCGTTATAGTAAGTACTTCCGATTAAATCGACAGTCTCCTGAAAATTCGGAGATTGTTGTGCCCGTTGAGTAGGCGCTCCTATTGTTGTAAAAGAAATGCTGTGCTTGGAATTAATTTCTTTTGAAACAGCCAGTAGATAACCTAAACTATTGTAAAAAGTACCTTCGATAAAACCTTCATCTGCCCAACGATAGGCCACAGAGCCTGTTATTGCCCATCCATTTTTCATCACACCGGTTGAAACAAGAGTCGTTCCACGCACTTTATACGACCTGTTGGTGTAAGCCAAACCGGTTTTTCCTCCACGCGAAAAGTTGGCTGCATTGACATTGATGTTTCCCGAACCACCGATTTGCCCGAATGTAAAAGTCGAAGGATTTAATCCGTTAACCACATCTTTGTTACGGGTAGCATCGTTCAAACCGCCAATCATGCCATAACTGAATCCGCCTCTGATGGGGTCGTTGAAGTTGACGCCGTTTATATACATATTCGAATACCTGTAACCGTAGCCACGCTGTCTGAAACGGACGGCAGAAAAATTCCAAGATGTGCTGGAAATATAAACATCATTGGAAGCTGTCATTAATGCCGATACATTGTAATCGCTTTTGTCGGTATCATCGCTTATATCTTCTTCATCGATAAAAATTAACGAGCCTTCGGCAAACAGATTTCTAACGTTTTCCGATACACGAATGGCGCCAACATCATTGATTTGTCCTTCTATTATATCCACAGATACCTCGGAGGTGTTTATGTCCGGAGAAGATACGACCAACAGGTCAGTTCCCTGACTTATCCCTTCAAAATAGAAAGAGCCATCGAACTCACTGATTGTACTTAGCTCCGATTTTTGGAGCTGAATAGATATTCCCGGTATCGGCAGATTTGTAGATGAACTGACAATTATTCCTTTCAAAGATGTTGTCTGAGAAAATGCCGAAACGGAGAAAAATAACAATAGAAAGAGATAAAGATTTTTTTTCATAAAATATTTTTGTAGCAGAACTACTTATTTGTGTTTCTCAATTTCACTCATTTTTGAGTTTCAATAACTCAATGTTATAATCCACAAATATAAGAATAAAAATTAAAAAAGGAAAAGTAAACAATAAAAAATGGAAATAAAAATAGAAACACTTATATTTGTGTGAGAATTTACACTATCGACATATATGATATTAATTTAACTCAATGATTATGAATCGTTTAAAAGTTATTATTGTTATTTTAACAATTGTTTTCAGTACATTTTCATTTGCTCAAAACAGAAAAGTGGTGCCTTTTTCCGTTGCGTTTTACAATCTTGAAAATTTATTTGATACAATCAATAACAATAGCAAATATGATTTGGAATATTCTCCTCAAGGAGAAAAATTGTGGGATAGTAAAAAATACTATTCCAAGTTGGATAATATGGCGCGTGTTCTCAGTTTGTTGGCGAGAGAAACCTGTCCTTTGGGGCCTGCCGTAATCGGTGTGGCGGAGGTCGAAAACAGGTCGGTGTTGGAAGATTTGGTGAAAAGAGATGCGTTGGCTAAGCT
>Ga0209628_10001691_pt1 | contig 14474 bp, 13 predicted proteins | sample TergutCu122P4_FD_187285 | JGI IMG/M metagenome (GOLD analysis project Ga0209628, IMG submission 187285) | Cubitermes ugandensis P4 segment gut microbial communities from Kakamega Forest, Kenya - Cu122 P4 (SPAdes) (version 2) | ecosystem: Host-associated > Arthropoda: Insects > Digestive system...
GGCTTGTCGGTCTGTACAAATTCTAATTTGTCGAGCAGGAAAGTTGTGATAAATTCTACCGGTTCGTAGAGTTTCATTGTTTTGATTGTATGCCTCATCCGGTATAAACACGGACTTTGGTCGCACAACACGGGATATTTTCCCTGTTCGCTTGCTTCGTATAAAGCAGCTTCCAATTCTGCCGATTTCCGGTCGGCGATGTCGGGCATACCTTTGCTTTCCCAAATCGTTCCACAACAGAGATTATCCATATTTTTCGGGAAAATCACTTCGTAACCGGTTTTTTGCAATAAAGCAATCATTTCATTCATTAATGGCTGCTTTTCGGGAGAGGCTTTTTCTAATCCCATGGTTTGGTTGATACAGGAAGGGAAATAGACGACTTTGTGGGTTCCGTCATTGCGAGTGTCGCCGTCATTGCGAAGGCTTTGCCCGAAGCAATCTAATACTCTATTTGGATTGCTTCGTTCCTCGCAATGACGAATTCCCAAAGTTCGCAATGACGAGGGACGGATGCTTTTCGGCATTGCCGGTGTCCAAAGCGGAATAATGGGCAACATATTGTGTGCAGTTTTCGCAACAAACGACATGAGTTTTGTGCCTATAATTGTATGTGCAATGTTAGCCATTGTTAGCATCGGTCGTAAAAATGCTTTGACGGTTGATAAATGTTTGGCCGTCCAATCGCCAATGGCATATCCTATACTGCCTTTTGGTATTCCTGCCTGCCGAATATCGTGCGTTAAATCACCGGTATTGATGCTCATCGGACAAGACATCGAGCAAAGTCCATCTCCGGCACAAGTTTGGTTGCCCGGATAGCGGAATTGTTTTTGCAATTGACGCAAACGTTTCGGATTTTTTCCGGATGCTTTCAAATAAGCGATTTCCCGTTGCAAGACAATGCGTTGCCGAGACGAAAGCGTGAATCCGCAAGTCAAACAGTTAACTTCGCAAAAACCACATTCGATACATTTATCTACTTTCGGATTAGTCAAGGGCAAGGGTTTGAAGTTTTTGAGATGACAACGCGAATCGTCATTGAAAATTACGCCCGGATTCAATAATCCTTTGGGGTCGAACAGTTTTTTGACGGCTTTCATGATTTCAAACGCTTCGCTTCCCCATTCGTATTCAACGAAAGGAGCCATGTTGCGTCCTGTGCCGTGTTCCGCTTTCAATGAACCGTTGTATTTATCTACTACCAAATGGACTACATCGGTCATCAATGCTTCGTAGCGGTCAACTTCTTCCTGTGTATCGAACGATTGATTGATGATAAAATGATAATTGCCTTCCAAGGCGTGGCCGTAAATGCAGGTATCGTCATAACCGTGTTTGACTAATAATTCCTGTAATTCGGCAGTAGCTTCGGGTAAATCCTCAATATGGAAAGCCACATCTTCGATTAGCGTAGTTGTTCCGAGTTGGCGCGTTCCTCCGACAGACGGGAAAATACCGGAACGTATAGCCCAATACTTGGAATATTCTTCGACCTTGTCGGTAAAATGCACTGGAACAAAGGTTTTGAAAGCTTGCATGGCTTCCGTGATTTGGGCGATATTTCGTTCCAATTCTTGTTGGGTAGATGCTTTGGTTTCCGTCAAAACAGCGGTTAATCCTTTACCGGTAGTATCGTTGACGGATTTTAAGGATTTCCAATCCAAAAGTTCTGCGCCCTTTACAGTAGAATCGCCATCCGCATTTTTCAGTTTTTTCATCGCTACTACTGCGCGGCAAGCCTCTTTAACATCGCTGAAATAGAGCATGGCGCTGGCTTTACGCGGAAAATCGTATTCGGTTTGCATCGTTACTTCCGAAACGAATGCCAAAGTGCCTTCCGAACCGACCAATAAATGAAGTAAAATATCGAAGGGATTGTCATGCACAATAAATGGTTCAATATTCAATCCCATCACATTTTTGATAGAATATTTGTGTTGAATGCGTTTTACTAATTCCGGATTATTGCGCACCTTGTCCCGAAGGTTTTCTATTTCCCGAATAAAATCGGGCTTTTTCTGAACGAATGATTTACGGCTTTCTTCATCAGCGGTATTCAACACGGTTCCGTCGGAAAAAACAATTCTTGCTGACAAAAGGGTTTTATCGCTGTTGGCGTGTGTACCGCAATTCATTCCCGAAGCATTATTCATGATAATGCCTCCGACCATTGCACTTTTCACCGAAGCCGGATCGGGCGGAAATTTACGGCCGTAGGGCTTCAGAATTTCATTGACTCGTTCGCCGATGATGCCCGGTTGCATCGTAATGGATTTAGCATCAGGAGCCACCGTATATTTTTCCCAATGTTTTCCGGCGACAATCAGCACCGAATCACTGATGGCTTGTCCCGATAGACTTGTTCCGGCAGCCCGAAAGGTAACCGGTACATTCAAGCGGTCGGCAATCGCCAAAATGCGCGATACCTCTTCTTCGTTTTCCGAACGGATTACGATTTGTGGAATCATGCGGTAAAAACCGGCATCAGTTCCCCACGCCAAGCGGCGCAATTCATCTGTATAAATCCGCTTGCGGGGAATGAAGCGGGAGATTTCGGATAAAAATGATTTATGTTTCATACCAATATTTCCCAAAAACTACGTGGTGATAGAATTTGGGTGTTTTTATAATGTGTCATTGTAAAATCTACATTATTGCCTGTTATCAGAAAATCGGCATTGCTTTCATCTGCTAATTCCAACAATTTGTTGTCGCTTTTATCTTTGAGAATGTCCAAACGGTTTTTTGGCTCATAAAACAACGCTATTTTTTCAAACCGGCTTAATACAATTTCCGCGTTGTTAAAAAAATCAGTTATTCGGGTAAATTTTGGGCGAGAAAGAACCTCTCGATATTCGTTCATCAATACTTCCGAAAGGTATAATTTTACTTGTTCGTTAAGCACAAAATCAAAAACGATATAGTGCGGGTAACTTTTCTGAATAAGTGCAGAAACTACTATATTAGTATCTAAAACTACACTCTGCATTACCTTGTTGCATTTATCTCTGCATTTATTTCGCTCATAGTCATAGACGAAAGTCCATTTTTTTCAGCCAATTCAACGCTACGGCGTAATGCCTGACGAGCAACTTGTTGCTCAATTAAATTGGCTATTTCTGAAAAGAAAAAGACGTTTTTCGACAATCCAAAAGTGCTGTATTCTACATCTGACATTTGTACGCTGATAGTTCTCATATCTTAAAAATTAGTTCCTGCAAATATACTACATTTTTTAAACAAAAGAGCGGTGAAATTGCTTTTTCATCATTTACTTTCTCAACTCAATTTTTTATGAATTTTACTGTTACATTTTCTATACCTGTAATTTTCAGATAATAAATTCCATTTGCAAGAGATTGTATATTTATGGGCGAATCGTACAATTGTCCTTGCATGACATTTTGCCCCATACTGTTAAGAATAATATAACTTGCCGTTTCCTGTGAATGTAAAGCAAGTTTCACATACAATTCTATAGAAGCGGGATTGGGATAAATGACAATAAAAGAATTATCGGCCGATATATTCAAAATTCCCGAAGATTCATGCCATTCGTATGCTCCCATATCTACTGTGCCACCTGAAATTCTCGGATTTCCCAACAAATCGACAGTTATATCGGCGGTAACGGCAGCGTTGCTTCCTTTGTTGATACAAGGCGAGTTGGCTTGCAATTGGTAATTATCTGCTGTTGGATTTACAAATCGGGGGCCTCCGATTTCGTTATCTTGCGTAATATTTATATTTCCAGTGCCTGTAAAACCATCTTGTATTGCAGAATAGGTTACCGAGGCATCATTGTAAACTTGTGCTCCCACAGGTGCATCATTTTGCCAAAAAATGCAATTGGTTGCTGAAGAAGGGTAAGTATCATTACCATATATTCCTCCTCCTTCGGTGGTTGCAGTATTGCCTACAAAAGTACAGTTGATAGTTGTAGTTCCATTTCCTCCGCCACCAAAAGAAGAAGCATTATTTTCCAACAATAAACAATTGGTTGCAGTGCTGCTGCACAAGCCGCCTCCTACATCAGAACCATTTCCTTTGATAATACAACGCGTTATATTTCCCTGATAAATACCCCCACCATTACCTATCAATATTACATTTTCCCAATGTGTTTTGTTATTTTCTACTACACAATCTTTTACAATAGAATTTATTACATCGTAACAATAAATTCCTCCACCAAAGGTAAGTGCATAAGCAGAAGCCATATTTTCGCTGATAACACAATTGGTTATCGTTCCGTAATTGAATATTCCACCGCCATAAGCATAAGACCCGTAATAAGAAGGAATTTCTGCCGTGTTTTTATTGATAACACAATTGTTTATTGTACCGTCAATATTATATATTCCGCCACCACGGGCATATCTATCATTAAAAGAGATAGAAGTAACAGTAACCGTATTGTTGCTAATGACACATTCGGCTATCGTTCCACTTCCTTGATTGGATATCCCTCCACCGGAAACATAAACGCCAAAAGTAGCAGAAGAAGAAACCTTATTTTCGCTAACAATGCAATTGGTTATTGTTCCTCCAGTAACATTTCTTATCCCTCCACCATCACATTGTTGGTTATTAGTAGAGGAGGAAATCGTATTTTTACTAACAGTACAGTTTTTTATTATCCCTCTGCTATTATATATCCCTCCTCCAGAAATATAAACAGAATTCTCCAAGCTAGAATAATAGGTAGAAGAAACAGAATTTCCAATGACAGTACAATTACTTACTATCCCACTACTATTGTATATTCCTCCGGCGGCAGCAATGTTAGAGTTGGAAGCAACAGTATTTTTACTAATAATGCAATCACCGATTAATCCTCCCATACTGGAAATTCCTCCTCCAATCTGAGTAGAAGTATTTCCACTAACAATACAATTAAGCAATTGACTTTTTGCTCTTATAGAAGCACCGGCACCTACACTCGTATTTCCTCCCTTGATGAAAGTTAAACCGTCATAAATAGTTTCTATAGTAAAATCATCCGGTTGATTTAGCACTTGCCTTGCATTTTGTCCGTCCAACACAGAAGCATGAGTAAATTCCCAAGGTTCTATAGTTCCGTTGCCATCCAAGTCGCTTTTAGCACGGTCATTCACGTTGTTTTCATTACCATAAAAACCGCCATATACATTTACACCTTCTTTCATTTGCAAGGTCGCAGTAAGAGGGTAAGTCCCTGCGGCAATCCAAACTTGGTTACCGGAAGCAGAAGCATTTATCATGGCTTGTATATTACTCGAGGCATTTTCCCATGAACTGCCGTCTCCTGTTCCAATAGCTACAGGTTTCACATAGCGAATGTTTTGCGCTTGTGTAAACGAAACCGTTGCCAAAAAACAAATCAAAAAAATTGCTTTTTTCATGTTTAATCCATTTTTCATAAATATTGCGCTATTACATGATTATTACCGATATAGCGTATTTGATAAATCAATTCCCTGTTTTCCCTATATATCCTAAAAAACACATACCATTGCGTGTTCTTATTTTTCTTGAATACAGCATAATACATACCTTTTCCGTATCTGTCAAAATATTTGGGAGCGGGTTTGTGCTGCATTGTTGGCAGATTGGTTTTTATGTCAGTGACAAGGTCTTCTATATATTTTTCGGAAGAATCTATAAAACCGAAATAATCTTTTTCATACAATATATACGATAATTCGTAAAAATATTGCCTTACCTCAGGAAGTATTAAAACTTTCATTTTTTCCCTTTTCTAAAAATTTCCCGAAGGTCTTCTTTTACTCCAATTAAGAACTCATCCATTGAGATAGACCTGTAAAAATCTTCATCCGGTTCAAAAATCATATCTTCATCAATATTTGCTTCATTAACGGATTGATATGTAAGATAATACATGTTTTTTCCTCTTTTGATACAAACATCCTCGTTTACTGCCAAATCAAAATATTTTTTCTGATTGCTTACAAATTCTTTACTGCTTACGATTGTCATATTATTATAGAATTTTTAGCCAATTAATAAATTTACTCGTCTTCCAAGTCCAAACTCGAAAATTCTGTAAAGTGTCGAGAGTTGTATGTCGCATTTTCCATTTTCAAGTCTTGAAATGTAACTTTTTTTTGTGCCAATCTTTTCTGCGAGTTGTTCCTGCGTGATTTTAGCTTCTCTTCGAGATTCTTTCAACATTTCACTGATTACAAAATACTGCGCTCGTTCTTCAAAATCATCACGCTTTTTCTCGCCAATTTTTCCGTATTTAATGTCTAATAACTCATCAAAATTCTTAGCATTTCTGATTTCTTCATTTTTCATTTTCTTGTTTCTTTTTTGAGTTAAAATAATCTTCTTTCAATTCCAACGCCAAATCAATTTCTTTCTTAGGCGTTTTCTGTGCCTTTTTCTGAAACCCATTGAACAATATCACTAAATTTCCTTTATCAAAGCAACAAAAAATTCGATAAATATTGCTTTCAAATTCAATTCGTATTTCATAAAGCCCATCAGTCCCTGTTATGTGGTCAATATATCACCGCTTTACTTGCCTTACTTTCGTTATACAACCTGTCTAATGCTGTAACTACATATTTATACTTTTTTGTATTGTTTGATTGAGGTATTATATAAACAGGATTACGAACGATTTTTTGCAACTTAGTGGCATCTTCCAGATTTATCGGTTCATTTGTTTCAAAACGATAAACACAGAAAAAAGCGGCTTTGTCCATTTCATTTTGGGCGGGCGTTGCTTCCCATCTCAACTGTTTTCCGTTGGGCGTATTTTTCCCTGTCAACTTTTTAACGGGAGCAGGCGGGATGTTATCTATATGCTTAAACACAGGGACTAATGCCGGATATTTCTGATATTCATTTTTCAGGCTATCAACAAAACCATCCGGATTTCTTACCATGCCATATCCCGACCACCACACGTTGCCATGAATGTTGGGGTTTTCTCTTACCATTTTCATTTTGGTATGCAGCTGACTTGTTCCATCCGGCGCTTTCACTGATACCCATAAGTTTTGGCCGATATACAGTTGTTGCCCGAAGTTGTTTTCGCTCCACCAGTCGCTCAGTGTGGCATAATCGGCGCGAGGATGACCGATTTCCCAGTACAACTGAGGCACATTGTAATCGATCCATCCTTTTTCTACCCACAATTTAATATCGGCAAACAAATCGTCGTAGTTGGTTACACCGCCTTGAGTGTCGGATGCGGCAGGGTCCATATCTTTGTTTCGCCATATTCCAAACGGACTGATACCAAATTTTACCCAAGGTTTAATGCTCTTAATGGTTTGATTCAAATCTCTAACTAAGATATTCACGTTATTTCTTCTCCAATCGTTCTTCTGAAATCTTCCAAAACCGTCGGCTTCGTGGTATTTTATGAACGATTCTTCGTCGGGAAATTCCTCGTAGCGAATTTTATAGGGATAAAAATAGTCGTCGAAATGAACCCCGTCAATATCGTAACGTTTTACTACATCTGCAATTACTTGAAGCGTAAATTCGCGTGATTCGGGGTGTCCGGGATCAAAATACAGTTGCTTGCCGTACTTTAAAAACAGATAGGGTTTCTTGAAATAGAGGTGATCCTCGGTCAGTACTTCCGTATCGTTGCAAGTTACACGATAGGGATTGAACCATGCGTGCAACTCCATCGCTCTGTTATGGCACTCTTCAATCAAAAACGCCAACGGATCCCAAACAGGATCGGGGGCTTTCCCCTGTTCGCCGGTAAAATATCGGCTCCAAGGCTCGTAATTGGAGACATAAAAGGCGTCGGCAGTAGGACGAACCTGAAAAATAACCGCATTAATTCCGGCTATTTCAAACGAATCGAGCACATTCCGGTAATGCTGTTGCATTTCCTCACTTGTCATTTTTTGATACTCTCGATTATTCACGGTATGTATCCATGTCCCGCGAAATTCGCGTTTAGGAGGCTGCTGTGCATGAGTTGCGCAAATTACAAACAAGGCAACAAGGGTGATTATAATTCGTTTCATGATGATTTTAATTTTTATACCATTAAATGGGATTTCGCAATCAGTATATTTTCTTTAACTCCGCATGCGGAAAATAATGGGTTAGTATTTCTCTGTACGGATAACCTTTGGCACCCATGATGGCTGCACCGATTTGACAAAGACCAACTCCGTGTCCCCAGCCTGCACCTTTCAAGATGAATTCTTCCGGTTTTCCACCCACTTTTTCCACAATGAATGCAGAACTGTATAAGTGGCTGTCCGACAACGCTTTTCGGATTTCCAATTCTTTACCGATAACAATGGTACTCTCACTTCCGACAATTTTCAAACGGATAATCCGACCGGAAACGCCCCGTTCCAACGGTATCAAATCCAATACATCGCCCACATCCACACCTACTTTACGGGATAACAATTCCTTGATTTTCGCTTGCGTGAGTGTAACTTTCCAGCGGTAAAAATCCTGTGTTTCCTGATCATAATCGTTCAGCACCTGTGTAAGCACTTCTTTATCGTGCGTATTGCAAAAAGCCGGAGGGTTTCCCAGTATCCAGGCGCATGCATTGTCTTCGTTTGTTAAATTGGTGTTAAATTCAGCAGGAATTACGTCATTATCAATGACTTTTGTCAGGTAGGGATGAACCACCGGCTCCCAAACATTTTCAAATTTTTCGGTAACACCGCCGCAACTTTTATAATAGCGGGCATCACAAACTGCACCATCGTACATCAACACTTCGCCCGCTGTGGCTTTCAGAGCCTCATATACTTGCGGCGCCGACACTTTGGTAATGCCTTGATAACGCTGGCAATGGTCGTCGGCGCAAACATCGAAACGGTCGTGATCTTCGCGGTCGTACCAGCGGATATATCCCTCCTCATTGCGTATCAATGTTTTATAACTTGCATCTTTTATCTGTTTGCTTTTTTCAATTTGTGCTAACAGCCAACTGCGAGAGGTTACCGCATGCGCTTTCAATAATTCGACGGAAGAGGTGGCGCTCATTTCCGACGAAATCACACTCAAAAGATAATCTTCCAAAGGAAGAATGTTGACGGCGGTCAAGATCCCGTTTTCGACGTAAATTTTCAGTTTGCCTTTGAAACGTTGCGTTTCTTCGCGTTCCCAATGAAATTGCACGCCGATAACGACGCGAAACAATTCAAAACTGCCTTGCTCCTCGTTTAAGGGTTCTAACAAGACAAAATCGTCGAAAACTTGTTGTTTACTTCCCAAATGGAGAACGAAAGAAGAGCCCCCATTGGCGATTGCTTTCCCTTTTACATTTTCCGTGGGTTCGCCTGCGGCTTGCCCGAAACGGCCATTCAATTGAAATTCAATGGATTTTGCGGACATTATGCCCACTTCGATTGTCGGTATATTCATTGTGTTACAGATTTAATTCAGGTTCAAAGGTAATGAAAACTTGGCATACATTGAATAAGACGTTGCAAATTTATTTTTCTACAACCGCTCAAAACTATATCCTCTCTTTTTCAATCGTTTGATGATTTCATCCAAACGAAGATACAATTTATCGGTACGACTATCCACAGTGCCGGGATGAATGAGGATGATAGCGCCGTTTAACCCGTTTTCTTCCTCAAACGCAAACAACTGGTCGATTAACTCTTGCGACGATTTGTAATTGGGCATGTCGGGCGTTGTGTAATCGGCTGCTGTACGCAGACCGGGTGTGAAATTGATAACGGTTTGCCCTTCCGATTCAATCAAACGTACGTGCTCTTTATTGTAATACTCATAAGGCGGAAGATAATAACGCACTTTCGAAATATCAATTCCATATTTTTTGAGTTCAATCATGTTGTTCCGCAAATCGGCGATGAGGCTGTCGGGAGTTACGAGCGATTGCTGTCGATCTTCCCACGGAGCATAAAGCAAATGGTTATCCGAATGTGCGCCCACATAATGTCCTTTCCGGATGATTTTCCGAATCACGGGTTTGAACTTTTCCATTCGCAGGCAATTGCCGGTGAGGAAGAAAGAGCCTTTGATGCGGTTTTTATCCAAGGTTTGAAGAATGGGTTGTGCGCCTTCAAACGTTTCGTCGGCCGAAAAAATCAGGTGAATCACTTTCCGGTCGGTACCGATTCTGACGGTGGCACCGTAACGGTCTTTTTCGACCGGCGGTGTAACGCAAAAAAACAAACCGGCTAACAATATTAATTTCTGTATCATTATTCCATTTTTAATAAATTAATTCGCAGTGCATTTGTAAAAAATTAGAAAAGAAGTTGCTCATTATCAAATAAATGATTATACTTGATAGGCTTTCATACAATTAAATATATGAACAACTTCAGTGCAAATTACGGAAAAATTTTGGAGATATTAAAACAAGTAGAAGAAAAAAGTAAATCTTTTTTTATTAAAACAAACAATGTATCTTAAAAAAACTTGTTTTTCAAATATAATTCATATCTTCGCAATCAAATATATAAAAATTTGCTTATGGTAAAATAAATAACGTGCTAACAAGCACAAAATTAGGCATATAAAAATAGCGATTACAGCTATTCTTGAGTATCATTTTTCCACATTTTAACTCGTTTGTGAGTTATCGTATCAAGAATAAGTTAGTAATACGCCGTCGCTGTACGGCGTGGAACGACTTGTTAGATACGATAGGCGTGGAAACCTGATACTCACACAGGTTGTTTCCACGCTATTTTTTTGTCCTTCAAGCCGTAATCACTTAAAATATATTTGAAAATGGATTTTATAAATCACTAAATACTAACAAATTAAAGGTCTGCGAAAAAGGTACGGACGTAAAACTCACAACAAAATGAAAGTACTTGGAATAGTATTAGTTATCGCCGGCATAGGCAGTGCATTGATTGGATTTAAAATTTAATTTTTATGGAAGAAAGAAATGTAGAAACAACGACTTGTATTGCTTGTGGAGAATCGGTATTATCTACCGAAAAATTTTGTAAAAACTGCGGGAAACCACTTGGGCAAAAAAACGAGAAGATTGTAGTGGCAGAAAACCCCAACAAAAAGGTCGTCTTGACATTTGAAGCGTCGGATGGTGGTAAGAGTTCTTCGGCTTGGGGTCGGGAGGCTAAAATTACATATTCAATTGAAGTAGATGGCAATTTTATTGGTAAAATTAACAGCGGAGAAAAGATTGATACCTTTGTTACAAAAGGAAAACGTAACATAAAAATAAAAGGCAATAAGAGTTTCATACCCAATGAAGAGGGAATATGGGTTGAAGATAATCAAACAATCCTTTTGTATAGCTCGTATCTTTTCTTTAATAAATATCTAACAAACCCCTCTGATTTAGAAAAAGAAGAAATGTTACAACGAGAAAAGAAAACGGCAAAAAAAACTTGGTTGATAATTTTGCTTGGCTCGCTACTCTTACTCTTATGCTTATTCTTAATTACTAACTTATAACAATAAAAACATATAAAAATGGAAACAAACAAAAAGAAAAATGGCAAAGACCTTGTTGTAGAGGATGGACACCCCGCTTCATTACGCAATGCAGATGGAAGTTTGAAAAATATTTATGCCGACGATGGAAATTTAACCGAAGAAGGAAAAATGGTAATGCTTCTCCGCGAAACCCTGTCGAAACAAACACACAATGATGAAAAAGCAGGTAAAGAACGGAAAAGAAAAAGAAAACTAATTGGCTGGTCTGTTTCGGCAATAGCAATTGTGTTTTTCTTATTGTTCTTTCATATATACATTTCTTCGAGCGGTGGGATTGCTATATATACTAAATCAACACCAACTTTCAGCTATACATTTATTGATGGACATGAGGTTAATGCTGTGCTGGAAAGATATAATAATGCTTCATTTTTTGAGCAAGCGTTAATGCGGGAAGAACCTTTTGTAAAATTGCTGTTTGACAAGGGTATTCTCTATGACAAAGAAAATGTAAATGTAGATTTGACATCAATAAAAGAATTAGTAGAGCAGTCAAAACCAAATAATAACGGACAACAGACACAAGAATCACCAAATGAGCAGACGAAATACTATAAATATTATAATTATCAAACTTATCATGGAGATATAAATTATTGGAAAGAACTTAATGTGAAATTTATTTTTGGAAAGAAAGAAATAAAGTTTGTTACTCCTGAAAAAACAAATACTTTCATCATAGTGGAAATTTCTGAATATGAAAACGAAGGTGGAGAGTATATCCAATACAAGGTTTATAATAGTAATGATGTCAATAAAAAAAGATTGTATATAACAATCGACGACTGGGATGATACATCTATTTATAAAGAAAAGGAAAGTTCGGAGTATTTTACCAATAGACCCGTAGCGGGATTATAACTTAACATAATTAAAAGTCTGCGGCAAAAGCGCAGCGGTAACATCAAGAGTATTAACGAAAAAATAATAATAATAATGAGACAGTTGAAAAATGGGACAACTCCCACAAATCAAATGAGTAAAGCAAACCTTTTTAGAAAAGTTTGTGTCGCAATCTTGTCTATTTTGCTTTTTGCAAGTTGTCAAAAATCAAATAATAACGGACAACAGACACAAGAATCACTAAATGAGCAAACGGAATACTATAAGTATTTTAACGCATACAATAGTAGCGGGAAAGAGTTGGGATGGATAGAGAGTAACAAAAAAGTTATTTTTAGGAAAAAAGGAATAGAGTTTGTTTCTTTAAATAATCCAGAAGCAAGTCCACGTACTTACATCATAGCAGGAGAGCCAATATATGATAAAGACAATGACTGTACCATCTACAATGTTTATTATAATATATTGGGGCAAAATGAGCCATTTGTAGTTGCGAGGTACAAAGATAAAATAACTATCTTGAGTGGTGATGGTGAATCTTATTCTATTTTCCAAAAAAACAAACCGTAATATTATTAAATTCAGATTCTTTCAACGGAATATTAATCTATAATTAAAAGTCTAAAACAAATTTTACAAATGGAAATATTTTTTGGTATTGTAGCTTTAGCACTGGCATTTATCTCTATATGGTTTGCTCGCAAAGAGTGGGAAGATAAAGGTTACAGTAAAGTGCGTGGAAATGTTGCTTTGGCATTAGGTTTTTTATCTTCTGGTTTTGTTTTACCTCTCGTAGGCTTTATAGTAGCCAAATTAGCACCTCGCAAAGAAGACAAACCCAATTCAACGGCTGGTCAAACACCTATTATTTGGATAAGTTCAATATTGTTTGCTTTGTATCTTCTTGCTTTTGTTATTAATAAATATGGCGTTGTTTGGATTATTGTTGTTGGAATAATTTTTTTATTGATTGTAGGGGATGGAGCCAAACGAAAATGTGATAATTGCAAGAAATGGAACGCTATGAAGAAAATAGGAACAAAGTGTGTAGATGAAAAACCTACTACTGTTGTTGAAAAGCGAGAACATAAAAATAGAAATGGGCACGTAATATCTTCGTGGGAAGTTGATGTGCCCGCGACTATTTATTATTATCAAACTTATCGTAAATGCAACCATTGTGGCTACGGAGACTATTTGGAATCATCAAAAACTGAAAAAAATTAATTGCAATTCCCTATAATTAAATAATAAAAAACCAGCCGATAATGGCTTCACCGGCAGATGTACTCGCCCTGCGGGACTTCGTACATCTGCTGGTTTTGCGAAATTGCGGAAGGTGATGTGGGCTTCGCCCGCTTGATGATATTTTTTTGCTATTTATAAAAAACATTTTTTGCGAGATAATGCTATTTATAAAAAACATTTTTGTACCTTTGCAGTCAGAATTTTCGTACAAACGAGTGTAAAAGGAAAAACTTGTTTTTCCTTTACTGAGTGCAGCCGAAAATCACGTTAGTAAATATTAATAACAAATTAATAGTCATTATGGATAGTTTAGTAAAAATTTATCTTCGATTATTGCAGGAAACAGAGGTAAAAACATTTCGATATCTCTATTCAAATATTGATTGGAACGAGCGTTGTATTGCCATTATTGGCGCAAAAGGTGTCGGAAAAACAACCATGTTGTTACAACACATTAAAGCAACTTTTGAAAACAAAAACGAAGCCCTTTATGCAAGTTTAGACAATTCGTGGTTTGCCAATCATACCATTTTTGAATTAGCAGACGAATTTTATATGAATGGCGGTACGCATCTATTTTTGGACGAAATCCACCATTATCCAAATTGGACAACCGAAATAAAAAATATCTACGATAGTTTTCCTAAACTGAAAATTGTATTTACAGGTTCGTCGTTATTGCAGATTTACAAATCAACAGCGGATTTATCAAGAAGGGTTGTTTATGAAAATTTGGAGGGTTTGTCTTTCAGAGAATTTTTAAAATTTGAAAAAGTTGGCGATTTTCCTGTGCTTTCGCTGAAAGAAATCGTTGAAAATCACCAAAATATTGCTTTTCAAATTACAGAAAACATAAAAATAATGCCTTTATTTAAGAAGTATCTGAAAAACGGCTATTATCTGTTTTACAAAGAAGGATTGAGAAA
>Ga0209628_10001692_pt1 | contig 14473 bp, 7 predicted proteins | sample TergutCu122P4_FD_187285 | JGI IMG/M metagenome (GOLD analysis project Ga0209628, IMG submission 187285) | Cubitermes ugandensis P4 segment gut microbial communities from Kakamega Forest, Kenya - Cu122 P4 (SPAdes) (version 2) | ecosystem: Host-associated > Arthropoda: Insects > Digestive system >...
CCTACATGAAATAAGAAAACGGTAGGTTTACTGGATTGGTCACATCTTACGTAGAAACTGCCTTCTAAAACAAGTTATCAAAGGAAAGATAAAGGGGGAGATGGAAGTGGCAAGAAGAAGAGGAAGAAGATGTAAGAAGCTACTAGATGACCTTAAGGACAGGAGAGGATACTCTCATTTGAAGGAGGAAGCTCTAGATCGTACTATGTGGAGGCATCGTTTTGGAGGAGGCTTTGGACCTGTCGTCAGACAGAATACTGAATGATTGAATGAGAATGACTGCCTTCTACTTGAGGATGGTTGGTTTGTTGGTTGGTGGGTTGGTTTATTGATGTGTTTATTTATTTGTAAATTATTTAATGATGTCAAGAGCGAAAGTTACATAGCTTTGACTGGTGGAAATGTTGGTGAATAATGAGTTGGAAGGAATATGACAGTGGTGATTGTCTGATTTGGATCCTTATTATGGAATTTGCCTGGAGGAACTGAGGGAAACCAGAAAAACACCAATCAAGATAGCCGGTGGGCTGTGGTTATGTACAGACACTCCCCACCCAATGCAGCAGTTACGATCTGGAATATCAAGTGCAAGTCAAATTTTGTGCAAGTTGGAACTGAGTGTACATATGGTCAACTGTATGTGTATGTACAGAGGGCTCTAGAAGTAGAGCATCTCTCTCTGAGGGAGCACTGTGAGGGGAACCTGGAGGGGGGCTCCTTTACTGGGGACCCTGGAGGATGTGTAAAGGAAGGCTCTGGAGACAGGCATCTCTCTCCATAGGGGCCCTGCTGGGGAACCTGGAAGAGGGCTCGTATACCAGGTATGTTGAAAGACGAATGAAGGAAGGCTCTAGGAATGGGGCATCTCTCTCCAAGGAAGCTCTGTGAGGGGAACCTGGAAGGAGGGCTCCTTTACTGGTGACCTTGAAAGATAGGCTAAGTAAGGCTGTGGAAATGGATGTCTGTTTCCATAGGGGCCATGCTTTCGGGGAACACGGAGGGATGCTCCTTTCCTAGGGCCTTTGAGGGAAGGGATTCATTTCTCTAGGGAATTTTTATAAAGAATTTAAGAGATATGTAAAAAAGGCCTTGTAAAAAGGCAGCTTTCCCTGTAGGGGTGCTGTTGGGGGGACCTGGAGGGGTTCTTTTACTGGGAATTTTGAGAGAAAAAAAGAATGCATATGTGGGTTCCTTTTCCATGGACCCAGAGGACATTAAAAGTTAAGTCTGGGGACCATCTGGAACTTAAGTAACAGGGTTCCACTGAGCTGACAATAGATTATGGGGTACAAAGGGCCTGTTATATAAGGCCTAGGTGTGTTGGGACCGTTAGGGCTTGAACCCAAATGCTAATTTTCAATCACTGTGTATTTACAAAGGAGTCCAGTTGAAATCCAAACTCCAACATGCTGGAAGCTCGTCGGCTGTAGCCGACTGCCTTACCACCTGTGTTATCACCTAGCAGTAAGTACTCTTCCACCACCTCTGTCTCATTGAGCTGTCATTCATGCAAGGAACAATTTGGCACGTGTTTAAAAATGTTACTTTTTTTTTTTAACTGCCTAACTTGAAATTGCCTAAGTCAGAGAATGTCTAGATGTTGTACTTCAAGCAGTGAACAGTGTCAAACATAATTGCAGTGTAATGTCACAGACATTTAGAGAAACATTGAGTTATTAAATCTTCAGCTAACCTACACGTGTTCAGTACAGGTGAGATAGTCTGCTTTGACTCATCCTTAACACTTAAAAAACAAGTTGGGTGATGCTGAATTGCAGAATGTGGTATTACTTTCTGTGTGTACGCTACTTTAGACTAGACACTTCAACATATTAAGAGCTTCAACGGACAGAAGGCCAGCACTTATCGTGTGGGTGCCAGTCATTGCTGAAATTGCATTGTTTTATATTCTGCATTGTGATCTGTGTGTGTGAAACATACTGGATGTGCATATGCTCACAGTAATTGCTTTTACCCATGAACACAACAGAATTAGACTGTATCATGTGACAATTACTGTTGAAAGGAGGAATCTTCATTATTAATAATCACAAGGAAAAATTATTATCTTCTGATGTTCATGATGTGCCAAACATCTGAGTCATCAGGATTCAGGATGTCAGTAGATTATTAGAGAGATCAAGTTTCAAATGAGAGATTGGTGTGTGTTAACAGCTCATCCAGCGGTATCCTCTGGCAGTGATGTAAGAACAGGGCACCAATCTTGTTCAGGTTGTGGAGACTAGCTTGTGCCCTGAAAATTTAGAGCAGAATGTTTTGAAAGATATATACCATATCTTTAAGAAATGTGTATACCTTTCAAACATTCATAAAACATGTAAACTACAGACAGTGGGATAATATATGGTGGTGGTATGTTCCCTTTGAACCTTTTGAGGTATGTAATTGATCCAATTAATGTTTCAGAGAGCCACATATATGAATGAACATAGGAAAACACCTTTATGAAACAAGGAAATTTGCTGCATTTTGAAGACATGCTGCATAATCTCCATTTTATTTTCCACAAAATGGTGTTTCTTTTATAATTTCATTTTTTTCTGTTCAAATAATACTCATATTTTTCATACACCATACAATAAAATTTACATGCCTACCCTAGCAGGATAAAGATTGGTATTTAAAATTTTAAGTCCTGAGTCACAGAAACTCTCCATTACAAAGACTGGCCTGTTAATGCTGTTTAGGGAAATAATCACTGTTTATTCTGAGAATCATATGTAACATGTATAAACCATATGGGCAGAGTGTAGAGTTGTTTAATTGTAGTCAGGTGGTACATACAGTGACTACGGTTCTTCAAGGTTTAAAGAGTGAGTGTTATACTGACAGATATTTATTTATTCATGTTTGAGAACTGAGGATGTGAAAGAACTATGAAGACAATTAAAAAATTCTTATGAAATAGAATAACCAACATACATAAGCATTTCAGGGTTGTTTTGAGGCAGAATGAAAACTTGATGATCTCCACAAAGGGATATTCTGCAACATCTCACATATAAAATGATTATGGCAGTGCTAGAAAGGGAATTTCGTAATACAAGACCAGTGGGAGAACCAAGAACAAGATGGGAGGACATTGTCTGGAGTGACACATAATAGATGCTAGGAAGAATTGGATGGAGTTGTCGAGCAGAAGACAGAAGATGCTGGCATCTTATAAGGGAGGCAAGGGCCTAGAAGGGGCTGTAGCACCATAGATGGATGGATGGATGGATGACAGTGCTAGATTAACACATAAGGCCCATTCTGTCAGTTATGTGTTAATATAGCACTGCCATCCATCCATCCATCCATCTATGGTGCTACAGCCCCTTCTAGGCTCTTGCCTCCCTTAGAAGATGCCAGCATCTTCCCTGTCTTCTGCTTGACTTCTCTGTTCAGTTTTTCCTAGCATCTGTGATGTGCCAAACAAATGGTTTGCCACTACTAATATGTTTTTGTTAAAAGAATGCATGTTTTTCCAGTTAATTTTGGTGGTGTGTTGCATGTGTGGTTAATCTTTATGTGTAATATTTTTACAAGACTAATCAAACTACAGATGTTGCACTGCAAAATCAGGACTTATTTTTCCTTTAGTTGTCTCAGATATTGAACACATTGGAAAGTAGCTAAAATAGACTTAGTTCTTGATGACACCTGCATTTTGTGTCTTCATCAAGTCTCTGTGCACATTTATTTTTGAGGTTTGTATGGAAGTTTGATTTAGCTTCCATGTAAAGTTGGTTTGACAACCATTTCTCGCATTATATCAGTAATCCTTTCCTGAAAATCAGATGTTCTGTGCGGGATCACTAACCAGGAGCCTATTTCCCACATTTTGAATGCAAAAAAATATAATGCGTTACTTCAACCAAGAATCCCCCTAACCATTTTCTTAAAACATAATTAAAATACAGTAAAATGCCTATATGTAAGTAACAAACTATCATATTAGGATATAAAATGCTTAAAATGTCGCTTCCTGATCACCAACAAATGTGGTTGTTAATGCAGTAATGTGTACACTTTACATTACATCGTTTTGTTAAAAATGTTTTGTTTTTTGGAATGTTAAAATAAATTTTTTGTGTATAAACACTGGCTGAAAATGTTGTGTTGAAGGATACGTACATTCTATGATGTTTGGATATTAAAAACCAAGAGGCATGCTACTGGGAAAATGATAAGTGTGTGTGGGGGGGAGTTCTGCAGGGTATGCCTCTTTATTGGATTGGTATGAACCAAAATTAAATTTATCCACAATTATGTTTATTCATTGACGTTGTTAGTTGCCAAGATTATATAGTGTTGGTGGTACATGGATGAAATGTGAGTATGGAGCACTGGTGGGATGTTACTGATGGGTTAAAACCAAGGTACTCGGTGTAAAAACCTATCCCATTGCCTCTTTGTCCACCACAAATCCCTAGGATTGAACCTTTGTCTCCATAGTGAGAAGCTGGTGATTAATCACTTGTACCATGGCATGGCCTTCATTGAAGTCCATTTACCATTTCCAAAGATGATTATACTGACAGATAGATGGATATGCCCTCTGCCTTTATATGCTTATGGAAAAAATCCATATAAATTAATTTTGGATTTTTGGGGTTCAGAGACAGGTAGCATTGTAGGAGATAAAAGTGCTTAGCTGCAGAGTTTAAGTGGCCATGAACATACTAGCTGAATATATTAATGTTTGAGGATGTAGGTCTTATTTGAAACAGGAATGGATTCAGTTGAATAAACTCTGTTGTTACTAACCTGTGAGACCTGGCACTTAGGTCCAGTGAATTCAGGTGGACAGTAGCAGACTGCCTTATCACCATGCACCATACACCGGCCTCCATTCTCACACATCTCTTCCTGGCATCTGGCTCGCTCACAGTATTCACCTGACATCACAAATTATTGCATCAGTTCCTAATTCACCTTATATGTATAAATATATATATATAAAATTAAAAAATTTGATGATAAAAGAATACAGATGCATTTATTTTGAAACCCAAATCTCCTAACACTAGACAGCTGTAGTCAGCATGGTCCAGCCACTGCTTGGCTCATGTCAGAATGGATGGGAAACATTATACTGTTTCAAAACCATTTACTTTTCACATGTGCATTGTCACAATGTGATGCTGGGTTCCACTGTCTAATTGCTAAAACAGTCAGTGAAGGAAGGGAGAGAATGTATACACTTCTTATTTTTGGATTTCCTGGCAGCAGGGTTATTCTCTTTTACTCATCAATAAGACGGTGGTTTGGAAACAAAGAGAAAGTGGTTAATGTAATTTTAGTAGTACAGACATCTGTAGGACAGACATCTATGTGGGCTCAGCTCACAAGTGAGTTATGAAAGAACTGCATGTGGTGAGTTGAGAACTTATTTAAAGATGAACTAGGGATGCTCATTTGGTCCAGCTCCAGAAACAAACCTGTACTCGATATTCTTAGTGATATTTATGGCTATCACCTCTCAGATATGGTTGGAGATAAGAACACCTTATGCATTTGGTGTCTGATGTCATGTACCATTCTTCAAATGTCAAAATAATACACAGTGTTCTTGCTGCACTGTGAAGAAATTAATTCAATGATTATTGACATTTATGCATTAAATGAAACATGCATTAGCAATGTGCTAAAGCACAATGTAAATAAAGTGGCTTTCATGTAGGCTAGAACAAAAGTTTGGGCTTCAGTTGGGTGTGGTTGGTTAACATATTGAAAACAAACTTGAGTGTTGGGCAAGACTCAGGGAAAAATTCCAGAATTATGGCTGTAGCAGACATCACATCTCATATTTGCAATCTAGTGAGCTGATAAACTGTAGGGTAGGAAAGGGTAGATATAATGGCTTATATGAGATACTGGGAGGAATTAAGAGTACCTCCTGCCTGCATTGAATGTGAAGATATATTTTCTTCAAAGATGTCTGTTAGCTGTTGACTGCAGTGTATATAGGCGGTCATTTTGAAGGTCAAGAATCTTACTTACCATGCATATTACCTGTAGGGAGTGGGTGTAGTGGTGTGCAAGTACTTTTGTTGCGAAAGAGGCAGTTTAAAATTTCTGTTTATGTAATAAGTTCAAACACAAATTTCGTAGTTAGTACATGCACGTTTTTAAGCTTGATTTTCAATGTTTTGATAAAACATGATCATATAAGAGAAGATAAAAGTGGACTTCTTAAACTTCAAATGTCATCATTTCATCACTATCATCATCGTCAGTCCTCTGCAATGTTTTATAAACCACATTTGTTCCCTGCAGTTTATAAAATTTAAGTTAACATCTGCAATGATATTATTAAATTAAATATTTACATTAATAATAATAATAATAAAACTTTTTAATTTCTATCTATTCCAGCATTTCACAGCTTTCATCTTACCTTCCCTGTCTGGTGGACAGACACAGAGTGTGGGTGTGCTGGGATTAGGCCCATTGAGGCATGTTCCTCCACCGTGGCATGGGTTGGCCCTACAAGGTGCTGTCTTTCGATGATGCCGGAGGGCATGGTAGTACTGAGGATCTGCCAGTACCACCTGGGGCATATTGGCAGTCTCTGCTTTAGGTGGAAGAAAGAAAGTCAGTATATTATGATATACCTAATTTTGTGTTTCTGTTGATTAGAAGCATTCATTTATCTATTTTGTCCTTCCAAGACTTCAGGTTTTTACAGTGCTAATATGGAGGATTCAAGTCTGCTCATATATAGAACTGTGTAGCAGGTAATTTAATGTATTTTGGTCGTCAATCAGTTTGTGTTGGTGTTGAGCCACTCCTGTCTGTGCATTGAACACTGCTGTTAGGGACATGGTAGTAAAGTAGTGTATATTAAAGACCTCAACATTAAGTGGTAACCATCTCATACTGGCTGCTTTACCCTTGGGAAGAGTCACTTGATTCCTATTTGATAGGCTGTTGAAGCCCTAGACATAGTCTGGATGTGGTAGTTTTGAGAAGTCTGCTTCCGCCAGGTGTTGAACACAGACCCCAGCCTGTAGCCAGTCTGACTCATCAAGTGAAGATACATTAACTCTTTTAAGCTTAAATTTCGAAGATTCAGGCCATCAGGGATGTTATGCTATATCTGTTGGTAAATAAATGTTTCAAAGGATTATAGCTACTTCAAGATTTCGAAAATTACTTACCAGTTGACACAACAGAACATATGAGAAGACTTGAGTCTTCAACAATGCTGCTGTGAAAACCTCAGACCTTGCAGAAATTCAACTCTGCTGTCTCTAAAAAAATTCAATACCTGTCCCATAGAAAATATAGAAAATACGTACATTGCATCTGTATTACAAAGACCAATTGATTATTGCTGCTCAGCATTTATGCTGAAAATAGTACAAAATGAATGAATAAATACACTGTGAGCTTAATATGGAATTATGTAACACCTACATGTCAGTATCTTCTAAACCTTTTAATTTATAAGGCTTGTGAGTCTGTGTAGTAAACTGTTAAAAATTCTGATACTACCATAGAGCATATTTTTCTGAAAAGATGAAAGGTGGGCAGCTGGTTTCTGAAAGTGGAACTTCTTCCATGAATTAATACTGTTTATAGCTGAATTTGTTTGAAATTTTTTTTATGTATTTACAATGAAGGTCATTAATGAAAATACCTGTTCACATGGAAGAACTAAAATCTCTAATCTCTTAAATAGAAGTCTATGCGAATTTATAGGTTGGCACAACCAGTAATTTTAATGGTTTCTTCTGTACAATAAATATCTTTTCAGTGTTGGATGAATTGGCCCTAGAATTATTCCATATTTAATTCTAGAATGAAAGAGAGGGAAAATTTCATACTTTTGGGTAAGGTTTGTATGGTGGTCACAGGTATTATAGAGAAACTGCAGAAATGTTTCTGGTCAAAGTAAACGTGAATGGAACACTCACCCTGACAGCTTGGATCTGTAGTGCTGTTCCATGAGCGGGACCGACACTGTATTACAGCAAGGTGTGCCTGTGATGGTGGCACTGTGTATCCTGGGTCACAGTCATAGTGACATACGCTGCCCTCATCAAGCAGATCCCCACTGCTCTTGATGTCTGAACCCCCTGCACTCTCAGGAGTCTCACAGCTCAAACGACCATGTTCTGGGCTCATGGGCAGTGGGCAGCCTTTTACAGCTGTGAAAATAATCAGTAGTTTAAAATGATATAGTGTCTTACAAGCATAACTATTCCTCCACAGATAACAGAGATAGTATTAGCAAGACTATTTAGTGGTTTCTTCTTTCACAACTGTGAGAAGGATGTGTGATGCTTTTAAGAACATTCCTAAATATCCAAAATAGTTTACAGCTTTTAAAAAATGAACAATACATAAAAAATTAATGTAATTTGAGAATTGTCATAAGATTTTTGTTAGGTTTTGTATTTTGTACAGAAGGTGTCAGAATTGCATACCATTTACTGCACACTTCCAGTAAAGACCCTAGTTTCTTAGGTGTATTGTTATATAATTGAGGGTGTTTGTATTACGATAGTAAACCTAAGAAAAAATTAACGTTAGTTGTCAGTGAAACTGCTGAAACTATTGGAAAGTTGAGAGTTTTACTTTGTATGGGATAGAGAATGTCTGCCATAAATTGCATAAGCAGCATTATGTATTTCTGATGAATTCAATTAATCGTGTATGTCCATGTCTCCATGTAACAGTAAGTTGCTAACTCAGATTTTCAGTATTTCAATCATTCCTGTTTCAAAGGTCATGCACGTAACTGACAGTCTGTATTGTACCTGCTGGCCCTGTGTTATCCCACTGTGAGGCAAAACTCTTCCCATAAAATAAATAATATTGTGTTAATGTCAGGTAAGCCATAATATAGCATGTCATGCAGGCTGGGTTGTATGGAATGTTTTTGTAATTCCCATGTTAAAATATTATAGAGAGTTTGAAATTGTTTATTTCTCTCTTGTTTAATTCTGCTATGGCAAGGAAAACGCCTGTGAGACATGTAGTTATTATTACAAAAATCTCCAGGTCTGTAAGAATGGTAGTAAATACACTACAGGCGTATCAAGTATGAGGTTCATCAATTTGTGTACCTGGGAGTTTGCCATACAAACCAAAATGAGAAGCTACGGAAATACAGGGCCACGTTCAAGCAGCTAATAGATCTTATTTTTCGATCTTGCTGCTGATGAACTGTCATGGTACCAGATGGAGAATTAGAATAATTTTACATCAATTGCTCATCCACAGCATTGTCCAGTACGATAGTGCAACATGAACTCTTCCCCAGAGAATCATTAATATCATTGTGACTATTTTGAAGGGAAAATCCTCAAAGACAGTTTTCAGAAACATGCAGGCAAAGGGAGGTATGGAGAATTAGACACCATGAAGAGAAATACAGATTGTTAGAAGATATGACATGTTCAACATTTTATGCCTGAAGAGAGTATGGTAGGCTGGCTACATAGAATGGATTGATGATTCTCTTATCCCCAAAAGGAATGGAATGATGATTTGGAGGAAGAAGGCCTGGGGGATACTGTGGAGGTATATGGTAGAATTCTGTTAGAAGGAAAACCACAGATATGCTCCAGATATTGACCTGGAAGGCACAGGCAAGTAACAGAGAAGGTTGGAGGCAGAAGAATGGGGAGGCCATTCAGCAGTTCAACAATTTTTCATTGCAGTTCCTGCTAGTCTTTATACAGTAGTATTCCCAATCTGGAAGCTGGTACTGGAAATCCTGATACTTGGGAAGTTGAAGAAAATAGTCCTAAATTCAGAGGTTTTGGTAAGAGTGTCTTGACATTGACCCCTTGTCTCCAACGCCATCCATCTTCATCAGCTATGAAGACTTCTGATCCATAGTCACCTGATCTTTCAGCATCACTGCGGACACTGATGAGTTCCAGAAAATATAGAATGGGACCCTGATAACCTTGAGACAATGTATGAAGGAGATATCCAAGTGGAATACTCCTCTGATCAGTTGTGCAGCCCAATTGTAGGAGCAGTAACAAAATATTACCAGGCACTGTCTGATAGTATGGCGTATTTGATAATCTGGCAACTGTCTGGTCCTCTGGGTGCCATATTAAAGGAGTTCTGCTGTAGTAGTTACAGAGCTCCAGAAATATAATTTAGAACTTGTATCACAAAACATAGTCTGGCAGTATGTTTCATTGACTTGCCACTGTAAAATGATGGCAACAGTATTACTGGAGCCCTGAGTAATGTTTAGTAAATAATGATACTTACCTCTGCAATGTGGTAGTGGGTTGGTCCATTTTAGTTTGTCCCCACATTCAGTAACATCATGCCCCACTAATTTGTATCCTTGGCTGCAGGTTAACTGACACCAAGAGCCCCATGCATTACTGAGGGAGCAACTCCCATGAACATGTTCAGGAAGGTGTAGCGGTGGGCATTTTTGGACTGTAGACAAAAGAGAGGAAAACTTGGTTTTGAGACTATGTCAATTTCCAGATTTGGCTTATGTGAGTACATGTCCATTTCCTTGAATCAGGATTACGTGTTGGTACAATGACTTTAGTCAGGGGTGCACAAGTCCTGTGCACCAGATTGTCCTTTCAACTGAATTTTGTATGGTGGTGCCTAATATTTGTGGGTCCTCAGTGTGAAAATAGCTTCATGTCACCCTTTAGGCACAGAATTTTGAGGGAGCCCCTAGATTTTTGGAAAATATTTAGTGGGAAGAAGGTAAGCCATTTGTCTAAGTGTTAATTGTGTTATATTTAGGTGCATTTTTATAAAGTAAAAAACCCTATAGGGTTGCACTTTGTTACACATAGAGTTGTGGTCCTTCTGTATTTACTGATTTTTTATCATAGTAATATACTTGTAAAGAATTTTTTGATTTTTTTCCCAAAGGACTTCCTTGTAATATCTTTATGGTTGAATGCTTAGTAACTATATGATTTCATATGTTACAAGTGTAAACAGAAGTTTATGTCTGTACAAATGACAGTGTAATTACTGGCACAAATTTAATGTTTCTGGAATATATGTTTTCTCAGAGAATTGTATGTATGTCTATAAACCGAGTTACCAGAAAATGGATAGAGAGATGAATGAATATGTGAGGCCAACTGACCCTTTACATTTAAATCAGCTTTTAATGTCACAGAATGGAGTTTTAGTAGAAAATAACACTTGTATCACACAGCAGTCTACTGACTACCTACATTAAGAGAAAGCACAAAATTAGTATTTTTTTATCCAAACCACCTTACCACCTGTCCTGAAGGACTTAAAAAATAATGACAATTTATAATTTACTGCAGTAAATAAGAGATAAAGTTTTACCAACGATTACCATGTTGATAATTGTGTGGTACTATTACCTTTACTTACAGTGTGTGTTATGGGGCTGTAGATAAGCCTGTGTAATCTTTACACTTTTAGGAAGGGGACATGCAAAAAGAGGGAACTGGACCTTACAGAATGCATGTAAGAGTAAGCATTGACAAACTCCAGTGTCATGAAGGTTGTCTGTACTTTCCATGACATAATGAGGAATGAAATTTGAGTAAATATTTGTGATTTTTAAATTAATAATTTTTGTCATTGGCTGCCATTGTGATTGTTCACTGTGGGTGCCAAAACCTAGCTCTGGCACAAAGTCTGCTATTCACTGGGGTTAATGTGAGAATAGACCTGTGTTGAAAATTACACTTTTATTTCCTCTGGTTCACATATCAGCAAACAGCTATTGCAAGCCAGCAAACTTCTCAAAAAGCTGATGCATTTTTATATCAGCATATAAGTATTACATTCATACTTGGGATTTTAAAGTACATGTTTTCAAAACCTGTAATTTGAAACTGCCTCAGAATCTTACTACATCTGATTCTTAAGCTTGCAAATCTGGCTGATGTAAATGAATATTTTGCAGTCTTCAGTTTGTTTCCTTTTCTCTTTTTTTCTCTAAGAAGAAAATTTAATACCAGGGTTCAAACAAGGACCTGTCAGATTATAGTTTTCGCTGAAGTTTTCTCAGCTACACAATCTTTGTTGTTATATTTACTTGTAAACTTTCAATTTTATCAGCATGGCTGCATATATATACATATGTCATACCTGTCACATGGTAGCGGTACTTGCACATTTTAAGCTGTTCTCTGTTGTGGGTAAGACGTATCAGCATGTTGTAGCTTCCCTCTCCAACAGTTGTTCCAGGACTTGGACCAAAGAGTGATTCTACTCTCACTTCAGATAACTTGGCTCTGACAACACATTAAACTCTTTATCACAACAGTCAAATATGATAACTTACAGTTTGGGGGCTGTGACCTTAATGTCTTGTTATATATGGTTTATTTTCCAGATTGTATATAACTGTCATCACTCAGTGATGTTTGGAATAGGGTTTATCATGACAAAGTTATCCACTTCCATCTTGTTTCCATATCCTTTCCTCTAGTCCCTTTTTACATATTCCAAGAATTTATCTCTTCATCTGTCTTACCACTGGTGGCTTATTTGACATGTTCATTTTTAGGGACATTCAGAAAAACTGCATAAAGCAACCACCAGTTCGTCATGTCTGTCTGTCTCTGTCCGTCCGTCTGCATGGAACAAAACTGGATGGATTTTCATGAAATTTAGTATGTGAGTATTTTTAGAAAATATGACAAGAAAATGTTAAAATGTGACAAGAATAACAAGTACTTTACATGAAGACTTATGTACAATTATAATAATATCTTGCTCAGTTCTTCTTAGAATGAAAAATATTACAGACAAAAGTTGTAGAGAAAATCAAGACACACATTTTATGTTCAATAAATTTCTTTAAAAAATCACGTCATTTATGAGATAACGTGGAAAGATATGGTACAGCCAGAGTGGCCATCAATGACAGTATAATACAGCGCATGCGCCTAGCGTTCTGGATTACTAAGGCTACAGACACACCCTTAGATTATGTAGTACTTATTGCTTTTCCACGGCAACAATGGTTTCACGAACGCACCTCAATGTTATGTTTATAGTGTATTGCCCTTTTTTTGTGGCTTGTCTGTGAACTATACCAGCAGCTAAAGCATGTCGAATTTTCATGAGATTCAGTGTAGGAGTTGTTTACAAAGAGTCGTATTTCGTGAAAATTGGCTCAGTGAGTCATAGTTTAGTTGGGGGCATAAATTAATTTCTACCCTTCCTGTATGTATTTTTCACTGATTTATTGGTACGGTACAAATGTCTGCATCACGCTGTTAAGCAGTTGCAAGTTTCTTGAAAATATGTGTCATGAAAGCCATATATTTTTATGGGCGTAACTGAAATATTGCCCATATTTTCTACTTTTTTCGTCCAATATGAATAAAATTCGGTACAATAGATCTACAAAAAAATTTATTGAGTAATTGTGAGTTTCGTGAAAATTGGCACAGTGAAAGCTGTGCATTACTTACGGCCATAAATGAATTCATAATCCTTACTTTTCACATTCATTTTCCAATTTGGGTGCAGCTTGGTAGGATAAGAGATTTCAGTGCAATGCTGTTGAGTATGTATGAGTTTGAAGAAGGTCGGTTCGGGGAAGGTCATATTATGCTTGAAAGCATAAGCAAAATTTCTGTCTAATGTGTTCTGTAAAATTGTATAACAGTTGGAAAGTAAGAATGCCTGAGTGAAACTGATATACTGTATCATGGATTACACCATTTGCAGTTTTGTTTAGTAACAGAAGCAATAAGACATGAACTTCAAGCATGGTTTTGAAAATTCTGGTGCACTTGTTGGCAGAGTCGGGAAGTGAGATAGGATATAAACACAAATATTGAAAATACGCATTTCCTACAAGGCAGGATATTTCTCAACTAGCTGAGCTTTTCCATGAACATTAAAATAGGGCTTTACCAATAGATTGATTATGTTTTGTAACATAATAATTATTTATGGACCCAGGTGTATGCCGGTTAGGTCTAGAAACAAGCAGTGAGATAAACAATGTGTACTGTGCTCCCTCTCACCGAGTGGCAGGACTGTTGTGACAGGGCTTTACTGCAGGGGATTCAACCAGCGTAAATGTCGTTCCCTTGGCAGCAAGGATGGACCTGTTGTCTGGACAGCGAACACACATTCTTTCTAGTGACCTGATGTCAGGTGCATCTTGCACTGCTTTCAAACCTGCATCAAGATTGGCATAGTTGGACTGTAACATATTTATCACAGTTTAATGCAGTATTCCAGTTATAAATAATTAAACTGAATGATTTTTAAATACCAGTTTTACTAAATCCTTTTAATTTTGCCAAACAGAATGCACAATTGTCGAAATAATGAACATTTTTTTCAGATGAAATGAATGTAAGGGATACATATGTTTTGAGAGCCAATCAATGGTTATCACTGGTGGTGATGGTTGTTGTTGTTGTTGTTGTTGTGGTGGTGGTGGTGGTGGTGGTGGTGGTGGTAGTAGTAGTAGTAGTAGTAGTAGTAGTAGTAGTAGTAGTAGCAA
>Ga0209628_10001693_pt1 | contig 14471 bp, 10 predicted proteins | sample TergutCu122P4_FD_187285 | JGI IMG/M metagenome (GOLD analysis project Ga0209628, IMG submission 187285) | Cubitermes ugandensis P4 segment gut microbial communities from Kakamega Forest, Kenya - Cu122 P4 (SPAdes) (version 2) | ecosystem: Host-associated > Arthropoda: Insects > Digestive system...
CTACAGCAATATTAAACGAAGTTGACGTTGTTATGCCTCCGCTTAGGGAACAAGGTCAAATCGGATGCATATTAAGAGCGGTAGATAATAAAATCATCAATAATGCAAAGCTAAATCATCATTTAGAGCAGATAGCGCAGGCGATTTTCAAGTCGTGGTTCGTGGATTTCGAACCGTTCGGTAGAGTGATGCCCAGCGATTGGCGGGAAGGTACACTCTCCGAAATCGCCAAAATCATTATGGGGCAGTCACCCGATGGGTCGAGTTACAACGAAGACGGTATCGGAACAGTCTTTTACCAAGGTCGTGCCGAGTTCGGCTCTCGCTTCCCGACTCGTCGCCTGTTCACTACGCAACCCAAACGTATGGCGGCAAAAGGCGATGTGCTTATGAGCGTTCGCGCTCCTGTTGGGGATTTGAATGTTGCATATGAGTTCTGTTGCCTCGGTCGCGGCTTGGCAGGAATCCATAGCATCAATGGCTATCAATCCTTTGTCCTCTACACGATGTTCGCTTTGAAACAGATACTGGATATGTTTAACGGCGAAGGTACAGTATTTGGTTCTATCAATAAAAACGATATGGCAAACCTCCCTGTGCTTATTCCTAACGACAAGGCACTACGACAATTTGAGGAACTGGTTAATCCGATGGATGCAACCATCGAAGCGAATTACGTTGAAAGTTGTAATCTTCAAGCAGCCCGCGACACACTTTTGCCTCGCCTTATGTCCGGCGAGATATCCGTTGCCGACTTCGACGCTAAATGATGATTTATCTTTGTGTTTACCTCCATTCTTTCATCAAAGACAGCTAAAGTGGTTGCAATTTCACGTTGTTTTGGAATTGGTGGGATTTCAACATCTAAAGCAGCTAATTCGAGAAAGGTAATTTGTGGAAAAGTTCCAGATCGTGTTTCAGCAAGTGATTGTAATTGGTTGATTATGATATCGGATTTTAACACTTGAAAGAGGAATTGTGGCAAAATCATAGCATTGGCACGTATAACCATCAGTTTTGTTGACGCCACATAATCGTCTGCAATAAAATCAACATACGCAAAACGACGATTTTTCGGACGTATTTCCGAATATAAAATATCATCCTGACGAAATGATTTCTTGAACTGACCTCGTAAATTTACATTTTGGACGTATTCATGGTTAACAACCTTTCCGTCATATACGTCTGAAGTATTAATGAGCACAACTTTATCCTGTTGTCTGTGGAATGTATGAGATATACTTTCACAAACTTCGCTTAATTTCATGTTATTCACCCCCTATCCAATAAACTTCCGATGTGAATTTTTAACATTCGCTTGATTCACCATCGCATAATGCATAGTCGTATCTATTTTTACATGACCGAGTAAGCGTTGAACTTGTTCTATTGGCATTCCCTTGTCAATTGCCCGTGTCGCCATAGTCCGACGGAACTTGTGAGGATGTACATTCTGCATATCCGCTCGTTTTCCAATTTCACGAAGCCTTGTTTCTACACCGCCTATCAACAAACGTTCGTGTGGCAAGGTCAACGATACAAACAATGCAGGGTTTTCGTCGTTGCGATTATCGAGATAATTTATCATATGAATTTTCGTCCTTGCATCGAAATATACCAAACGCTCATTGCTACCTTTACCGATAACAACACACTCCCTTTCATGAAAATTTATATCCTCACGGTTAAGTTGTATCAGTTCACCAACGCGCATTCCTGTTGATGCTAATAAATCCACCATCGCCAAGTCGCGGATTTCCTCGCATGAATCGCGTAGCTGTTCTAACCCTTCGTCGGAAAACGTCTCTTTGATAGTCTTCTCCGTCTTTATTTTACGAATACGCCGCACAGGGCTTTTAAGAATATAATCTTCATCTTCTAGCCATCCGAAGAAACTGGAAAAAATGCGCCGCATATTATCAATCGTGACCTTACTAGAGCTTCGTTCCTTTTGATAATCCGCCAAATACACGCGTAAGTCGTCGGTGCTGACTTCCCGAATGGGTTTGTCAACAGCGGTGAACATCATTTTAATAGTCGCATCGTAGTATTTAAGCGATTTTTCTGAACATCCTTCAACACGCTTGGCAGCTATAAATACATCCAGCAGCCTTCCGTTTCCTATGATATCTTGGTTTATTACTGTTTCTTTTTCTAAAATTTCCACATTGCGTAAGCTATTCATTAATACTTGTCGTAATTCCTCCTGCTGCACCGGGTTTAATAAATGCGCCATTTTGACTTGAACTTCTGTGATTAGTTTATCTTTCATGTTAATTCCTACCTTTCGAAAATTTATTCTTATGGTAGAATATAACATTTTTACAAAATAATAAATTAATTTCAATAATATCTATGATAAAGCAAATTTATGGTAAATCATCATTTAGCGTTGTCGAAGTCAGAGATAGATAACTCGCCAGACATCAGCTTTGGGAGTAGGATGTCGCGTAAATTTTTTAATTTATCGTTCTCTCGCATATTATCTGCGATTTTAATATATATAGGTTCGATCAATCTGTTTAAGCTGTTCAAAATTGATGTATCGATAGGTAACGCAAACATATATTCTGGGAGCGCTTTTTTACTCAAATGTAGCACAGTAGTGCCGTTAACAAACCCTAGAGCATGGGTTTTGAACGATGAACTTCGTAATATTGATGCCAACACGAAACTAGATAAATCTATATTCTTCGATCTCACATTAACAAGGTCCAATGATATGATTACTTTGTCATACCCTCCAAACGATAAAAGCAATTCAGCGTTACCTATAATATCAGCATTTTGTGTCACATCTGTGTGTGCAACCAAAACGTCATACAATTTTGCATATTGTGTAGGTTTTATTTTTCCTGAAATTGCGATTTCTTTAAAACCATCAATCTTAAAACCGCATTTTCTATCGAAATTTTTAATTGTTGCCATTGCAATGCGAGATTTTTGCAATTCTGTGCTTTTATATGAATACCCACTTTCGAATGTAGCTACATCAGATAATTTTACTACACGCCACCCAACCGGAATTTCGCCCAATACGCTATCTATAAAATCGCCTTTTGCGAACGGCTCGAAGTCCACAAACCACGACTTGAAAATCGCTTGCGCTATCTGCTCTAAATGATGATTTACCGTTATACATTTCGCCCCAATTGTATTATAATAGCTAACTAACATACGTTGTTGATGAGATAAATAGTATTGTGATTATTTGGGTATATAATTAAAATTATTCCCTTTAAATGTGGGAGGAGCAGTTAATGTCTTTTAGTGAATCAAATTATGAGAACGCCATAATGATCCTGCTGGCTGAGTTAGGCTATACCCGGCTTTATGGGCCGGATATAGGGCGCGACTATCATAATCCTTTATATATGGATGTTTTAGTCGATCAAATCCGCATTATTAATAAAAATGCCGATTCACAAGCAATTGACGAAGCGTTATATAAGCTCACACATATTGATCAGGGCACGTTGATCCAACAAAATAAGCAATTCACGGACTGGATCCAAAATGGCATGGAAGTCAGTTATCAAAAAAACGGACAAACTAAACATGACATTATTAAGCTAGTTGACTACGAAAGCACCACATTAAACACGTTTCATGCCATTAATCAATGGACGGTAATTGATAATGAAGTAAAGCGGCCTGATATCGTTATATTCATTAACGGCCTGCCTTTGGTGGTCGTTGAGTTAAAGAGCTGTACAAGGGATGAAACAGATATTACTAATGGTTACAGGCAAATCAGAAATTATATTCAGGACATTCCATGCCTGTTCAGGTATAATGCGTTTTGCGTCATCAGCGATTTGGTACATTCGAAAGCGGGAACTATTTCCGCTAAATTTGATCGTTATTCCGATTGGAAAACCATAGACGGCAGTTACGAGGATACTTTACACGCACGTTATGATGTATTGTTTAAGGGAATGATGGCGCCGGATCGGTTTTTAGACATCATTAAAAATTTCATCCTCTTTTCGCAGGATACGCCGGAAGATATAAAAATCCTTGCGGGCTATCACCAGTATTATGCGGTGCGTAAAGCCGTAGAATCGACTGTAATCGCATCCGGCCATCAATATGATTTACTAGCAGATAATAATTCCCAAGGGCTGAGACATTCTGAATTAAATGCCTACACTAACTTACAAGCCGCAGATAGCAGAGTAAATAATAGGTATATGCTATCTAATCAGGAAAACGCTGGAAGCCGCAAAGGCGGGGTGTTTTGGCATACTCAAGGCAGCGGCAAAAGTTTGTCCATGGTATTTTACGCCGGATTGCTTCAAAAAGAATTAAACAGCCCGACTATTGTCGTTATAACTGACCGTAATGATTTGGACGATCAGTTGTTTACCCAATTTGCATCTTGCAAAGACTTTTTGCGGCAAACGCCTGAACAAGCAGAAAGCCGCGAGCATTTAAAATCCTTGTTGGCAGGACGGCAGGCAAATGGCATATTTTTTACCACAATGCAAAAATTCGAGGAATCGTACGAACCACTCAACGGGCGGACCAATATCGTCGTAATGGCTGACGAAGCCCACCGCAGCCATTATGGATTAACGGAACGCGTCAAAAAAGACGGAACCATTGTCGTCGGCACCGGCCGCATAATCAGAGACAGTTTGCCAGGCGCTACGTTCATCGGGTTTACCGGAACTCCGATATCTTATAAAGATCGTAATACTCGCGAAGTTTTTGGCGATTATATCGATGTTTATGATATGACGCAAGCCGTTGAAGACGGCGCGACCCGGCCGGTGTATTACGAAAGCCGCGTTATGAAACTCGGGCTTAACGACGATATATTACGCCAAATTGACGAGACATATGAACAATTGGCGTTAGACGCAAACGAGCAGGATATCGAAAGAAGCAAAAAAGAATTAGGCAATATGGAAGCCGTATTATCAGCGCCCGAAACTATAAATACCTTATGTTCAGATATTATCGGGCATTACGAAGACAGCCGCGAATTGCTGCTTACTGGAAAAGCAATGATTGTGGCTTATTCCCGCCCAATCGCTATGAAAATATATAATAAAATTCTTGAGCTTCGTCCGGAGTGGGGCGATAAAGTCAAGGCGATCATGACTTCGGGGAATAACGATCCGGAAGAATGGCGATCAATTATCGGCAATAAATCGTATAAAAAAGATATGGCGCGCAGGTTTAAAGATAACGGCGATCCAATAAAAATAGCAATCGTAGTCGATATGTGGCTAACCGGCTTTGACGTTCCGAGCCTTGCGACCATGTATGTATTTAAGCCCATGTCAGGGCATAATCTCATGCAGGCTATAGCCCGCGTCAACCGGGTTTTTCCTGACAAAGAAGGCGGCTTGGTAGTGGATTATATCGGAATCGCCCGGGCGTTAAAAGAAGCCATGAGCGACTATACCGTGCGCGATCGCCAAAAATACGGCGATATGGACGTTGCTAAAACGGCATTGCCAAAATTTATAGAAAAGTTGCAAGTATGCGGCGAATTATTCCATGGCTACATATATACTGCATTTATAAGTGAGAACAGCGATGATAAGTTGCGGGCGGATATGATAATAGGCGGCATTAACTTTATTATGGGTAAAGATCCGGAGTCGCAAAATCTCTTCCAGAAAGAAGCGTTATTATTAAATCAAGCAAAATCGTTATGCCAGAGCTTGTTAAACCGAAGCCAGCGTATGGAAGCTGCATATTTCGAAGCAATACGCGTATCTGTCAGTAAAATATCCGGCCCCCGAAAAATATCATTCAAAGAAATCAACGAGCGGATCAATGAAATGCTCAAGCAAAGCATCCGCAGCGAAGGCGTCATAAACATATTCGACGATAAGGATATGGAATTTTCATTATTCGATGCGGTTTTCCTTGATGAAATCGGTAAAATGAAACAAAAAAATCTTGCCGCCGAATTGCTGCGAAATTTATTAAATGAGGAGATCAGCGTATACCAACGGACTAATATTGTACAAGCCGAGAAGTTCTCCGAACGGATGCAACGGATTATGAACGCTTACCGCAACGGCCAAATAACAAATGCGGAAGTAATAGACGAATTACTAAAAACCGCGGCCGATATACGCGATTCAAAACAGGCGGGCGATGATTTGGGGCTCACCCAAGAAGAACTGGCATTTTATGACGCTATAACGCAGCCGGAAGCCATTAAGGATTTCTACTCACATGAGCAGCTCCGTGAGATGACAATAGAATTAACCGAAACATTGCGTAACAACCGTACCATCGACTGGCAAAAAAAAGATGGCGCCAGGGCTAAAATGCGAGTAATGGTAAAACGGCTGCTAAAAAAATATAAATATCCGCCTGAAGGCCAAGAGTATGCGATTAAAACAGTAATGGCGCAATGCGAAACATGGGCGGAAGCCATGTAGAAAATTATTCCCAATCTTATGTTACTAAGAATAAATTCGATTTGAACAAATAGGGATGGTATCAAAATGAAAGAAATTGTTAAAAATATTTTTCTAGCGGGCAAGACCGCGATAGTTACCGGCGGGCACAGCGGGATCGGACGCGGGATCGTGGAGGCGTTCGCACAGGCTGGGGCCGCGAATATCGTCATTGCGGGCAGGCGTGCAGAGTTGGGACGAAGCGTCGCGGACGAGGTGGCGGCGGAGCATGGCGTTAATTGTGTATTTATAAAAACCGACGTTACGGTTGATGGCGAGCGGCAGAATCTTATTGACGAAACCGTCGGGCGCTTCGGCCGGATCGACATTCTCGTAAACAACGCCGGAACGACGCATGTGGATAGCGCGGAAGACCTGTCGTACGCCGATTACCGGAAAGTGATGGACTTAAACCTCGATGCAGTCTTCTTCCTCTCGCAGGCGGCCGGCCGCGTTATGATAAAACAGAACGGCGGCGTTATTATCAACATTTCGTCCAACTCGGACAGGCTAGTGATGACGCCGCAGCGCCAAGCTGTCTATAACGCGAGCAAAGCTGGCGTCAGCATGCTGACGAAATGCCTCGCGTACGAGTGGGCGGAGCACAACATCCGCGTGAACGCGATATCGCCCGGCTATATCCAAAGCGATATCCTGCCGCAGGGCGTGCGCGCCGACGGAAAGAAGTTCAGCGAGGTTTGGACTGAGATGATACCGATGGGGCGCTTCGGATACGCCGAGGAGATAGGCGCGCTCGCGCTATTCATGGCGAGCGATATATGCCCGTTTTTGAACGGCGCGGTTGTCGTCGCCGATGGCGGATACCATCTTACGTAACGCTAATTATGAGTATATCTTATTAGACATGGATGTTCCTACGGTATTGATGAGGTAATGGAACCTTATAGTTAAAAGGTGAGTAGTATTCGGGTGCTGCTTATGGTACACTTTTAAACGCTTCAATGTAGTATCGCTGTTTTAAACGTTGATATTGCTATCCGGAAAAACAGGCGTTATTTAATTTACAATAGGAGGGTTACTCAAATGAATAGAAAGATAATTATAAGCATTGCGTTCGCACTCACACTCTTCTTAAATCTTGCTGTACCGGCGTTAGCGGCGGAACCGGAAGTAATCCCAAGCATTACCGTTAAGTTTAATTTGACGCAAATGCCCGATTTTAACAGTACTCTTACAAATTTTTACGACAATTTTGAAATGATTGAAGGCTCAGAGGCTAATGATTTTGCAAATCTCTGCGCTGCCGATATTTCGAGTTCAGTCAGTTTTGACCATGACGTGGAAATCACTTATTATACCAATAAGGACAAAATGACAAAGATTGTTAAAGCAGGGGAAACCATTTATCTCTCCGATTATTGCAATGAAGTTTTACCGGATCGTTTCAACCACGTGTTCTCTATTAATGTGTCGGATGACAACGAAGACAAGTTACTCATTTCACAAATTCGTTTTACGGTTGTAGATAAAGCGTTTGCGAAACGTTATTATGCAAGTGAAAATGACGGCAATCGAATAGGACGGATATATAAACTTGAAGACTATGCCGTTGGTTTAGCCAACTCCCCCGCCTCGCCTGCTCCTACTCCGCAATCTCAGACAGTAAACCCCACGGCATCAACCGTTTATCTCAACGGCGAAGCGATAAATTTTGATGCATACAACATAAGCGACAACAATTACTTTAAATTACGTGACTTAGCATATGTGCTGAACGGAACAGAGAAACAATTCGAAGTCGGCTACGATGAATCATCAAAGGCAATCGCGCTCACAAGCGGAAAGGCATACACGGCGGCAGGCAGCGAAATGATGCAAGGCGACGGTAAGGCAAAAAATGCAACGCCTACATCGTCAAAAATCTATCTCGACGGTAATGAGTTAAAATTGACAGTCTACAATATCGGAGATTACAACTTCTTCAAGCTTAGGGACTTGATGGAAGCGATTGACGTGTTTGTAGGATATGACAATGCGACAGAAGCTATTACATTAGACACCAGTAAAAGCTATATATAATATCTATGTCGAGGGTGGATTGCCAGTCTCCATAATAACGTACAGAAGTATTCCATATATTCGATTTAGAAATTATAGGGCAAGGCGCGACGACGAAAATATACCGTGACGGCGCTACAGCTATAAAGCTTTACGAAAACGCATCGCTTGGCGAAGCCGAAAACGAAGCCGAACGCCAGCGGTTTGCAATAAATGCAGGACTTCCTGTCCCTGCTGTTTTCGGCGTTCGAAAACTTGAAAATAATTGTGTTGCTCTTGATATGGAATACATAGACGGCAAACCGCTCATACATCATGGAATGGACAAAAATGAACGCAGAAAAGCGATAGGCATTCTTGTAGATTTGCAATGCCGTATTCATCAGGTGAATGCAAGCGGCCAGCCTAAACAAACGCAACGGCTATTGCAAAGAATAAAACACATGCCATTTCTGAACGACAAAGATAAAAACGGCCTTATTGCACTGCTTTTAAAGCTGAACACGGGTACGGAAAATCTTTGCCACGGGGATTTTCACCCGCTCAACATCCTTTATGACGGTGAAAAGCACTGGATTATCGACTGGGTGGATGCTGCAGCGGGAAACCCATTGGCTGACGCCTGCCGAACGTATCTATTATTCAAACAGTATATGACCCGCTCCGCCGGAATTTATCTTAACGCGTTTTGCAACAAAACAAAGGCAAAGCAAGAAGACATACTCGAATGGCTGCCCATTGTAGCCGCAGGACGCTTACATGAGAATTTGGACGGCAAGGAACGCGCTTGGCTCTTGAAGCAAATACTGCCCGTATAAGCATATAAACAATTTATCGTATCACGAAACAGAGGGGTACCGGAATGATGAAATTGTTAAAAATATTTACCCTCAAGATAAAACCGCAATAGTCACCGGCGGGCACAACGGGATCGGGCGTGGAATCGTGGAGGCGTTTGTGCAAGCCGGAGCCGCGAATATCGTCATCGTAGGCAGACGCGCGGAATTGGGCCGCAGCGTCGCGGACAAGATGACGACGGAGCACGACGTGAATTAATATTTATAAAACAGACATTACGATAGACGGCGAACGGTAAAATCTTTTTAACGAAACCATCGGACGCTTCGGCCGCATAGACATATTCGTAAATAACGCCGGTAAGAAGCATATGGATAACGCGGAGGATCTATCGTACGCCGATTACCACAAGATAATGGATTTAACCTTGATGCCGTCTTCATCCTCTCGCAGGTAGCCGGCCACATTATGATAAAATATAAAGGCGGCGTTATTATCAACATCTCATCCAACTCGGATAGGCTCGTTATGACGCCGCAGCGGCAAGCCGTCTACTATGCGAGAAATGCGGGCGTCAGCATGCTGACAAAGTGCCTCGTGTACGAGTGGGCGGAGCAAAGCATCCGCGTAAATGCGATATCGCCCGGCTATATCTAAAACGATATCCTGCCGCAGGGCGTACGCGCCGACGGAAAAAGTTCAGCGAAGTATGGACGGAGATGATCCCGATGGGGCGCTTTGGATACGCCGAGGAGATAGGTGCGCTCGCGCTATTCATGGCGAGGAACATATGCCCGTTCTTGAATGGCGCTGTCGTCGCCGACGGCGGGTATCAACTAATATAAGTTTATATAACATATTTAATTTGACAAATATAATTATTGAATTTATACTATTATTATTTTAAAACATTTTAATTATAATTTTAAATTTATAAGGAATTTATTATCATGCAAAGACCACATTTAAAAGTTGTTCTAAAAAAGATGATGGATGATTTTTCAAAAGCCTCTAAGAACCTACTAGAGATTATGTATAATAATTATTATGAAAATACTAATGAAAAAGCGATTTATGGTATTTTATATGGAAAACCATCTAAGAGATTGTCAACTCTTCTTAGTATTAATCTCGAAATATTAATAATCTTTTCAAATTTTACATCGCAACAAGCTCGTACTGTTAAAACAATAATAAACATAATAGAAAATGAACAGAGTAGACTTGAATCTACCCTTGCTATAGTTGTACATTCTGATTCTGGTGGAAATTCAAATTTACGTAATTGGGGCAAGAAAAATGGAATTACAATACTTCCTTTATATTACAATGAAAAAGATTATCCTATGTCACCGGAATTATTCGAAAAGAATCTTTTTAGCGAGATGTTTTCAATTGATCCATTTGATATCACTGGCCCAGTTTCTGATGACAGTCAATTTTATGGTCGACGGCAAGAAGCGTTAACAATTGCGCGACAATTACAAATTGGTCAAATAAAATCTACCTTAGGTATAAGAAAAATTGGGAAAACATCAATAATAAATAGGATTGTTGAAACATGTCGAGAATATCATAATTGTAAAATAGTAATGATTGATTGCTCAAAAGATGAAATTTGGTCATTATCCGCAATTGATTTATTTACATCATTATTTTTTACAATAAAAGAAATGAGGGAATCAAATACCAATTATTCTACGCTTTTATCATCATGCATTACTTCAGATAATATGAGCGAATGTACGATAAAACTTATAAATGAAATTATTTTGTATGAAGTACCAATAATAATAATATTTGACGAAATTGATTATATAACTCCAGGAAGCCCAACCGGAGCGCATTGGTATGATCAATTTAATGATTTTTGGAGAAATTTCCGTGTTGTATATCAAGAATGTATTAGAATAAAAAAACCTTTTTCAGTTTTAATTAGTGGTGTGTCTAGCAAATGGTTTAGAATAGAATCAATAAATAATATTGAAAACAGTGCGTTAGCATTAATTCCTGAAGATTATTTAAGTCCATTACCTAGGGGCGCAACAATAGCTATGATAAAGTCATTAGCAAGAATAGTCGGTCTAGTATTTACAGATGAAACTGCCGATTTGGTTTCTGAATCATGTTGTGATTCACCTTATTGGGTAAGAAAAGCATGTTCATATATTCATAAAAAAATAGATATTCAAACTCGACCTATTAAGATTGATGTTGTTTTATTAAAGAATTTGTTAATAGAATTTATCGATTCGGAGGGCGCTGAAATAGCAAAAGTTGCTCTTCGGCATTTATTTAGAGTATATCCTGAATTGAAGCAATATTGTAAATCAATTTATGATGGTAATTCTATTAACATACCTAAAAGTTATATCCACACATTATCAAAATATGGATTGATAAAAGAAGGCAAAACTGGTATAGTATTTTCTGGTACAATGATGATCGAAGGTTTAAAATTCATTTTTACTGATAAAGAAGAAAAAGAACAAAATGAAATTGTTAATAATATATCAATAGAAAAAAGTGTTTACGAAGAATGGGCAGATGAATTAGCTTTAATTAGTAAACGTAGAAATATTCTTGAAAAAAAATTACGTAATATTGTACTTAATTTTATTCGACAAGATTCGCTTAATAATAAAACTAAACCTACATCAAAAGAACGCATTTTAAAAAGAATTGAAGAAAAGAGACGTAAACAAATCGAAAATTTAAGTTCTGACGAATTAATTGAAAAATTATATTGGCTAGATCTTTGCACTATTATCAGTAAAGAATGGTTACTATTTGAAAGTATATTTAACGATAAAAATGGTTTTATATTAAATTCTGACATTATTAATGAAAGACCTGATGCTCATGCAAAAACGGTGGATAATATTGAATTAGCATTATACAGACGTGCTTTAAACTGGTTTGATAATTGCTTAAGCATTATATAAAACCTAATCTATGTAAATCAAAAAAATCATTAGTTACCTCCTCTTAAAGTTAAATTTCAGCCTTATTATATATTATGCACCAGTTGTCAATAGAGATATAGGATATTTTTGTCGTAACCTAAAAAATACCAACAGTGTAGAGTGACTAGTAACGCTTTAATTTTATTATGCCATTACTCAATAAAAGAACATATTAAATCTATTGATTCTTCAACAAGATCTTCCGGCAATGTCTCGATATACGCCGCACGCCTGGCGGCAATATCCAGGCATTTTACTTGCTCACACATAATTTCGCCAGTCGTCTTTGTTCTATCGTCCAGTGTGATATGTGCCGGGAATCCACTGATTCTATTGGTGATAGGACAAACCATAGCCATATTCGTAAGTCTATAAAATTGTTCGTTACTCACAATTACGCCCGGACGTCTGCCTTTTTGTTCATGCCCCGTTTGAGGATCGAAATCGATTGTTATTATATCGCCCTGCTTTGGTTGATATGCCATTACCACACCTCATTTCCGGCTGGTTTACCCCAGTCGAACTCAACGCATTGGTAAATACCGCTATAATCAGAGAAGCGTTCGGTAAGGCTTTTTTTAGCGCGGCGTCTGCGTGCTACTTTTTTAATTATTATCGAATCGTTTTCCGTGACTATATCGACGGCATCGTTTTCCTGAAGGGAAAGCGCGTCGAGTATATATTTAGGTATGCGTATGCCTTGGCTGTTACCCCATTTTTGAATAGTGGCTGTCATGTAAAAATCCTTTCCACCAAGTGAATTGAGTATATTAATTTAAGTATATACCATGTATAGCCGCAATGTAAATGCTTAAAACATTTTTATTATCGAAAAATTCTTCGATATGGTTATTATCCTCAGCAAAAAGCGGCTTTAATACCTTATTATTGCCAAGTATAAATCGATCCAGCTTGTATTCGGATGGCCATTGTGTTATTCTATACCCAGCAAAAATGACGAAAAATACATTGTTTTTGCCGAGTATAGCGCGGAAAGAAAGAAACGCATGCAGATAATAGGGCGTAACGCTGAAAAAGAAATACTGGATCAATGCCTAAGATCCGGGAAACCGGAATTCCTCGCGGTATACGGCCGCAGGCGCGTAGGCAAGACATTCCTGATCCGGGAGCATTGCAAAAAGCATATCGTATTCTCCTTGTCTGGCGCTGTTAAAACTTCGATGAAGCGCCAATTAAAAATATTTGCGGAAGCGCTTGAAGAGTATAGCGGCGAAAAACCGGGCCCGGCGAAAGACTGGTTCGAAGCGTTCCGTTTACTTAAGCTATATATAAAAAGGTTAAACGGAAAAAGAAAAAAAGCCGTCTTTATAGACGAACTGCCTTGGCTTGCGACGCATAAATCCGGTTTTCTCCAAGCGCTCGATCTTTTTTGGAATACTTTTGCCTCAGCCCGCGAAGACATGCTATTGATCATATGCGGTTCCGCCACTTCATGGATTATAGACAATGTTATCAACGACCGCGGCGGGCTGCACAACCGCGTGACAAAGCATATGCGGCTGGAGCCGTTCACGCTCGGGGAGTGCGAAGCATTATATAGAAGCAACGGGATCGATTTTAGCAGAAATCAGATTGCGGAGCTTTATATGATTTTCGGCGGGATCCCTTATTATATGAATTATGTCGAAAAAGGGATGAGCCCGGAGCAAAACGTCGATAAAATGTTTTTTGAAAGAAACGCGCCGCTCAGATACGAGTTTGACAACCTATACGCGGCTTTGTTCAAAAACCCGAACCGGCATTTGCAAATCATCGAAACGCTGGGAAAAACTCAAAGCGGAATGACGCAAAAAGAGCTTTGGGATGATATGGGCGCGCTGCCCGGCGGATCGCTGGTTAAGGTATTGAATGAACTGGAGCAATGCGATTTCATCCGGCGCTATCGCGATTTCACGAAGAAAAACAGCGGGTATTATTACCAGACGACGGACTTCTTCACGTTGTTCTATTTAAAACATATGAAGAACCGTGCCGGGCAGGACATAAACTATTGGCAGAACCAAAGCAGCTCGGGCGGCAGACACGCGTGGAACGGTTTTGCATTTGAACGGGTATGCATGGCCCATATAAAGCAAATCAAACAGAAACTCGGAATAGCGGGAGTCTCGGCTGAGATATCTGCCTGGCGCAGCAAGCATTCGGCGCCGGGGGTTCAAATCGATTTGATTATCAATAGGAACGACGGAATAATAAACCTATGTGAAATGAAATATACCGGGAAGCCGTATAAAATCGA
>Ga0209628_10001694_pt1 | contig 14468 bp, 16 predicted proteins | sample TergutCu122P4_FD_187285 | JGI IMG/M metagenome (GOLD analysis project Ga0209628, IMG submission 187285) | Cubitermes ugandensis P4 segment gut microbial communities from Kakamega Forest, Kenya - Cu122 P4 (SPAdes) (version 2) | ecosystem: Host-associated > Arthropoda: Insects > Digestive system...
CAACATCGCCGATTGTATAGGGTGATGAAATAATTGGTACTGGCTTAAAGAATAAGATACAAGCCACACTAAAAGCAATCAAACATACTGCTACTACACACAGGATTATAATTCTTTTCTTTTTCATGCTACACGTTCTTTCTTTATGTATTTGCAGATAAACTAATATAAACTCGCTACGTTGTTTGAATCCGGTAATCGTCCGTAGCTAACGATAGTACCCCGATAATACACTTGAGAAAATCCCGCTAATCACGAAACGGCGCAAGTTTTCGCCGTTTTTAACTATCTGCTTATTTGCCTTCATCAATCTTTTTTTCTAAAGCAGATACCATCGACTTAATCTTATATTGTTCCTCAGAAACTGAGTCAAAGAGATTCTTTAGAACAATTGAAACAACAATACAAGTAACAGTACCAACTAATGCGGCAATGTAAATAGCTCTGCCAGTTATACATAACTCCCGAGAAACATGTTCTACCTTCCACCAGTTAAGCCCAACAAAGAACAATACTACGAAGACAATTGTCAGACCCCAGAGTGGATAAAGCTTTCTTTTATCGAATAACATTTTGACTCCCCCAATATAATATAAATACTCTGCTTTGCGTATATTAACCTTTGCTGATTCAGCAAAGAACAATACTGCGCATTACTTCGTCAGTGTATCACAGTCCCTGTAAAATGCAATAAAAACAATTTGAATCGCAGAAAGGAAATAAATTGCGTCAATAAAGAAAAAATTACAGTTGACAAAACGCTCTCTGGGGCACAGCAAAAGACATGAAGCCGTTTACCGACCCTGTGTTCAAAAAAAATGTTATCCTCACGGGTACGGAGTTCCTGACGATGAACACGCGCCCGAAAAACCCCGCTAACGCGCGAAACCTGAACACCTTTATCATCGGCTCGTCCGGCAGCGGCAAGTCAAGGTTCTGGCTAACCCCCCAACTGCTACAGGCTCATTCAAGCTATGTCGTCGTTGACTCAAAAGGAAGCCTTATCGGGCAGGTTGGCACATTCCTGAAACAGCAGGGGTATAATATCAAGCTGTTCAACAGCATTGATTTCTCCAAGTCAATGCACTTTAACCCCTTTGCGTATATCAAGAATGAAGCTGATATATTGAAGTTCGTCAACTGCCTGATAGAGAACACGCGGGGCGAGGGCAAGGAGGGCGACCCGTTCTGGACTAAAGCGGAGACCCTGCTCTACTGCGCCCTCATCGCGTATATCATCTTCGAGTGCCCGAAAGAGGACAGGAACATCAATACGCTCGTAGACATCATCAGCAGCATGGAAACTAAGGAAGATGATGAAAACTTCAAAAGCCCGGTGGACTATATGTTTCTCGGGCTGGAAAAACGGAAACCCAACTGTTTCGCAGTCAAGCAGTATAAAAAGTTCAAGCTCGCGAGCGGAAAGACGGCGAAGTCGATACTCATTTCCTGCGGGGCGAGGCTCGCTTCATTTGATATCCCGCAGCTCCGTGAGATCATGTCGTATGATGAAATGGAGTTTGACAAGATCGGCGACAGGAAAACGGCAGTCTTTTTCACTATCAGCGATAACGACAGCACATACAACTTTTTAGTCGCGCTCGCGCTGACGCTCCTGATGTATACCCTGATAGACAACGCCGATAAAAAACCTGACGGCAGGCTCCCTCACCATGTACGCATACTGTGGGACGAAGCGGCGAACACCGGTCAGGCGCACGGGCTTGAAAAAATCTGCGCCGTCATACGCTCCCGTGAGATATCGCTCTGCATGATCTGGCAGACATACAGCCAGTGCAAAGCGCTTTACAACGATAACGCCGAAACCTTGCTCGGCAACATGGATTCCGTGATATTCATGGGCGGCAGGGAAACAACTACCGTCAAGGAATTATCAGAGTCGCTCGGCAAAGAGAGTATCAATATGTATACCGAAAGCCGTACGCGTGGTATGCACCCAAGCTACGGGCAGAATTTACAGAAGCTCGGACGCGACCTCATGACTATCGACGAGCTTCAAACAATGGACGGGAACCTCTGTATTCTACGATTACGGGGTCTGCGCCCTTTTTTATCGCCTAAATACGATCTGAAAAAACACCCGAACTACAAATATACCGCGGAGGCAAACAAGAAAAACGCATTTGATACAGGCAGCCTCGTATCGCGGCGTATGGTTCCTGACCTAAACGAAAAATACACTGTTGTAGATGTCGGCAGCGTCGACGAGGATATTATCGGGGATAAAGACTTACTCGATTATTCCGATCTGGACGACCCTGACGCATTTCCATAAACTTATCGACATAACGTCGAGAAGTGACACGCCGCCGCAGGGCGGCTTTTTTCATGCAAAAAAATAAATTAAAAACGGAGGTATACAAAAAATGGCATTTTTCACATCAGCGGTAAATACCCTGCAAACGCTCGTCGTCGCGCTCGGCGCGGGGCTTGCGGTATGGGGCGTTATCAATCTCTTGGAGGGCTACGGCTCGGACAACCCGGCGGCAAAGTCGCAGGGTATGAAGCAGCTTATGGCGGGCGGCGGCGTTATTCTTTTGGGTATGACCCTTGTCCCCATGCTGTCAACACTGTTTTAACCGGAGGGCAATGAATGGGATTTCTCACCGACTGGCTGACTGACTGGATCCGTGAAATGCTCGCAGGCGGGATCATGGGTAATCTTGGCGGGCTGTTCGATAACGTCAATAACCGCGTCGGAGAGATTGCAACACAAGTGGGAATGTCGCCGGGCGCTTTTTCACCCGGCGTGTTCTCGCTTATCCGTACTCTTTCCGAAACGGTGGTACTGCCGATAGCGGGACTGATACTGACCTTTGTGGCGACCTATGAGCTGATACAGCTCATCATAGAAAAGAACAACTTACACGATTTAGACACTTGGATATTCTTCAAGTGGTTTTTCAAAACATTCACCGCGGTGCTGATACTGTCCAATACGTTCAATATCGTCATGGCGGTGTTCGACGTGGCGCAGAACGTGATAAACAGCGCGGGCGGTCTGATAGGCGGCGCGACTGCCGTTGACCCCGGCATGATGGCGGCGTTTGAAGCGGAGCTTATGACTATGAGTATCGGGGCTTTGCTCGGCTTATGGCTGCAATCCTTTGTTATCGGCATAACGATGGTCGCGATCAACATCTGCATTTTCATCATCGTATACGGGCGCTTGATTGAAATATATTTGCTCACGAGCCTTGCGCCGATACCGTTCGCGACGCTCTCTAACCGGGAGTTCGGAAGCATGGGGCAAAACTATCTAAAATCATTACTCGCCGTCGCTTTTCAAGGCTTGCTGATCCTAGTCTGCGTAGGTATCTACGCGATACTTGTACAAAGCGTGGTGATAAGCGGCGATCCGATAGGGGCTATCTGGAGCCTGATAGGTTACACCGTGCTTTTATGTTTTACGCTCTTCAAGACCGGGTCGCTCGCAAAGAGTATCTTCGCCGCAAGCTGAATTTTGATTTGCGAAATAATCATATAATTTTCAAAATAAACGTATAACCTGCCTGCGGACAGACCGTCCGCAACTTCTGAAAGGAGGTCTACTCAAAACCCATGCCCTATGTAAACATACCGAACGATCTATCAAAAATTAAAACAAAAATGGCGTTCAATCTTACGAAACGCCAGTTATTATGCTTCGGCGGCGCGGCTGTCGTCGGGGTGCCGACATACCTTATCACGCGCTCTTTAATCGGCAACAGCGCGGCGCTGATACTGATGATCTGCCTCATGCTCCCGGCGTTCCTGCTCGCCATGTACGAGCGCGACGGGCTGCCGTTTGAAAAGGTCGTGCGGAACCTTGTCCGCGCCCGCTTCACGCTGCCGAGGATAAGGCCGTACAAGACAGAAAACTTCTACGTATTATTAACCCAAAAGGAGGAAAACCGGATTGCAGTTACAAAAACGAAAACCAACGCCCGTAAAAAGCGGTAAAAAGGCTATACCCCGCACGGCGCAGCAGACTATACCGTACATCGAAATGACAAAAGACGGGATATGCAGAGTCCGTGACGGTTACTACACAAAGACCGTCGGGTTCGAGGACATCAATTATTCCGTAGCGTCAAACGAAGATCAGGCGATGATTTTTGACGGCTACTGTTCGTTCCTCAATTATTTCGACAGCAGTATCCCGTTCCAGATGTCATTTGTAAACAACCGTTCAAAACCCGGCAGCAGGTACAGCCTCAATATTCAGCAGCGGGACGATAACCTCAGCGCGATCAGGGGCGAGTTCACCGATATGCTCAAAGGTCAGATCGCCAAAAGCAATAACGGTATCACCCGTTCAAAATACATCACATTCGGGCTGAGCGCCGCTACGGTCACGGAGGCACGCCCGCGCTTGGAGCGCGTCGAGGCTGACATAATGGGCAATTTCAAAAAGCTCGGCGTTTCGGCAAAGCCACTATCCGGCAAGGAACGCCTTGAAGCGCTGCACAGCCAGCTCCACCCCGGCGGGCGGGAGCGGTTTTGCTTCCAATGGGGCGATATTCCGAAAACGGGTTTGACTACAAAAGACTTCATCGCCCCTATGAGTTTCGATTTCAAACAAAGCCGCATGTTCCGCGTGGGCACCGCGTGGGGTGCGGTATCGCATTTGCAGATAATGGCTTCGGAACTATCCGATAAGCTCCTGTACGAGCTGTTGGAGCTTGACGCGGAAATGACTATCACAATGCATATCCAGACGGTAGACCAGACCAAAGCTATAAAGACGATAAAGGCTAAGATATCCGATATAGATAAAATGAAAATCGAAAGCCAGAAAAAAGCTGTAAGGAGCGGGTATGACATGGACATTCTCCCGCCCGACCTGATCACATTCTCAAAGGACGCGGCGGCGCTGCTCGCCGATTTGCAGTCGAGGAACGAGCGTATGTTCCTGCTGACGTTCCTGGTGCTGAACACAGCGCCAGCCCGGCAGCAGCTTGAGAATGAAATTTTTGCCGTGTCCGGCATAGCGCAGAAATACAACTGTTCACTAAAGCGCCTTGACTGGCAGCAGGAGCAGGGCTTTATGTCCTCGCTCCCACTCGGTCACAACGGTATCGAGATTCAGCGTGGCATGACTACGAGCAGCACCGCTATCTTTATCCCGTTTATGACAAGGGAGCTTTGCATGGACGGCGAGGCTTTGTACTACGGCGTGAACGCCTTATCACACAATATCATCATGGCGAACAGGAAGAAGCTGAAAAACCCGAACGGTATATTCCTCGGTGAGCCGGGGGCGGGCAAATCGTTCAAAGCAAAGCTCGAACAACTAAACGCCATATTTGCCACGGACGATATGCTGTTCATCGTTGATTTGATGGGCGAGTATGAAGCACCGGTCAGGAGCCTCGGCGACGGATTATCGGAAATAATCGAAATATCGCCTGACAGCCCGCACCATATCAACCCGCTTGACATCAACCTCGGCGGCAGCGCGGACGACGAAAACCCGTTTGCGCTCAAAGCAGACTTTATCCTCTCGCTCATGGAGCTTATCGTTGGCGGCAAAGACGGTTTGCAGCCGATAGAGCGCACGGTCATTGACCGCTGCACGAGGCTTGTCTACAAAGACGTCATGCTGCACCCCGATACGGCGAAAATGCCTATCCTGCAAGACCTCTACGAACTGCTGAGCGCGCAGCCGGAACCGGAGGCAAAGCTGCTCGCGACGGCGTTGGAGATATACTGCGTAGGGAGCCTTAACGTGTTCAATCATCAGACAAATATATCCACCGATAAGCGCGTTACCTGTATCGTGCTGAAAAAGCTCGGCGCGGGTTTAAGGAAGATCGCCATGCACATCACAAATGAATTGTCATGGGCGGCGGTAGAGCGCAATTTCAAACGCGGTAAATTTACATGGTGTTGGTATGACGAGTTCCACCTTTTACTTCGTGACCCTCTGACCGCTTCGTACTTCGTCACTATCTGGAAAATGCTCCGTAAAAAAGGCTGTATTCCTACAGCATTGACGCAAAATGTAAAAGATCTCCTTGCCTCCCGCGAGATAGAAAACATACTCGAAACGAGTGATTTTCTGATCCTGCTCTCGCAGGCGGCGGGCGACAGGGAGATTCTGGCAAAACAGCTCGGCATATCGTCACATCAGTTATCTTACATCACGCACGCTAACCCCGGCGAGGGGTTATTGTTCTTCGGCGGCACGATAATCCCATTCATGGATAGGTTCCCAAGAGGCATGATTTACGATATGCTCACAACCCGCCCCGAAGATTTGAACGAGGCCGTGTCCGATGGCTAATGTGAATGAGCGGCAAGTTAGCGGACAGGCAGTCCATAACCCGAAACTGCGGCAGGATAAGGCAAAACCGTCAGAGCGCCTGCGGGGCGTGGAAAAGAAAATATCTAAATCTAAGCTCCGCATGGATAGGAGCAGTACAAAACTGGATCATGCCAAAGGAAAACTGGCGGCGAAGAAGCCCGTAAAAAAGCCGGGCGCTGTCAAGACCGCCGGGCGCGCCGCCAAAGCCGAGGCTGTACATTACGCTCATCATAAGATTTTTCAGGTCGAAGATGATAACGTCGGCGTAAAAGCCGCCCACAGGACGGAGCGTGTAACCGAGGGCGCTGTCCGTGACACCTCCCGTTATGTCAAACATCGGTCAAGGACACGCCCCGCCCGGCAGGTAGACAAACTGCAAAAACAGAATATACGGGCAAAGGCTGACTTCCATTACCGCTCTATGGTACATGATAACCCGGAGCTGAAGAAAAACGCCGTTACAAAGCATTTTCAAAAGAAGCGTATCCAAAAACAGTATCAGAAACAGGCAAAGGAAGCGGCGAAAAAGACGGCAAAAAAGACGGCTGACAAAGCTGCCTCTGCTATTGAAAAAACGGCCAACGCCGTGGGCGCGTTTTTCAAGCGCCACCCGAAAGGCGCGATACTCGCGCTGCTGCTCTTTTTCCTGATACTGATCCTGCAATCATGCGTCGGCAGTATGCTGTCCATCTTCAACAGTTTGGGCGGCGGCGTAGCGGCGGGCACATATCCGTCGGAGGATATGGAAATGATTTTGGCGGAGGCGGCGTATTCCGGCAAGGAAGCCGTGTTACGGTATGAGCTTAACAATTATTCAAAACTGCACGGCGGTTATGATGAATACCACTTTGACCTTGACACGTTACAGCATGACCCCTATGTGCTGATCTCGATACTAAGCGCGATACATCAGGGCGCGTGGACTATCGACGATGTTCAGGGCACGCTGTCCCTGCTCTTTGAAAGGCATTATATCCTCACGGAAACTGTCATTGTGGAAGTTCGGTACACAACTGAAACAGTTACCACGACAGACCCGGAGACCGGGGAAACGAGCGAGGAAACAGTTGATGTCGCGTATGACTATTACATATGCTACGTCACTTTGGATAACTTCAACCTGTCACATCTGCCGATCTACATCATGGGCGAGCAGCAGCTAAGTATGTACGCCATGTATATGTCAACGCTCGGAAACAGGCCCGACTTGTTCCCGCAGTATCTGTACCCCAACGCGTCTGTCATAAAGGACTACGGGCGTTATGATATACCTCCGGAGTATCTGGAGGACGCTGTATTCGCTGCGATGATAAAGGAAGCTGAAAAGTATCTGGGCTTCCCGTACATCTGGGGCGGGTATAGCCCCGCCACGAGCTTTGATTGTAGTGGGTTCGTTTCATGGGTGATAAACCACAGCGGCTGGAACGTCGGGCGGCTTGACGCGCAGGGGCTATACAATATCTGCACGCCTGTTACGGCGGCGAACGCCAGACCGGGCGACCTCGTCTTTTTCACAGGCACTTACGATACGCCCGGCATTTCCCACGTCGGGCTTTATGTCGGCGACGGTATGATGATCCACGCCGGCAATCCGATAGGCTACGTTTCGATAAACGATTCATATTCGCAGTTCCCGTGCTATTACGGGCGGCTGCCATAGAAAAAAGGAGGATTAAAATTGGTTACACAAAAAACCGCGAAAGTTGACGCGGAGATATTAAAGGCAAAGGAGAAAATATCCGAGTTGCAGAATAAGCTCAAAGAGCTTGAAATCAAAAAGACGGATATTGAGAATACGGAGATCGTGGACATCGTGCGCGGTATGAGCATACCGCTTGACGGGCTTGCCGCGCTCCTGCAATCGCTCAAAGGCGGGGCGATCCCGCCTGTTCCCACCTTTGGACAAAATGTCCAAAGGTCGAAAAATACCAAAAGCATTGAAAACGCAGAAATTACGGAAGCGCAGGAGGTAATTGAGGAATGAGAAAACGTATCATCGCGGCGGCATTAGCCGCCTTTTTAATTTTCACGGTATTCAGCACGGCTGCGCTTGCCGCCGGTGAAGAAACGTCGCCGGAGGAGATCATCACCGTTATCGGAACCGATGAACCTGAGAAGATCATCACCGTTATCGGAACCGATGAACCTGATGGCGAGCCTGTTGTACCTGTGACCGACTTCCCGGACATACATGTCCCTAAACCGTTCACACCGTCCGGAGCGGGTACGGTAATCGACCAAGCTACCGACAGCGACGGCAAAGTATTCTACACGATCAAGACTCCCGATGAAAACATATTTTATCTTGTCATCGACAAGCAGAGGAGCAGCGAAAACGTATATTTTCTGAACGCTGTCACCGAGGCTGACCTGCTCTCGCTTGCCAAACTGCCAACGCCAGCACCAACGCCAACGCCCGCCGTCCCCGCACAGCCGACCGCTCCTGCGGAGCCGACTCCGACCCCAAGCCAAACGCCTGCTCCGACTCCGGAGCCGGTACCCGCGCCTGTAAAAAGCGGCGGCAATATCGGGATCATGGTTCTGGTGGTCGCCGTAGCCGTTATCGGCGGCGGCGCGGGCTGGTATTTTAAGATATATAAACCGAAGCAGGACAGGGCGGGTTTAGAGGAAGATTACGGCGCTGCCGAGCCTGATGATTACGGCGAAGATACTGACGATCAGCAGGGCGATGATTTGCCGTGGTACTCAGATGATGAAGATCAGGAGCCCGGCGGCGAGGACGGTCACGATGAATGAATCGCGCGAACTGACCCGTGATGAACGGTCTGCTATCCGCAAGCTCGTAGTTACAGAGTGCGCTAATCACGATAAAGAGTACGGCTGCCTGATACTCGGCGCTGCCTGCTATATGCAAAACAAATGCTGGACGGGTAGTTACTGCAAGTATTTCAGAAACGCCGTGCTGCCGCTCGACCCCGTATTACAGGCGGCGCTGACCGGCGGGAGTCTGGAACAGCGACCCTGCGCCGTCTGCGGGAAAGGCTTTCCTGTAAGCGGGAAAAAGGTCTACTGTTCCGACTACTGCGCGGGTAAAGCGCACCGCAGGAACAAACGGGAATATATGAGGAAAAAGCGGGGTAGGGTGTAGACATTTAACCGCTCACAAACCCGCATATTGCAAGGGATTTATGGCCTCAAACCGGGGCAGGCAATGATATTGTATTGCCTGCCCCCGATTCCGGGTCCTAAATGTCTACAAAAACATGATAGGAGGATCAAAACAATATGAACGATAAAGACAATTATCTCAATACGGCGGAGCTGTCTACGGAACAGAACTGTAATATGATCGACGGTATCCCGAACAACGCTGATATTACACCGGTAGCCCCCACGCCCGGTATGAAGCCGCTGGACAAAGTCCGGGAGATACCGCAGCGCAAGCGCAGCCGCGAGCGCGAGGAAAGATGAGTACATACAGAAAACGTAATATACACCTGTGTGTTATGGTAACGCAGGAGGAATTGGAGCTGATACGCGGGCGCATGGCGGAAGCTGGTATCAGAAACGCCGGGGCGTATATCCGTAAAATGGCGCTGACAGGTTATGTCCTGCACGTTGACCTCTCGCCCGTCCGTGAGCTTGTATCGTTACAGCGCAGGTGCAGCAACAATCTGAATCAGGTCGCCGTCAATGTGAACACCTACGGCGGTGTTTATCCGCAAGAAATCGCCATGCTGCAAAAAGATTACGCCGCGCTCTGGAAACCGCTGTCTGACTTGATAAAACAGCTTTCGGCGGTGGTGGAGCTTTAAGGATCGGGGGCGGTTTCCGCCCCCTTCCGCTTGAAAAAAATAATTATTATTAGTACAAAAAGGCAACATTGACAGCGTATATCCCCTTTGCTGTATAATATATGCAAAAGATGAAATATACACATTTCGTACAGGAGAGGGGCTTACAGATATGCGTATCTTCTTAAAAATCCTTGCTATACCCTTTATGTTACTGCTCACTATTTTTGTCGCGTTTATGAAATTTCTTGCATTCATATCCGGATGGGTATTCGTAATTATGTCATTCATATGTGGCATTGGCGCTTTAATTGCCTTATTCTCCGGCAACACGATAGGCGGTATAGGCGGGCTTGTAATAGCTTTCCTCATATCTCCATACGGGCTGCCTATGCTCGCTGTGCATTTAACAGCGGGGGCGCAGGGATTGAATCACAGGCTGCGGGATTTCATTAGAAGCTGACATGTTCAATAACTACATATAATATTTAGCGCAAACAAGGCGTTCATCTTCGGGTGGGTGCTTTTGTTTTGCCAAAAAACAGAAAGGGGGACGGTTTTGGCAACGACATTCATAAGACCATACAAGGCGGCGAGGGGCGTTTCGGCGGCCGACGCGATGAACGGCTCTTTTGAATATGGGTTGAATCCCGGTAAATGCAAAGAAGTGTCTGCTTATCTCTGCGACCCTGCCACGGCTCACGCGGAATTTTTACTGACCAAAAGCCAGTATCAAGCGGAAACGGGGCGCAAATCCGACAGCGGGATTCTGTTCTTTCAAATCCGTCAGGCTTTTCCGCGCGGTGGAATATCGCCGGAGGAAGCAAGCAGGATAGGATATGAAACGGCTATGCGGTGGACTAAAGGCAAATACCAGTTTTTTGTCTGTACGCACACAGACCAAAAACACATTCACAATCATATCTATTACAACTCCACCGCTTTTGACCGCTCCCGTAAATTCCATAATTTCATAGGTTCGTCTTTCGCTGTCCGGCGGCTCTCTGACCGCGTTTGTCTGGAACACGGACTATCCGTAATTGAGAATCCCAAACAGCACAGCGAGGGTAAATACAAACACTATGGGGAGTGGCAGAAGTCGGCAGACGGGAAGCCGCTGTCCTTTCAGCAGAAACTAAAGGCGCAGATCGCCGCCTGCCTTTACGAAAAGCCGCAAAGCTTTGATGATTTTCTGAGTGCTATGACGGTGGCGGGGTATGAACACAAATACGGGCGCGGCGGCGTTCTGTCGTTCCGCACTGAGGGGCAGAAAAACTTTACACGCCTGCGCTCGTCCACGCTCGGCGACGGTTATGATCTGAAAGATATTATCTCCGTTATCGAGGGGCGCTCTCAGGTTCCGGCAGAGTTAAACGTACAGCCGCGGAAAGTCGATCTCATTATCGACATTCAGGAAAGAATGAGGAACGGTAAAGGGGCGGCGTATGAGCGGTGGGCGAAAGTTTACAATCTCAAACAGATGGCTGCCGCTCTGCAATACTTACAGGAAAACAGGCTGCTCAAATACGAACAGCTTGAAAAACGCGCCGCCGCTTCTACAGATAGTTACCACGATCTAGCCGGGCAGATAAAAAAAGTCGAGGCGGCTTTGGAGCGCAATTCAGCATTACAGACGGCGGTCACGGATTACGCAAAGACACGGTCTGTCTTTGCGGAATACAAAGCGAAGAAATACAGCAACAGATATCTTGCGGAACATAAGGACGATATTCTAGTTTACCGCTCGGCGCAGGCTTCAATGAAAGAGCTTTTGCAGGGAGCGCCGCTCCCGAAAATGGAGACGCTCAAAGCCGAGGCTGTCAAGCTTGCGGCTGATAAAAAAGCCCTTTACAAACAGTACCGCGATATGCAGTCCGACATGAGGGAGGCTGTCGTCGTCAAATCGAACATCGACCATCTGCTCGGTATTACGGGCGCAGAAAAAAACAAGGAGCAGGAACGGTAGTGAGTGCGACGCAACAACAAACTTCTCGACTTTATGTCGGGAAGCGGCGGGCTTGGGGTGCCAACCCCGATAAGCAGAAATATTATGGTTTTGCCGACTGGCAAAATCATAATATTTTTCGACGTTGCTACGAAAGTAGCGACAGTTGAATTGCTTGCCGAGATTTACGCATACCCGAAAAGCCCCGTATTGCAGGGCTTCCGTGTTTCTACAGGTTTTGTGAGAAAACCAATAATGTAAATAGAATAAACATATTACGGCGGGCGCGTATGCGCCCGTTTTTACTTGTAAAATCATATAAAAGGAGCGTGAGGAAATGGCTGATTACGGTTATATACGCGTATCAAGCGCAGACCAGAACGAGGACAGGCAATTACTCGCGATCAGCGGGCTAAAGATACCGGAGGAACGTTTATTTATTGACAAAGTATCGGGCAAGGATTTTGAGCGCCCGGCGTATAAAGCCTTAGTAAAAAAACTGCGATCCGGGGATTTGCTCTATATCTTGAGCATTGACCGTTTGGGTCGCAACTATGACGAGATACAAAACCAGTGGCGTTTACTCACTAAAGAACGCGGCGTGGATATAGCCGTGATCGATATGCCGCTGTTAGATACAAGATTGAACAAGGATTTAATGGGGACATTCATCGCGGATTTAGTCCTGCAAATCCTGTCTTTTGTGGCTCACAGCGAACGGGACAGCATAAAAAAGCGGCAGGCGGAGGGCATAGCGGCTGCAAAAGCACGCGGCGTTCGGTTCGGCAGACCCGCCAAAAAGCCCCCCGATAATTTCAATGCTTTGGTAAAACAATGGGAGCGCGGAAAACTGAAAACAATAGAGCTCATGGCTCAAACAGGCTTGACGGAAACTACGTTGTACAGGCGTTTACGGGAGCGTCAGGCGGTTAAGGACAAAAAATAACCCCGCCATAATGTGTACATTTTGGCAATAGTCCTCTGATAGTCAAAAGAGGCATGATTTTTCAGAAAAATCGCACTAAAAATTGTAAAACGCTATTGTAATAGTGAAAAATGTATTATAAAATGCTCTAACAGACGTCCCGCCAAAAAGTACACATTATGGTGGACATTTCATCTGTAAGAGGGGGATTGGTAGATGAAGCTATTAAATAGTGACGTATCGTTACCGCCCATTGGCGCGGGTTAGTTTATCACTGTGACATCGCGATTATTGTTGGAGAAAAAACAAATTTTTGGGAGGAAATTTATTATGCAAAGCAAAAAAAGGAAACTGTTATCGACACTGCTGGCGATGGTGCTAAGCCTGTTCGCCGCTATGCCCATGACGGCAAGCGCGACAGGACTGACCGCCACTATAGGCTTGTCTTCATTATGGGGGATGGATCTCTCCAACGGACCGGGCCAAGCGCCATGGGTTTATTGGGACTCAACTAGGACTCTTGAATTGCTGGGAGCGGGCGACACATATGATATATCCGGAACTAACCCTGAACTTACAATACAGGTTACAACTACAGCGACGGGTGCGGTAATAGACAGTATGAATACAAATGTTACAGCAGCCGTACAAAACATGGCTTTATTTGTCCAAGCCGATTGCAGATTGAATACGGGGTCTACTTTCGGTACAAGGTTTACTATTAGCAGCGGTCAAGCAATCTTTATTAGTTCTGGCCGCACACTAACCATAGGCTCAGGAAGCGGGGTCAGCGGCACAGGCTTGGATACACTAACGGCGACGTCTACTAGCGGATACGGTATCAGAGCGAACGGCAACTTAGTCTTAGCGGATACTGTCCATGTAACTGCTTCAGGGTATCCGGCACTTGATAGTTCATCGCCTATCAAGATGAGCGACGGCGCAAAACTGACACTGATAAATAATTCAACCAGTGCTGAAACCCACGTCTTCCAAAAATTAGACACAGCAAATACACATATGTGGATGCCGACGGGAAGTGCAACAACCTACGATTCGCTGAACTGGGATTCAATAACAGTAACGATACCGGCAGGTACAACAGGCAGCATTGAGCGTACAACTCCGAATTACCGTTCTTTCGGTGTGTATCAAGTCGGCGGAACAAGCGGAACTGCTGACAGCACGGGCATAGGTATCGCGTTCAGTGGTTCCGTGGAAAATTTGACAGCCGACGATATCACCATTACCAACGGAACAGGCGCCGTCACAAAGGGGACGCTCTCCGGCTCCGGCACAATATGGACGATCGGGCTTGCCAGTGTTACTGCGGAAGGTACTGTAACCGTTTCTATCGCTGACTTCTATACTTACGTTATGCTCACAGCCCCGCAGACCGTGGCGGTGTATAAGAACAACACGCCTCCGCCCGCCATCGCCGTAACATCCACAGGGCTTACCGGCCTCAAAGTGGGTCAAGCGGTCAGCAGCGCAAGCATTGTCTATACGCTGACCAACGGGACGTATGCCGCT
>Ga0209628_10001695_pt1 | contig 14460 bp, 12 predicted proteins | sample TergutCu122P4_FD_187285 | JGI IMG/M metagenome (GOLD analysis project Ga0209628, IMG submission 187285) | Cubitermes ugandensis P4 segment gut microbial communities from Kakamega Forest, Kenya - Cu122 P4 (SPAdes) (version 2) | ecosystem: Host-associated > Arthropoda: Insects > Digestive system...
AGGTCCGGAAGAACCGAGTGAACGGGTCTCCTCATCACCCGAGATCTGATAGTTGCGGCCGCCCTGCATCTCAACAAGGACAACTTCCGCGTTGGTAATGACGATCTCTTTGTCATTGGTCCTGATAATGACCTCTGTGACATTCTTGATGTCCGTCTGTTTGATCCCCATCTTCTTCATTGCCTGCTGCATCTGCCGGGGGTTGACGCCTCTCATTCCTGACATAATGTTCCCTCAATAACACTTCAATTAATTAATTTAGCCTTCGTTTGACCTCTTCCATCAGCATCGAGAAAACTGTCTCCGAAGTTTTGATATCGGAAACGCCGCCCTGAGCAAAGTCCGGTTTTCCGCCGCCTTTGCCTTCGAATTTTGTTAAGACGACAGAAAGGATTTCTTTGCAATCGACCTTTTTTGTTCCTGATGAGATGACAATTGAAACATTATCTCCTACCGAGACCAAAATGCAGACCTTCCCCGAACCTTTGTAGAATTCGGCCGCATCGGACAGCAGCGTCCGATCGACCTTTGGGAACATCCCGCCGACAACATCCGTTCCGTTAATATTGGAAGGAGGAAGGTTCATGATCTCTTTCTTGACAAAGGAGTTCATCGATCTCCTCATGGTCTCCGATTCCGTCTTCAGGTTGGAAACCGCTCGTACCAGATCTTCCGGTTTGCTGTCCGCAGCATCCGAAGTTTGAAGACAGATGTTCGCAAGTTCCATCGCTGCCTGTTTTGCATCATTTCCGACTTTGAAATGTATCGCGATGCCGTCTTTTCCCGCTGATACTTTCCGATCAACGAAGAGCATCTCCAATTCCCCCGTCTCCATTACGTGGAGGCCGCTGCACGCGGACAGATCGATATCTCCGATCGAGACGACAGAAACATCTTCTCCCTCGGGGATCTTCTCTTTCTTTATCCTGACCTGCTCAAGCTCGGGATCATCTTTGTTCATGAGGGTCTTTGTTACAGGAAGGTTATCTTTGATCGCCTGATTCGCAAACTCTAGAGCTTTTCGAATATCTTCCCAGCTTACGTCCTTGTTCACTATGACGTACTTGCTTTCCGGGGAGATGAAGATCTTATTTATAGAAAGGTCAGGCACCTGCCTGTGCAAAGAGCCGAAGAGAAGATGCTCTCCGGTGTGACCCATCATCAGATCGTACCTTCGATCCCAGTCGACGCTGCACCATACGGTCTCGCCCTTCTTCAGATCATTTCCCTTTACTTTATGAATGACGCGGTCCCCTTTGTAAAAGACCTCCGTGACAGCAAGACCTCTGATAGTGCCAGTGTCGCAAACCTGCCCGCCGCCGCCCGGATAGAATGCGGTGAGATCCAATTCGATATTATCGCCTTCTACAGAAACGACTCTAGCTTCGAACTCAAAAGCGTAACTGTCGTGCTTGAAGACCTCTTCCGTCATAAGAGAGGGTATGAAAATCATACGTAATAAAGATATGATAAGAAGAAAAGGGAACAATCAAAGTTTTATATAACTCACTTCTTAGCAGGAATTGCCAAAAAGAGGTACTGTGATGAGAAGAACGAACACCTGCGGAGAACTTAGGTCAGGAGACATTGGAAAGAAGGTCTGTCTCCAGGGCTGGGTAAGGTTCTCCAGAGACCACGGCGGAGTAGCCTTCATCGACCTTGCCGACAGATACGGAATTACACAAATAGTCTTCGACCCCGAAGATGTTCCCAAGGGGACCGATGTGAATTCTCTGTCGAATACGATGAGGACGTTCACACGCGAGTCTGTTGTATCGGTCAACGGTATCGTAAGGAAAAGAGTGGATGGCACGGATGACAGCAGGAACTCCACCGGAGAGGTCGAGGTACTGATCACAAATGCAGAATTACTTAACAGATCAAAATCACCGCCCTTCGAATTGGGCGATCAGAAAGAAGGCGTCCTGCCCAACGAGGACACAAGGATGAGGTACAGATACCTCGACCTCAGAAGAACGGAATCCATACAAGCGATGGAGATGCGCAGCAAATTCGTTCATCTTGTAAGAGAGTATATGCAGAAGAAGGATTTCCTCGAGATCGAGACGCCCATTTTAGCAAGGTCCACACCGGAAGGAGCAAGGGACTTCCTCGTACCGTCAAGGGTGCACCCTGGAACATTCTACGCTCTGCCGCAATCCCCGCAGCTGTTCAAACAGATGCTGATGGTGGGAAGTATGGACAGATATTTCCAGATAGCAAGATGTTTCAGGGACGAGGATTCAAGAAAGGACCGTCAGCCCGAGTTCACGCAGATCGATATGGAGATGTCCTTCGTCGAGATGAAAGATATTCAGGACACCATCGAGGGATTGATCTCATACGTATGGAAAGGACTTTTCGGAAAAGAGATCAAAACTCCGTTCATGCGCATAGGATACAAAGAAGCAATGGAAAAATACGGGTCGGATAAGCCGGACCTGAGATACGATCTCAAATTTGTTTCCCTTACCGACACAGTAAAAGATGCGCCGTATGACATTTTCCAGAGGATAATACAGAAAGGCGGGATCGTCGCAGGCATCAACCTCAAAGAAAAGATCGCCGGCGAAAAGATCGGACGAAACGATGTTGACAGATACATCGGTCTGGCGAAGAAGTTCGGTTTGGGGGGACTCACATGGATGAGATGCAAGGACGGCAAGCTCGACAGCAACATCGTGAAGTACTTTACGCCCGAGATCCTGGAGAACATCAAGAAGAAGATGAACGCCCAAGAGGGCGACCTGCTCTTCCTCATCGCAGGACCGTGGAAATCGACCTACGAGGGCGGAGGAGCCTTGAGAAGGAAGCTTGCGGAGGATCTAGATCTCATTCCGAAGGACGAGATGCAGTTCCTCTGGCTCATTGACTGTCCCATGTTCGAGATAGATCCCGTTTCCGGAAAGCATGAAGCATTCCACCACCCCTTCGTAATGCCCGAGCATGACCTGAACGCGCCATACGTAGGAGGGTCGTGTTTCGATCTCTGCCTTAACGGCAACGAGTTGGGGTCAGGCTCGATAAGGATACACAACCCGGAACTTCAAAGAGAGGTTTTCAGAAAGATAGGCATGTCCGATGAGAAGATCGAAGCGGACTTCGGTTTCTTCCTTGAAGCACTTGGATACGGTGCGCCTCCCCACGGCGGAATTGCTTTGGGGGTAGACAGGTTCATGGCGATCCTTTTGGGAAAGGACACGATAAGAGAGGTCATAGCATTCCCCAAGAACAAGAAGGCATTCTCCTTGCTTGACAAGTCTCCCGCTAAGGTTGACGATTCCAAATTGGAAGAGCTTTCGATAATGACGTTGGTGATCGACGGCATGGATCTCGAGAACCTAGACAATCCGGAAGAAGAATGAACTGCGTCTCCTTGGGTCAGAGTATCAAAGTCTGGAATTAAGCGCATCTTTGGTCGCTGACACAATGTCCGCAGAGGAATACTTTCCGCCTGTTTCCTTCATCACGTGACCGATGACGCGGTTCATTGCTTTCTCGTTCTTTTTTATCTCGTTGATGATCTCGGGATTAGCGGTAAGGTAATTCTCAATGATGCGGCAGAGGTCATCGCATTGTTCCCTCACGGCCCCTGCTTCCCTGCCGGTCATGAAGGCCTTCAGTTCCATGTCCGCTTCGACATCCGTTATTTTTCCCTTCTTGAACTTGTTGATTATTTCAACTATTCCGCCCGGGTCCTTTCCGGAGGCTTCGAATACTTTCCAGTTCGCGCTGATCGTTCCCTTTGTCCACGACGCCGCTGTTTGAGTATCGGTCGCTTTCGCAAGCATTTCGAATACCTTCGTCAAACCTACGGAAGTGGAAACGAATTGGTTTGCGGTCTTTTCATCTATGCCGTATTCTTTGCTGAGCCTGACGGCCATATTGGCCGGGCTTTCTTTGATCTTCACCGAATCAACAAACTCTTTCAAGTGGAAAATTCCGACATCTGGCTCTTCGATGTATCCGTAGTCGGATTCGTACTCCTTTTTCCTTTGTGAGAATGTCACTCCGCGTTCTTCATCGAAGCCTCTCGTCTCCCTTTCGATCTTCCCGCCGGCCTTGAGGACCTTCGTCTGCCTCACTGCTTCGAAGGTCAGTGCTCTTTCGATGTTGCTGAGGCCGCTGACGTTCTTTACTTCCACTCTCTCCTTCCCGACGGAAATGTTGCAGTCGCATTTGATGCTCCTTTCTCCGTCTCCCGGAAGGTCTATCACATGCCTGATATCCGCTATCAGCTGCTTCATGAATTCTCTTGCTTCTGCGGGGGTCGAGAAGTCGGGATCCGTTACGATCTCCGTCAAAGGCATTCCAGCTCTGTTGTAGTCTACCAGAGAAGATTGGTCGCCGAATCTTTTGATCTTCCCCGGGTCCTCTTCCAGCTGTATCTTCGTTATTCTGATCGGCTTCTTCCCGTTAAGAAGATATTTTCCGTTGGTTCCGATCGCATGGTCGAACTGCGTCACCTGGACGCCTTTGCTCATGTCCGGATAGAAGTATGTCTTCCTGGAGAACCACATTACGTCGGGTATCTCGCAGTTGAGCATCTTTGCAAGTTTGATCCCGCATTCGACTGCTTTTCTGTTCAGAACAGGCCTAGTGCCAGGCATACCTAAACATCCCGGACAGACGTGAGTGTTCGGAGCTTCTGCGTCCGTTGTAGGACATGAACAGAACATCTTTGATTCGGTGGGAAGCTGAACATGTATCTCCAACCCGATCATCATAGGCATACCTCCGGTCCTTTGTTCTTGAAAGCAGAACCCCAAGCCTTTGCGAACGTTAGCAAAGGATCCTCCATCCAATGGTCTGTGACCAAGGTCATCCCTATGGGCAGTTTTTCGCTGTATCCGCAGGGGACCGACAAACAGGGCATTCCCGTAAGGTCGGGAGGCACGATGAAACGTGTCGCATTGTATGACTCTGCGGAGGTCATCTTTGAAATATCAGTGAATTTGGGCGGGACGAAAGGCATCGTCGGGGTCAACACCGCATCATATTCGGCAAAGAGCTTCTTGTATGAATCTATTATTTGGGTTCTTGCTTTCAGTCCTTTGATGTAGTATCTTTCTCTCTGCTTCGCCGTCCTGGCATATGTTCCGAGAAGTATCCTTCTTTTTGTTTCTTCTCCGAAGTATTCTGTTCTGATGGAAGTGAAGTAATCGTCGAATTTGAGAGTGAGATCGCCTTCCTGCTGTCCGTATCTCATTCCCACAAAACTTGCAAGGAATGTTGAAGCTTCCGCTGCCGTTAGCATATAGAACGCGGGCATCGAATATTTCAGGAAAGGCATTTTGATCTGTTTTATTTCGATGTCCATGCTTCTCAGATTCTCCAGTGAAGAATTGAAAACGGAAAGGACATCTTTACTAGCATCAGAGAGCGCTTCTTCCGGAACCGCGACGGTCCTGATCCTTTTGTTCTTTTGTTTGAATTCCGGCTGTGAACATGAGGTCGGATCCCTTTGGTCCTTTCCCGAGATCGTTGAAAAGCTTTCGGAAAGCTTGTTCGGATCAGAAGATAATAGCCCCACTCTATCCACAGAGCCAGACGTGTCAATTACGCCGTGTCTCGACACCCGCCCGTATGTTGGTACGAAGCCGTAAACTCCGCAGAAACTTGCCGGGCAGCATATTGAACCTCCGGAAGACACCGCAAGGGAAACGTGATCTTCTATCACGGCGGCAGCGCAGGCGGAACCTCCTGCGGATCCGCCGCACGATCTCTCCGGATCGTAGGGGTTCTTGGGAACTCCGAAAGGAGAGTTTGTTCCGAACACACCGAATCGGAATTCGTCCATGTTCGTTTTTCCCATGAGCTTTCCTCCCGCCATTCTCATTTTTTCGATCGGTGCCGCATCAAATACGGGGCGGTATCCTTCCAAGATCCGGGAACTGCATCTCGTTTCCATTTCGCTTGACGTAAGGCCGTCCTCGGCCGAGAAAAGGAATTTCATTCTGTCTGTTTTCAGATCTTCGGCGATGCATCTGAACATCGAATACTTCTCATTCAGTTTGGAAAGGGATGAGACATTCATAGCAGTCTCGGCCCCCTCACATAATTCTCATAGGTTTTCATGTCCTTCAAGAGAACGTAAGGATCGATGAAGATACCGGGCACATCATCCCTTAGAATATCAGCGATATCCACCGAGTTCACTTTGTATTCTGTTTCGGACGAGATATCGTCGATGATGTCGAAACCGCCCAGTATCTCGCTGAGTTCCTTGAGATACTTTTCAACTTCTTCATCGCTGAGCGCGAGATGTGCCGACTTCGCCGCCCTCTTCACCGTCTCTTTGTCCATAAAGGTCATGTTCCTCATCGTACACTTTGAATAAATCATTTCCTAATCTGTGGGTTAGTATAACTGTAGTCGGGCTTGTTTTTATTCTTCCCTCACTGACAGCTCGGTCGCGGACAAAAATCCCATCGATAAAAGATGAGCAGAGCGCGGTACCGGCTGGTATACCCCTGCCGGAAGACCTCCACGATGCTCAGATCATTCATGGTTTCACAGCTATTTATAGATTCTACCATAGGGTTCAGGTAAGTACTTTTTGAACATTTGCAGATGTAATAATATGCAAAGAGCCGTTGCTCTAAGGGTATTCGCATATCGAATCAGCCTGTGACCTGTCTTGGGATCACATTTATTTTTCAACCTAACTATGGAATCTGTTCAGCATTGAAAACGCCATAAACATGAATTGATCACAAGATCATTTCTCGTTGTACAGGATCAGACCATAAAGGGTTATGCAGTTATCTTCGAACCGGAAATCAATGTTCTGGCTCTTAAGGTACTCTTCCATCATTATGCCGTATCCGGAGATCGATGTCACGCATTTATCCGGGAACTTGCAGGGTTCGCCGGGATACGAACATTCTTTGCAAAATGAGCATCCCCCGTCGGAAAGCGGCAGGACCTCATATCCTTCCTTTCTGAGCATTTCGCTGAATTTCCTGCATAGGTCCTGGTTGACGGTGCCAAGTTTCTTTTGGAAATCCCCATCCTTCAGATCCACATTCTCATATTTCCTGATCAGAATGGCAGCTTTCGAATATCTCTTTATGATCTTCAGGCACTCCTTCTCGGTGCCAACGCCCGGAGGGCACCCCCATGTCACGCCGTATTCTTTGCAGAGGTTCTCTTCGCACAGTTTCCTGCATTCTTTTATTGTCTTCTCATTCGGAGAAGGCGGGTCGATCTTTCTGAAAGAATAACCCTTTGTCATTGGGTCTGCCGACATTTTCTTCCATAGGTCTTCGATCATGCTCTGTCATAATTTCTTCAAGTTATTTACTGTCTTTCACAAAAAACACGATCGGCAAAGGAAAACGATATAAGACCCGCCCTTCTTATCATATCGATAACATGGCAGATGACTCGGAAAAGAAGATCCTAGCCGGAATGAAAGCGATGGATGAAGGGGACTTCAAAAAAGCATATTCTCACTTCAAGAAACTTGCAGAGGAATTCCCTAAAAATGCGGAGATCTGGTATTACAAAGCGGAATGCGCCAACTACGCATCCGGGATGTTCGGTGCGAAAGTTGCTATAGAAGAGATCATGGAAGCTTACAAAAAGGCGATAGAACTCGACGGGGACAAGGTAGAATACTATCAGTCATACGGTTCTTTCTGCATCACGGTGAACAAATACGATGAGGCGGAGAAAGCATACAACGAGGCTGCGCAGATCGATGAATCACTCGAGTCGTCGTTATTTTCGGAGTTTGCGATAGAATACTTCAACAACGTCATGGCAACCTACGGCGAGATAATGGAAGATCCGAAAGCAAGAGCTCCGTACGCAAAGAAAGCCTTGGAGTACATGCTGAAAGCGCTGGAGATAACGCCGGAAGAGGCAAAGAGCCTTTTGTGAAGTTCAGACACAAGCGTTTTTGAAAAAACCAGTGGTAGCGAGGGGTCGATTTGAACGACCGGTCTCCGGGTTATGAGCCCGACGGGATATCCTGGCTACCCCACCTCGCTATTATGCCCTCTTACTGCTATTTGGTATAAAAACTTTGCATGTGTGCTGTTGTCTTTTTAATTTCTGCCATCGTTGATTGCAGAATAGAGGGTTGAGATCTCAGAAGAATTTCTTCAGGAACAACAGGTCCTGTATCTTTCCTTTGATGGTTATCTTCTTTGTGATGTATGCCTTCATCGGTCTCAGAGTGCCGTCGATAAGGCCCTGCAGACTCTCCGGAGTTGTTGTCAAAGTGACATCAGCGTTCTCTATCAATTCAGGTTTGAATTCATCGATCTGCGCGTTCTCAAGCTTCATCGAATAGAATTCAGTTCCCAGGTCGATGTTGATCGTTTTCTTCAAAGGCATTACATCGTTCCTAGCCTCTTCATCGGTCTCCATTCTTCTGTGGAATTTGTCGATCAGCGTTTGTATTGAAGGTTCCATGCTCATATTCTCACCAATCGCTGATCTTCTTGTTCTTGGAGATCGTCAGCATTTGTCTGACAGGCTCCCACGAGCAGCGTGTGTATGGAGGGGCACAACCGTTATCTTTTATCCATTTTTCTATGAAGTTCATAGTGATCTCGTCACTCGGATAGCCGCTTCCTATCTCCTTTCCGAATTCTTTTTGAATATCTTCTATCGCACGGTCCCTTGTCACCTTTGCGATGATCGATGCTGCGGACACTATCGGATAGAGGTCATCAGCTTTATGTTTCGCAATTATTTCCGTACCCTTCATCAGTCTTTTCATATCATTAGAGAATCCCGTTTCGTTCACATCGGGACAATCTGCGTACACTATGGAAGAAGGGTACTTTGAGCAAGCTTCTGCGAACATCTCCAATTCGATCTCGTTCAAAGATATACTCTTTCTTTTTGCATCGATATCCGAAGCTGATATCAGAACAATGCTGACCTTACATTCTTCAACAATAAGATCGAACATATGTTCCCTTGTCTTCGGAGAAAGTTTCTTCGAATCCTTGACGCCGATCTTCTTGAGGTTCTCTTCGGAATCCGTGAACACGGCCGCGACCGCCATAGGGCCCAGCACAGAACCTCTCCCCGCCTCGTCGACGCCGCATCTCATGTTCTCCGTAATCACAAAGAACATGATATTCATTGCTCCTACAAAATCAGTTGTAACTCTATACTTTTTAAGTAAAAACGATATTACGCCCCATGGCTTTGAAATGCGACGTGCAGTATCGCAAAGGGGACACATGGTCCAAACTCACCAAGGTGGGGGTCACGGGAGTACGTAAACCGGTGGTGGTGAAGAGGGAAGGTGTTAACAGCGCCCTGAACGGAGCTTTGAATTGTTCTATCGATATTTTTGTCGACCTGCCGGCGGAGCAGAAAGGATCTCATCTTTCCAGGAACGTCGAGGTTCTGAGCGAAGTGGTCGAGGAAAGCATAAAGGCCCCTGTGACCGGCCTAGAGAACATGGCTGCGGATATGTGCAAGAAACTGCTGGCACATCATGAATACGCGCAAACAGCGAACGTCGAGATCAGAGCCGAATACTTCCGCGAAAGCAGAACGCCGAACGGAAGGGGGACGCTTGAGATATACAAACTTTTAGCGAGCGGGACCGCGGTCAGAGGCTCCGGCATAAGAAAGACCATCGGCGTGGAAGTGATAGGAATGACAGCCTGTCCGTGTGCGCAGCAGACGGTGACGGAGATGATGTCATGTTCCGAAACGATCCCGGTGATGTCTCACAATCAGAGGAATATATGCACAGCATTGTTCACCATGGACGATGGCGTGGACGTTGAAGCGGATGAGATAATAGACATCGTTCAGGATTCTTTCTCCTCGCCGACATACGAGCTTCTGAAAAGGGACGACGAAGGTCAGGTAGTGATAAACGCACACAGCAACCCGAGGTTCGTTGAGGATGTTGTCAGACACGTATTGGAATCCGTCGTTGAAAAGTACACACGTCTTCCCGACAATGTAGAAATAAGGGTCAAGAGCGAGTCGGAAGAGTCGATCCACAAGCATAATGCTTTTGCGGAAAGGACAACGACGTTAAAGGAACTCAGGGCAGAGTACAAGAAGAACGTCACTCATTGCCGCTGATCCGCTCTAATTTCTTTTCTAGAACGGAGATATCGGAAACGTAAATGTCCGGGGGCCATTCCAGATCGTCAAGGCATCCCGTCCAATAGATCACGAGTCCGGGGCCGAAAAGCTGAGTGTAGGGGCTGAGCTGCTTCCTCGAGTTGTATCTGAATTCTACGTTATCTCCGAATGATGCTTTGCTCTCGATCCAGCAGATCTTCTTTCCGTCGTACAGCATCGGTTCATCAAGCAGACAGTCGGGGGTCTTGCACCCCTCCCCTCCGCGGAGGTCGCATTCTGTTCTGTACTTTATGTTCTGATCGTTGAGCCATCCCTGAAGCAATCCCTCTCCCCACAGTCCTCTTTCCTTATGCCTTTCGTTGGCATCCGGGGAGTAGACGAGATCTGCTTTAATGACCTCTCTGATCTCATCCGCGGTCTGCTTGCTCTCAAGGAGATCGGGAGATCTGATGAACTCCCAGAACTGTTTCTTGCTTGCTCCGTCCTCTTGGAAGATCAGCATCGCTACTAGGATCGGCGGAAAATGATATTTGTCCGAGATCTCCATCAGAGTCCTTCCCTTCTTCCACTCTCTCAGCAGAATGGGTGTTTTCTCCTTTATGAAATGATAGCGTTTCTTAACATCCCTGCTGACCTTCTGGGTGTATAGGGTTTCAAGCAGTCTTTGATCGTAACCTTTCTCTTGAAGGTTCTTGATGTCTTCGGGCCTGTTCAAAGAATCGTACAGTTTTTTGTATGCGTCATATTCCATCTTATCACTGAGCCTCGAAATTGTTGCAAAGGTCTTCGACCGCCGAGAAGACCACATCCTTCACCATCGATGTGGGAGGGCAGTACGCGTTCTCCGCTCTTACAAGGAATTCCTCTGCCGTGATCTTTGAGATTATTGCTGTTGTTAACCAATTTATCCTTCCGGTGGTGCCTTCTCCGGCGATTATCTGCGCGCCGACCAATCTGTGAGTTGTCGCGTCCGCAAGTACCTTCACCACCATCATTTTTGCGCCGGGATAGTAACGCGCTCTGGTCAGACCTTCTGCCTTTCCCGATACCACTGGCACTTTGTACCACGATGCTAATCCCGAGGACAATCCGGTGCCGGCAATCTCGACATCTCCGACAACGCTCACCCACGGGCTCGCCACGGGCCCGTATATCGCGTTCCCGCCTGCGGCGTTGATGCCCGCGACCCTTCCCTGCCTGACGGCGGAAGATCCCAATTGACTTAAGGTAGGGCCTGCCACTACAGCGGATTCACATTGAATGACATCACCCGCAAGGTAAACGTTCTCCACCGGAACGCCCTTCTTGAAAGGCTGCAGGGAAGGCGAAACAACCACCCCTCCCAATTGACCGATATCAAACCCTAACTGTTTCGGGAGATCGGTGTTCGCTTTGATTCCTGTAGCGAATATGACCATCTCGCATGAGTATTCCTTACTGCCGGCAGTCACGCCGCTCACTTTGTTTGTTCCGTTGACAGACTGCACAGGCGTGTTGAGAATGAACTTGACCCCTTTGCTCTCCAGGTATTCTTGGACCGTGCTTGCAATATCCTTGTCAGCCATGCGCGGAATGACCTGATCGAACATTTCTATTACGGTTACATCCTTTCCTAAATGGAGCAGCGACAGCGCCATTTCCAAACCTATGACCCCGGCGCCGCAGACCACGGCCTTTTTGATATTCTTTGAAAAGGATTGAATGTTCTTTCCGTCGTTAATGGTCCTTACCACGAACACTCCTTCGAGGTCCGTTCCTTTGATTGGGGGCATGAAGACCTTTGCACCCGTTGCAATGATCAATGAATCGTATCTGTAGGTCTTACCGCCGGCTGAAACGGTCTTCGTTTCATCATTCACAGTCTCCGCCTTCGTCTGTGCCAGCACGTTAATTCTTTTGTTCTTTGAGTAGAATTCGGGAGTGTGCATTACGGCGCTTTTCCAAGAGACCTTTCCTTCGATAGCCCAAGGTATGACGCATGAAGAATACGCAATATCCGTATCTTCGGTGATAACTGTGATCTTCGCATCCGGATCGGTACGTCTGGCTGTGGATGCCGCGGTCATTCCGGCGCCGCCCGAACCAATGATGACTATCTCTCTTGCCATTGCTTGCCTGACCATCAGATTGAGAGGACTCTTAATAATCTTTTCTTGATAATAAGAAAGGAGATAGCACAGGCAGCGTTCCGAAAAAGTGAAAGATCGGAGAGGAAAAAGCCCTCTCAGGATCGATCATAATTGAAAAGAATTGTAAGGAAAATTATTAATTGTATATATCAAAAATTATGGCTATGTATTTTATAGTGCTGGCAATGTATTGAAAAACGATCAACGGCCTCTCTTTTTACCATAAGATTTATGTGCCACTTATTATTACAAGACACTGCGGTTTTCAAATTGATAAATTGTGTGTATGAAGTAAATATTCATATATCACTGTAAATATGTAGCTGTAAAATAACGAGTAGCGTGTAATTATCACGTTGTGGTCCGCACTGGAGGGGGAAGTGAGGCCAAATGGGGGGCCTTTCTGTAACAACCTTTCTTCATTGCTCCGCATTGTGCAATTCATGCGAACCTTCCTGGGGGAACTGGGGGAGTGAAGGGAATGAAGATAAAGCTAGGAAACAGCGGACGTGTTTCAGCACTGGTGGTCTTGGCCGCAGTGCTGGTAATGGCGGGGGTATTTGTTGCAACGTCAATAGATCCCTATGAAACAGATGAATCATCGGCGGCGCCGACGACAGATTATACAATCAATCTCACAACAAATACCATCTCACCTGCGAATGCAAATGTGACGTTTGCATCCAACGTAGTGACATTTGCTACGGGTGCTAATGGCAGCTCATATACTATCAAGCAAGACAATCCAGCGACAGCTCTGACGAGAGATATAGTGTTCTCGACAGGTGTTTCTCTCAACATGGTTGTTCTAAGTAATATCAATTTAAGCCAGATCACATCTCCATCGACCAGAGATAGCACTATTACGCTGCAGGGCACAGCCAACGTAACACTATTGTTGGACGGAAAGAACACCGTCAGAGCGATACAGGTGTCTCCTACAGCAACAGTAACAATCGATAGTGCAGCAGGCACCGGCAAGACCGACGGAGTGCTCATTGCGTCTGCTACCTCGAACTGCGCAGCAATAGGAGGCCACAGTACTCCTTCAGGAAGTACATACACCATTAACATAAAAGGCGGAACGATAACCGCTACCGCTGCAGGAACCAGCGCAGGCATCGGAGGTGCAGCAAGCCGCACCGGCGGTACGATCAACATTTCCGGCGGCAATGTGACCGCAAGCACCGCGGGCTCGGCGGCAGCCATCGGAGGCGGCGGAGGCCCTACAGGTGCCGGAGGCGGTACTATAACGATCGACGGCAACGCCGTGGTGAACGCTAAATCAACAAACAAAGGCGCAAGCATCGGAGGCGGAGGTACTAATGCAAATCCCGGCAGCGGAGGCCCGGCCGGAACTATCACGATAGGCGGCAATGCCGTCGTGATTGCAGACAGCAGAATATCCGACTATGCCGCAGCTATCGGCGGCGGAGGCTCGGCCGGATCCGGAGTCGGAGGCGGCGGAGGCACGATCAATCTCGAAGGAAATGCTAAAGTAACAGCATCAGCACAAGGCGCTGCAGGCATCGGAAACGGTGGCGGAGGCAGTTCGTCAAGCGTTGGAGCAAAGGGACCTGTAAAAATCGAACCCGGAGTGACATTACAGGCCTGGTGCTGGAGCCTGTACGCGGACAATCCGAATGCGATCAGTGCAAATGCCATCTCAGGCGGCGGATATTTTGTGAACGTCTGGGCCAACGATCCCACCGGAGCAGGAGGTTGGCAGATCCCTCAGGTATTGTACACAAGCACATACTCTCTCAGGGTGTATTCGAACTTAGGTGTAGGGTCATCGTTGATGACCTTCCCCGAACTTGGAGCAAACAACAGAGCCTTCGCTTTCCAATTCCCCAATGCTGCAGCATCTACGACTTATACGATCTACGTAGAAGGAGTGAAAGTGGGAACGCCCATTTACACAGTACAAACGGTAGCCACAAACGCAGCATTGGACAAACAAACGCAGATCCCGACCACAAATACATTGGGAGGATACAACTCGTATGTCTATTCGACCGATCCCCTGAATACCGCGCTTCTGCGTGTCAGGTACATACAGGCTCCGGTCACGATATCGTCTGTAAACGAGTTCTATGTTGACAAAGATACGTGGAACCCAACAACTCCCCAATTCCTGAAGATCGATGATTTACTGATCTTCAACGTCCCGTACAGCTATGACTATAACGGTTCGCCACCGGCGATCCTCGGCTACACTGTCGTAGGATATACGAAGAACGTAAAGCCCACGGCA
>Ga0209628_10001696_pt1 | contig 14459 bp, 8 predicted proteins | sample TergutCu122P4_FD_187285 | JGI IMG/M metagenome (GOLD analysis project Ga0209628, IMG submission 187285) | Cubitermes ugandensis P4 segment gut microbial communities from Kakamega Forest, Kenya - Cu122 P4 (SPAdes) (version 2) | ecosystem: Host-associated > Arthropoda: Insects > Digestive system >...
GAAATTAATAAGCCATGCTTTGTTCCATCCGGGCGAACTGCCTTGTCCTAAGCGGGCGTACTCCTGACGTCTTTCAACGGTTTTTTTTGCCGCTTCAAAAATCGGTTTGTTGGCAGGCGTTATTTCAGAGCCTGGAAACAAGCCAAAGAGTTGAGACATGTGTCGGTGTCCCGGTTCCACTTCTTCGTAATCTTCGATCCATTCCTGTATGATACCGTAGCGTGGACTAACCTTGGTAGGGGGTAGGTCTTTGATAACCGATTGCAGTCGAGAAAGATACTTCTGTTCTTCTTTCAACAGATTGCCTGCTTTGATACAGGCATAAAAAAGTTCCCGTATCAACTGGATGTCTTTTGTTGCGCCATAAGTCAGCATAAATGTTTCACCGGAAGGCAACCGGTAGCGGTTTTCGGGTGAGTTAGAGGGAGCTGTTACCCATTTTCCGTTTTTATCCCGTATAATAAAACCAAGTACAAAATCCGCTGCTTCTTTCATAGTAGGATAAACCTCTCGGAGATAATTCAAATCCTTGGTAAACAGGTAGTGTTCCCACTGATGTAGCACCAACCAAGCAGCCGCCATGGGGTAGGTACCCCACCCTACCCCGTCGGAAATAGCGGTACGACCATACACATCCGTCAGGTGGTTCATCGTCCATCCCGTTGAATTGTAGGTCTTTTGGGCAGTCACCCTTCCGGGAACGCGCAGGGCGTCTATCAGGTTGCTAAAAGGTATCACTGTTTCGGAAAGGTTGCAAACCTCGGCAGGCCAGTAGTTCATCTGAATATTGATATTCGTATGAAAGTCGGAGTTCCATGCTGCATCTAAATCCTGATTCCAAACACCTTGCAGGTTTGCCGGTAAGACGCCCGGCTTGCGTGACGACCCCATCAATAAATAACGTCCATACTGGAAAAGTAAGACCGTAAAACCCTTATCGAAAGCGCCTGCTTTCACGGCTTCCAATCGCTTGTCGGTCGGAAGATTAGCATTGGTATTATCAAACAGGTTTAACGATACGCGGTTGAACATCATCGAATGGTCGGCGATAGATGCTGCCTTCACCGGTTCATACGGTTTGCCTTTCACCTTCGACAGAATGGCTTCACATTTCTGAACCGGGTCGATGGAGCGGTTGAAGTTCAGTTGTTTCATATCATAGTCGGTAGCGGCTGTAAGGTAAAAAACAACTTCGTCGGCATTTTCGACAAACAGGCAGTTGTTTACAGCCGTCAGTTTGCCGCCCTGGTTGTATCCGATAAGTCGGGCGGCAAACTTCATATACAAGCCCGGAGGCGATGAGCTATATCTTGGCATATCAACAATCTGTCCTTTCATCGTGATCTCATTGGCGCCGGTAACGCTGACAGAAACGTCCTGTCTGCGGTTTAGGGCTATTTTGAGGGAGATTTTTCCTGCTTGTTCTGATTTGATTCTGATAGCTATCACGTCGTCAACTGCTGAGGCGAACACTTCCTGCGTAAATGTGACGCCGTCCAACATGAAGGATGAACTAGTTATCCCTGTTTCCAAGTCTAACTTCCGCTGATAATTGGGCGCTGCATCGCCTCTTCTCCTTGTTGCGGTGCCTGCATACGTGATGTTGATTTCTCCTGCCGGCTGGTAGGAACGGATGCGAAGCGGGTCGCTTACCATTTTTTCTTCGGCTACGGCGGCTGCTTTGGCTATCTCACCGTTGAGCAACAGTTGTTGAATAGTTTTCAACGAAGCGCGGGTGTCGGCGTCGGATTCGGTTTTGCAGCCTGCCCATAAACTTTCTTCATTGAACTGTATCGTTTCGTTTGGAAAAGCGCCATAGACCATAGCCCCCAGACGACCATTGCCTATCGGAAGCGCTTGATTCCAATTCTGAGCGGGTTGCTCATACCACAAGGTATGAACCCCCTGCGCAGTCATTGCCAGAAAAATACAGGCAAAATAGGATGTTAAAATTATCTTTTTCATTTTTAAACCACGAATTTTTTAGCCACGAATTACACGTTCTTCTTTTTCGGAACGGAAAAAATTACACGAATAAAAAAATATTAATTATTAATTGTTAATTGTTTATTTGGTTTTATGGTGTATATTTTTTCGGTTCCTTCGTATCTTACGGTTATTGTTTTTTCGGTTGGGTTTTTTGAGCGGATGGTTGCCTGTTTTATCTTGCCGTTGTTCCATGTTATATCCACTTCAAAACCGCCACGCGCACAAAGTCCTTTCACACAACCGGCAGGCCAAACTGATGGCAATGCAGGCAGGAGGGTGATGGTGTTATCGAGACTTTGTAGCAGCATTTCGGCAATACCTGCGCTACCGCCCATGTTACCGTCCAATTGGAAGGGCGGGTGTGTCGAAAGCAGGTTCGGATAGATACCTCCACCGCCTTCCATCCTTGTACCGGTCATTTCTGTCATGTAGATCATCCTGCGAAGTAGTTTGTGCGCCCGGTCGCCATCCTTCAGTCGCGCCCAGAAGTTCACTTTCCATGCCAGCGACCATCCCGTTCCGTCATCGCCTCGTGCGTCAAGGCTAACGCGGGCGGCTTTTGCCAAGTCGGGCGTCGTTTCGGGTGTTATCTGGTTGCCGGGGTGAAGTGCAAACAGGTGCGACACATGTCGGTGCGTGTTTTTGGGGTCGTCTAAGTCTTCTTTCCATTCCTGCAACTGTCCCCAACTTCCGATGCGAGGTTTGCTGATACGGTCGCGAGTGGAGGCAGCCTGTCGTGTAAACTCATCGTTGATACCTAACACCTTTGCTGCTTTCACACAGTTGTTGAGTATGTCCCAGGCTATCTGGTTATCCATCGAAGCGCCGCCCGAGATGGTTCCCTGTTCCGGTGAGTAGGAAGGCGAAGATGACAATGCCCCGTTTTCGTCTTCCGTCAGGTAATCCATCCAGAACAGTGCCGCTTCTTTCATCACAGGATAGGCGCGTTGACGCAGGTAGTCGTTGTCCTGCAAAAAATCATACTGATCATATAAATGTTGGCACAGCCAGGCAGCTCCTCCGGGGAAGTAGCCCCACGGTAGTCCCCAGCCGGGCGCCGTATAGCCGAAGGCGTTGTTCATCGTGTTGACCACCCAGCCGCGTGTGTTGAAAAAATCTTTTGCGCTGACACGTCCCGGCTCAACCAATCCCTCTGTCCAAGCGAGCATTGGCTCGTTACATTCGGCTAAGTTGGTCGACAACGCTGGCCAGTATATCATCTGCATGTTGATGTTCGTGTGGTAGTCGCATGCCCAAGGCGGGTTCACATCCTTGTTCCAACGTCCCTGCAAGTGCGCCGGCATCGTGCCGGGACGCGAACTGCTTATCAGCAGGTAGCGGGCGTATTGGAAGAAAAGCGTTTCGAGGTCGACGTCGTTAGCGCCTTTCTGGTAAGCGATGATGCGCTCGCCGGTGGGGATTTCCTTTCCCTCTTTGAAGCCGTGTCTGCCGACAGGCAGGGGGGCAGGGGGATGTTCTTTTAAATTAGTGCTCACGGATTGAAAATCCGCGCGAGCGGTTAATTGAAGCGATACCCGATTGAAAAGGGTTTGATAATCACGCTTATGCTCGGCAAACAGTTTTTCAAACGAACTGCCTTTCACGCCGGCAAGGATGGCAGGGACAGTCGCTTGCCATCCCGAAGCGCGATAGGTCGGATAACGGTTGGCGTATGCGGTAGCAGATGTCAGTATCAAACTCAGACGTTTTGCATTTTTCACTACTATCTTACCGTCAGAAAAGGTAACCGTTCCGTCCGTATTCAACACATGAATAGCCGTTTGAAAGCCAAGTTTGTTATTAGTAACATGACCTTCGTAGAGGTAGGTGTTGTCGGCAAACGATTCGTTGGTTTTAACATGTGGTGACACATATCTAATCGTATAATCCGTTCCTTTGGAAGCGTTATTCTCCAATTTAAACACAAAAGCGCGTTTTGGATTGGAAGCAAAATATGTCCGTTTATGCTTCACGTTGCCTAACGTATAACTGACAGAAGCCACCGCATCCGAGATATTCAGGTCACGGTTATAATCCGTTGGCTCGCCACTGTCCGATACTTCAATAAAGACATCGCCGGAGGTCTGATTAGCGCCGAAATCGCCAAAAGAAAGTCCTCTTAGACGGTTCATCTCGCCTCTTAACTCCCTGTCAGCTTTCGCATGGGCTTCGTTATATTTATTTTCACGGATAAGTTCCCTAATAGGTTCTAATGCTTTCCATGCCTCCGGACGATTGCCGAAGTTGTATTCTGGATGACTGCCCGGACCGCCTTCCCATAGCGAGCCTTCCGCAAACTGTATCTGTTCGCGTTCAACACCCCCGAAAATCATAGCACCCATATAACCGTTACCGATGGGCAAAGCCTCACGCATCCAGTCGGTTGCAGGCGTTTTATACCACAGTTTTAGCGTTTCGCTATTTTCCTGTCCGCATGATTGCAATAATATCATGCAAGCAATAATAATTATTTGTATAGCTCTGTTCATAACTAATTATTTTGCTTGAAACACATATTCTTTGCCGGCTTCGGTGCCAAGGTCGTATTCCACTGTCGGACGCACACCGGGTGGATTCAACTTTGCCTCTGCCGAGATGATTGGTTTGGGGATGTCGTATGTTTTAAAAAACGGGTTGGGGTTAGCGCCTTGTGCGGGTTTCAGTTCGCCACCGCGCATTAATGCCAAAGGTGTAACAGTGCGTATTCGCAGATTTCCTCCCAGTTGCGATTTGATTTTCAATGTCTTCACTTTTCCGTTCTCCCATTCAATATCCGTCTGGAATCCGCCGCGCGCTCGCAGTCCGGTTATCTTCCCTGTTTGCCATACATCGGGAAGCGCGGGCAGGATATGGATAGCGCCATCATGGCTTTGCAACAACATTTCGGCTATGCCGGCTGTACATCCAAAATTGCCGTCAATCTGGAAGGGCGGATGGGCGTCGAACATATTGGGATAGGTGCCACCGCTTCTTGAGTTGCTTGTCACTAAGCGCAGTTGCTCTGTTATCAACTTATATGCTCGGTTGCCATCCATAAATCGCGCCCAGAGGCACACTTTCCATCCCATAGACCATCCGGTAGCCGGGTCACCGCGATAGTTGAGCGATGTCCGCGCGGCATCAAACAGTTCAGGTGTTCTATAGGGCGAAATCAGGTAACTGGGGTAAACGCCATAGAGGTGTGATACATGGCGGTGCTTGTCATTCGGGTCGTCCCAGTCGTATAACCATTCCTGCAACTGACTAAACTGTCCTATCATCATGGGCGGTATCCGCGAGCGTGCCTGTTTCAAGGTATTGGCAAAATCGGCGTCTATACCTAAGATTTCAGTAGCCGTTATCAGGTTGGTAAACAGTTCGAACACCAGTTGGTTATCCATCGTGATGCCATACCCGTTTGTTACTCCGTTCCGTTTATCGAAAGCATTTTCGGGCGAGTTGGAGGGCGCTATGACTAACCATTTATTATTGGGTTCTTCTACTAAGAAATCTAGCAGAAACTGTGCCGCCCCTTTCATCACCGGATAGACTTCGGATAGATAGTTTTTATCGCCCGAATAGAGATACCTTTCCCATAGATGCTGGCACACCCAAGCTCCGCCTGTAGGCCACATCCCCGGCTGGGCATAATCAATCGGACCGGTAAGACGCCAAATATCCGTATTATGGTGTAGCACCCATCCGCGAGCGCCATACATGATACGCGCCGTTTGTGTACCGGTGACAGCAACCTCCTTCACTAATTGGATAAACGGCTCGTGCAGTTCAGATAAATTGGTCAATTCGGCAGGCCAGTAGTTCATCTCGGCGTTGATATTGACCGTATATTTGCTGTCCCAGGGGGGGCGCATCTGGTCGTTCCATATCCCTTGCAGGTTAGCCGGCTGGTTGCCGGGCTGCGAACTGGAAATCAGCAGATACCGTCCAAACTGAAAATACAACGCCGCCAAATGCTGGTCGTTGGTTTGGGCAAACTCAAAGATACGTATATTCGTTGGTTTTTTGATAGAATCGGTAACGCCCAAATCCAATTGTACGCGGTCGAAATATTGTTTGTAAAAGGTTATATGTTCTTTACGCCAATCCTTAAACTTCTTTTTAAAAACGTTTAACATATAGCTCATTGCCCGCTTGTCGGGGTCGGCGCTGATGTCGTTATAACTGACAAAATTGGTAGCCATAGCTACATATATCGTAGCAGCGTTAGCTCCTGTGACGGTAATCTTTGCCGCCTCGCTTGTCAGCCGCCCCCCTTCGGGAATGATTTTAGCCTGCGCCGTAAACTTCACTTTCCCTTCTAACCCCTCCATGTCGCCGGAGATACCTCGCAAAAACAAAAAATCGTTCTGCACGGATGTCTCACTTTTTTGAGGACTGCTAAATGAGGCAGAGAAGTTGATCTTTCCTTTCTGTGAGGCAGTCAGGCGGACAACGATCACCTGCCCGGTAAAAGCTGCAAAAATTTCTCGTTTATACTCCACGCCATCAACCGTATAACGGGTGGTAGTCAGCGCTGTCGACAGGTCTAATTCGCGATAGTAACGGCTTGACGTTTCATGTCCGGGGAAGGCAAGGTTCAGGTCGCCCACAGGCTGGTAAGCCATTCCGTGATTGGTTTTTGGGATGACTTTTTGGTCAACTAACCGCTGTGCTTCCACATATTTGCCCTCAAACATAAGCCTTCTCACTTCCGGGATGGCTTCTATAGCGTCGGGATTCGCATTGCTGTTCGGCTGTCCCGACCATAGCGTCTCTTCGTTCAACTGAATTTTTTCTAACGCCGGCGTGCCAAAGACCATGGCGCCAATACGTCCATTGCCCACCGGTAAGGCTTCGACCCACCTTTCTGCTGGGCTGGAATACCAAAGTTTCATAAAGTTGTCGTTTGTCGAAGGCCCACAGGCTATTAACAAAAAGAAAACAAGAAAAGAAATGACAAGTTTTTTCATACACAATTCATTGTTGGAGTCAAATTTTCATAGATTTAAAGGCACAAAGATAATAATTCAAGTTAAAATAATTATCAATTCAAGTTTTTTTTATACTTTTGCATCGTTTTTCGCGGTCATCCGCTAATAATTTACCGGCCCCGTAGCTTAGTGAATAGAGCGTCAGATTCCGGTTCTGAAGGTCGTGCGTTTGAATCGCACCGGGGTCACAAGGCTAAATATCAATTAATTAAGAGGATATCATGAGAGCTATTTTAAAGCAATTCATATTGCCCGACGAACAGTCCCAAAAATCATTTATACAGCTTCTAAAAAACTATGGCATAGCGTTGTTTTTGGTGGTTGTTGTCAACACATCGCTAGTTGTGCCGGCTGACGAGGGTATTATTTTCGGCCTATGGGACTGTCAGATGTTTGCAACAGGCAGCGGGCGTGTCTGTCTTTTTGACAAAGCGGGTAATATCGTCCGAACTGCTCCTACCGGCAATAATGCCGATGCCTGGTATCTCGAAAATGGGAACTTTCTTTTTGCCGACGGTAATATTAAGGAGTATGATTCGCAAGGCCGGTTAGTATGGTCGTTCTCTCCGGAGGTGCAGGAGGGGGGCGGTGCCTATTCGTGCCAGCGGTTACCAAATGGTAACACAGTTATTGGCGAGAATGCTTCCGGTCGTGTTGTCGAAGTGGACAGTAGCGGTAAAATTGTCTTTACCCTCGACACCCATCCTGCTACCCAGAACGCGCATGACCGGATGCGGATGTGCCGCAAACTGCAGAATGGCAATTATTTAGTTTGCTTGAAGGGCGATATGAAAGTCAAAGAGTTCAAGCCGGATGGCACTGTGGTATGGGAACATACGTTCAAGAACATCACCTTCGCCGCTGTTCGTCTGCCTAACGGCCATACAATGGTTTCATCACTCGACCAGGTGACAGAGGTCACACCCGACGGGAAAGAGGTGTGGGAGTTTAAAACGAGCGACCTGCCGGAACTTGGCCTTCGTAATTTTTGCGGGCTGCATGTACTATCAAACGGAAACATTGTTATCGGCAATTATGCGGCCTACGACAAAGAAGGAAAAGGCGTCGGAATGTTCGAGATAACACGCGACAAAAAACTCGTTTGGGCGTATGTATCACCAGGTCGCAAAGACAAAAGCATGATGGGCGTACAGAAGTTAGATGGCGATTTCAACCCGATGCGCTAACCTGAAAAATTTGCCACCTCACACAATTTTAGCCTTTCTTTTACGTTTTTTAAAAATAAACCTCTTTTATTATGAACGTAAAAATCTTTGAGCCCAGACAATTGTGGACGGTATTTTTTATCGTCATAGCCGCTGGTATTATCATTGCCACAGTTATCGTTTCCAACTCATTTAGCGCAAAGTTGGCGCAGGATGAACGAAGTAGGGTTGAGATATGGGGCGAAGCCACCCGTTTGCTTTTAACGGATTTGGATGATGCGACGTTAATAACGAACCTCATCCTGCATATTTTGAACAGTAACAATTCTATTCCGGTTATTGTATGCGACGATAGTGGTGAAGTAACCGCTTCTGCCAACATCGAAACCCCAGAAACAACTACAGCGGAGTTTTTTCAGAAAAAAATAGCAGAATATAAATCTAAGAACCAACCGTTTGTCATCAATTTACCAAGCGGAAATCAATACCTTTATTATGATGAATCCCTTGTCCTGAAAAGGCTTATGATGTACCCCTATATCCAACTGACGGTTGTTTTTATTTTTATCTTAGTCGCTTTCTTCGCCCTCGTCAGCGCCCTGAAAGCGGAGCAAAACAAAGTATGGGTAGGGTTATCCAAAGAAACAGCCCACCAGCTCGGGACGCCTATCTCATCTCTCATGGCTTGGGTTGAATACCTGAAAACGAAAGAAGTAGAGAATACGTACCTGAATGAAATGGGAAAAGACGTCAAACGGTTGGAGATAATCGCTGACCGTTTTTCAAAAATCGGGTCAAAACCCGAATTGTTACCTCTCGATATTAACCATGCTATCCAGACTGCATACGATTATATGCAAACGCGCGTATCGTCGAAAGTAATCATCAGCGCCGAACTGCCTGAAACGCCTTCACAAGTCCTGATGAACGAATCTCTTTTCTCATGGGTCATCGAAAACCTGACCAACAATGCCGTTGATGCCATCGGAGGTGTAGGGAGCATTAAATATCAGGTTATTAACAACCGAAAAAACATCTACATTGACGTGTCGGACACAGGGAAAGGAATACCTAAATCCCGTTTTAAAACTATTTTTAACCCCGGCTATACCACGAAGGCCAGAGGTTGGGGGTTAGGTCTTTCGCTTGCTAAACGGATCATTGAGATTTATCCTGGCGGCAAGATTTACGTAAAAAGCTCAGATATAGGCAAAGGCACCACTTTCCGGATAGAACTCCGAAAATACCAATAAACACTGTCGATAAAAAAACCTGGTCTTTCAGCACAGAGACACAAAGAACACAGCGTTTCACAGCGCATAGATTGCAAAAAAATATAAGGGTTATTTATTGACAATTCCTAAGATTTTTCCCCGAAAAGGAGGGTACGAATGAGAAAAACCGTTTTTATATGTCTGACTGTCATCATTTCAAGTTTTTCCTTTGCACAAAATAAGGAACTGATAAACGACTGGCGAGCCGAGCGAAGGGACAGTATCCGCGCGGTGATTCGAGAACGAATGTATGATTTTGGCCCCAACTATAACGCCGACAGCGTGCGCAAAGAAATTGAAAGCGTGAATTACTTCACTTTGTTTAAAGACAATTATTTCATCGGCGGAACCGTGTTAGGGCATAAAATGAAAGCCAGTAACTCGAACATCAAATTTCAAATTAGCATTAGCCAACGCTTGACGAAAAGTATCCTCCCTTTCGACACCTATCTTTTTATTCACTTCTCACAAAAAACGATTTGGAATGTGCTGGAAAAATCGCTTCCAATGTACGACATTAATTTCAATCCGGGCATTGGACTTGGACATCTTATTATTCACAAAAACAGATATATAGGACGGGCAATACTTATGCTCGAACACGAATCAAACGGGAAAGATGACCTGGCTGATAGAAGCTGGAATAAAGTATCTTTCGGCATTAACGTGATGGTTAACAACAACTTCGATGCACAACTCAAACTGTGGGTTCCAATTATTGATAGCGAAAACAACCGCGATATAGTAAAGTATAAAGGTATAGGACATTTCGGCCTGAACTATTACAGCAACAGCAAACGGTTTCATGCTGGCCTGCTGACCTCTATCCACACCAAATCTTTCGGTTTTAATACGCAATGGGAACTATCCTTAAAATTGGATAAACGTGATAATCAATACCTTTTTATTCAATACTTCAACGGATACGGAGAAAACTTATTAGATTATAATCGTCATAATAGTGTCCTGCGGTTAGGTTTCGCAATCAAACCCCGTGATTTCACTATCTACTGACCACTAAAGTCGGGATGAGACGACTCGAACGTCCGACCTCCACGTCCCGAACGTGGCGCGCTAGCCAACTGTGCTACATCCCGGTGAATAGTTATTAGGTTTCAGGATTTGGGGTACAGGGCTTTGAAGATCCTTACTTCTTATAACTATTCGGGCGCAAAAGTACAACATTTTTTGAAAACAACAATAATTTACTACTTTTTTATTTCCCCCAACTTAAATTGCTTCGAAAATTGTAAAGAAAAAAACATATAAATCTTGTAAAAAATAATGATAAAGGAAATTTTTAGCCGTAACGAACTACTTGTTGGACAGCATGCTATGGAAATAATTAAGCAAGCGCGCGTCATCTTGTTCGGTTTGGGAGGAGTTGGCAGTTGGTGCGCCGAAAGCCTGATACGCTCAGGTATCGGTCATCTGACAATTGTCGATTCAGATTGCATTAGCGCATCGAATATCAATCGTCAGTTACCGGCAACGGTTGATACCATCGGACAATCCAAAGTGGAAGTATTGAAAACACGCCTCCTCTCTATCAACCCCTACTCGGACATTTTGGCAATTCAAACCGCTTACACAGCCGAGACCAACCACCTGTTCTGTCTTGATACACACGATTATATCGTAGATGCTATCGATAGTTTGGGACACAAAGCCGCCCTAATCATCAATGCCACAAATACTTCCGCTACTTTATTTTCAAGTATGGGCGCTGCGCTCAAATTAGATGCCTCCCGTATCCGAACGGCTGAGTTTTGGAAAGTACAAGGCTGTCCGATGGCTGCAGCGTTACGTCATCAATTCAAAAAAAACACGATGCCGGCCAAACAATTCTTCTGTGTTTACAGCGATGAGGCGCTTGCTAATAAAGGCATTTCTTGCATATCTTCGTCCGTTTGGGACGAAAGAAAAGCCCGTATCAATGGCGCCTTTGTGCATATCACCGCTATTTTTGGCTTTACCCTTGCCGGCTTAGTCATTCAGGACATTATTGTCAAGGGGTGATGAAACTGAACACGATACTGCGAATTTTGTTAAATTTGTACATTGTTGCCGTTGATACCTAAAGGCGTGTTGGTTATGCCACTGTTGGCGGGGACGAATGTGAAAGGTACAACCGCTGGGATGCCGTTGTTACTTTTTATTTGTCAAGGCAAAGATTATCATGAAGGCCGTCGCTATCAACGCCATGACGGAGCCGAAATAAAACGGCGCGGCCGAACTGACCTTGTCATACAGCAACCCGGCTATCAGGCTTGCCGGTAGGAGTGTGACACCCAATACGGCATGGTAAATACCGAAGCCCGTTCCCCGTAATTCCTTGTGAACAATATCCGAAATCATCGCTTTCTGACTCCCGTCAACTAAAGCGCTATATAAACCGTACATCGCAAACAACCCAATAAAAATGGAAATGCTGTTGAACCTGCCAAATAGATAATAGGTAAGGGCATATATCAAAAATCCGGGAATAATCAGACGTACACGCCCAACCCTGTCGGACAGTTTGCCGATAGGGATAGCCAATATAACCGATACCATATTAAATATCATATAAACAAAAGGAATATAGGCCGTCTTAATACCTGTCTCGGTTGTTTTCACTAACAGTAAGGCGTCGGCTGAGTTGCCAAGAGTAAAAACAAAGATGATAAGCAGGAAAAAGTAAAACTTGCGAGGCAGGCTTCGGAACGATATTTTCGTTACCGTACTATGGGTGGCTTTGGCTTCTTTTATAAAAAAAGCAATCGTGATAACGCCTAATATGGAAGGTATAGCGGCAATCAAAAAGATACTCTTATAATCTAAACGGAAGAAATAAAGCAGTAAAAAGGCGCTCAGTGGGCCAATAATAGCGCCGCTGTTATCCATAGCCTTATGAAAACCAAAATTTCTTCCCGCATCTTTTTTTGCTACCGAGCCACTAATCAGGCTGTCGCGCGGTGCAGCCCGTAACCCTTTACCGACACGCTCTATAAAGCGATAAATCAGCACCTGTACCGGTACGCGTACCAGCGCATATAAGGGCGTCACTAATGCGGTAATCCCATATCCTATCAACATAAACGGCTTATTCTTACCTATTCGGTCGCTCCAGTATCCCGATACAACTTTGATAAGTGATGCCGTACTCTCAGCAATGCCTTCTATTAATGCAATCGTCGTTTTCGTCGCGCCTATCGACATCAGGAACATCGGCATGACGCTATATATCATCTTTGTTGTCGTGTCGGTAAAGAAACTGGTCAGGCCTGTGAAAAAGACGTTTCGCTCTAAACCGAAAAATTTCTCTTTTTTCATCTGTTAATTTTTTAAATTCACCATTTGAACGTTCCTTTTAAAATTTATCAATGAATCTGTTTCGCTTGCGGAACAAATGGGGGCAGTGGGATGTGGGGATGTGGAGATGTTCATAATAATCGTTTTGCTTGGTGTGCTTATTTAAATTAGCTAATGGATATTTCATTATAACTTCAGGAAATTTGCATGCAAAGATACAACTAATTATTAAAAAATTTGGTATTTTGGAAAAGAATTGTCACCTTTGCATAACCAAAACTGATTATTTTTTAAAGAATATGGAAAAAGAAAGTGAATTTAGATGTTTACTGGCATCATACGGAATTCCGAATGATGTTCAGATTCTCAAGGTGCTGAGAGGTGAAGGCGCCCCGGTTGTTTTGTATGGGGCAAGTGAAGATGTAGCCGATCCGATAGCTAAAACGCTATTAAAAAATGGCATCAAGGTGAGTATGATTTTATATGATGACGAAACACCTGTCTTGACCAATTCTTCTCTGTACCTGAAAGATGTGGAAAAAGTACATACGAAAGACATCGACAAACGGGTTCAGGGTTATCATTTAGTCATTGGTTTTGTAAAGGGTTATAAGTTATTTAATGAACTTATTGCCAAGTTAAAATACGTCTATACCGTCTCCTACCTTTCCGAAATTTTTGATATGGAGACTATTACGCATGATTTTATTTTTGATCATTTTTATTATCTGCAAGATTTCTATGACCGATTGGGTGATGAGCGTTCCAAAGAATCACTTATTGCCTATCTGAAAAGTAAGATATGGCAAGACATGAAGTTTCTACCTCCGGTTTTTGACAGGGACATGTATTTTCCGAAAGGGGTTTTTGAGCTTACACATCATGAATCATTCTTTGATTGCGGCGCTTATGTTGGAGATACGATTGCTGCTTTTCTAAAAGCTACCGGCGGGGCATATCGGCGTATCTGGGCATTAGAGCCGGATAACGCTAATTATCAAAAGCTGACGCAGTATATCAAAGGAGAAAAGCTATCAAAAATTGAGGCAATAAGCAAAGGCGTTTACAGTAACTCCGGAACGATGCCGTTTCAGGAAGCGGGAACGATGCTCTCTAAGCTATCCGAGAAAGCCGAACACACCATCGAAGTAGATACGATAGACCATATCGCAGCCGGGAAAAAAATCACGTTTATCAAGATGGATGTCGAAGGCGCAGAGCTGTTAGCATTGATGGGTGCCGAGCAGACAATCCGCAAATACAAACCCATCTTAGCCATCAGTATATACCACAAAAAGAACGACCTGTTAGATATCCCCGCCTACCTAAAGAAAATTGTTCCCAAATACACCTTTTACTTCCGCACCCACAAGAAGTTAGCCATCGACTCCGTTCTTTACGCCGTAGTAAAAAAGCGACGCAGAAAAATGCTTAACCACAAAGAGAATAAAGAAAATTCACAAAAAACACAATGTTCTGTATGACAGTCTATTTTCTTTGTAAACTTTGTGTCAACTTTATGTACTTTGTGGTTTAAAACATTTTTCGAAATGGACGCATAGATGGATAATTTTGTAAGTTCAATTAGTAAATGCAACTTTTTGGGGTGCAATTGCAGTCAGATTTTTTCAGAAGAAAAGGAGGACAATTGCCCTTCCCGTTCTTCCGAGCGGAAAAAATGACTATAATTGTCCCCCGTCTAAAAGATACATTTATGAGTCATCTAACGCGGGAACAAAGGTACACAATTAATCGCATGCTACAAG
>Ga0209628_10001697_pt1 | contig 14457 bp, 5 predicted proteins | sample TergutCu122P4_FD_187285 | JGI IMG/M metagenome (GOLD analysis project Ga0209628, IMG submission 187285) | Cubitermes ugandensis P4 segment gut microbial communities from Kakamega Forest, Kenya - Cu122 P4 (SPAdes) (version 2) | ecosystem: Host-associated > Arthropoda: Insects > Digestive system >...
GACCCATTATCATCATTAACTTACATTAATATTACAGACAGCTGATGTAAGGCATCAGCAGCCTCAGCACCATGAACATTTAAAATGAAGATTATTAGATTGTCACAGAGAAACAGGTTAATTTGATTCTGGGAATTCATACGTCTTCCAGTACAATCTGTACTGACAAATGATTTATGTTTCACAAGCACTAAATTTGTTATACAACATAAGAGTGAAATTTAACATATCTTTAGCTGTTGTATTGTGCAAATCTATTTTAATTATAAGACAGAAAGAAAAGGCACAGTTTAAATAAGATGATGTGCATTTAAAACTGAATTTGGAAAAGTTAAAATAAATATGCTTGTAACTAGACAGCAATAAATAATAAAAATATTATAAACTTTAATTCAAATGTGGTAGTGAACTGTGCACATAATTTTGATTCATAAAGAATTCTAACTGTAGCAAAGCGCAGGTTATTAGACACTAACTTTTCACCAATAAAACCCATGTTAATCTGATGACAGGCCATGTTGCCTTTGTTGTAGACAAAATGATACTGAGGCCAGATTTTCTCAGGGTATTATACTCCCTTCCCTCTACTATTCTTTCATTAGTGCTTTGATACCAATCATACCTGTGCAGTGTACAACAGATTTAATCGGTCATCAAATTTTTTTAGCCTCATTTCGCATTTGGAGCTTCACATGTGTCCCTTTGTTTGTCTCTACTCAAAATACAGAAGTTAACACATGGTCAACCACATTTATACGAAAAAAATAAATATTTTATTTGCTGCAATTCTAATGCACCTGTAAAAAACTTATAATTTAGTGTCTAAGGTATAAGAGTGTCTTCAGGACATATCTTTCAATATGAAGACAAGAAACAAGTTACATGATTCTGTAACAAATAATTTCAATAACATTAAAAGAAAGGTTGAAATAAAAGTGAAAGTCAGCCAAAAAACTTGTAATCAAATTGCATGGATCTCTAATGGTAACTAGATGTTCTCATAGGCAGTTTAATATAGGATTCTTACGCAGATCCTTCTGGATAGTTTTTATAAATGTTTTGGTATATGAGCAGGTATTAAAATTGATATGTTCCCATACTGTATTTCTGCTTCATAAAATAATGCTTGGTTCCTATTTAACTATTGTCACTTCAATCAAAATAGTTCACATATATTTGTGTTTTTGTTTAAAGTTGTTCCTTCACATATTTCCCAACCAAACTTGTGTGCATGTTTCTTGTTCACCCTTGCAGATTATGTGTCCTGCCCATCTCCAAATCCTCAATTAGAACATTATAATGGCACTGTATATATAGTGAAAAATATAAAGCTCCTCATTAATTTATATCATTTTTCTGCAAAGTATGATTTAATACATTCTTCCATCTCCATCATGAGTAATTGTTTTTATCTCAGAAGGTTTTCTAAAAAGTATCTTGTGCATGCTCCTTATTTCCCAGTTCCCCTTGACCTGCTAAAAATGTTGAAGGCAAGGCTTCTCAAACTTTTTAATTTAAATGCTGTACATGGATCAGGAATAACAAGAAAGAGGTACAAACTATGAAGGTCCTCATAAATGAATTTTCTTCATCTTCATATCATTTCCTTTCCTTTCAGTCTGCAAATATTTTGAAATATTAAATTAAATTAAAATAAATAGAAGTCTTCATGCATGATCAGCTACTGTGGAATGGAGCAAAAATTAAAAGTTTCAAAACAGCATCATTAAAGCCAACCAAATGTGTAAACTGAGGTTGGGATACCCCAAACCTTATATTTGTTTCTCCAACATCTTCTGGCCCAGATGGGTTATCAATTAGGAGTTTAATACAAAATTACAAGTGGTAGCATGGACAGTTTACTAATGTGATAATGTATGTATGACATACAAATTAATTAAACATAAAATTATAAAGTAATTATTAAAAACATGGAGTTATGTCCTCACATTGTGTTAGAATCATATAAAGGGCTGTTTTAAAAGTGCTGCTTCTAAAGTAGATCAACATCACTGAATATATGTCTAGGTCAAGTAATAACAAAATATTAGCCCTAGACCAACTAGGTAGCCCTAGACCAGCTAAGTAGGCAGACATACTATTCTTATGATTATTGTGGGTTTTAAATTTGAAATGTGGTGCTTTAGAAGAATGGAGAAAACAGTCTGATCATGTGAAAAATGAAGTGGCATTACATGGAGTCAAGAAAGGAACATCCTACATACAATAAAACAATGGAAGGCTACCTGGATTGGTCACAACCTGTGTAGAAACTGCATTTTAAAACACGTAATTGAAGGAAAGATACAAAAAGAGAGAGAAGGGGGGAAAAGAAGAGGAAGAAGATGTAAGCAGCTACTGGATGACCTTAAGGAAAAGAGAAGATAGAGAAAGCATCAGATCGCACTGGCTGGAGAACTTGCTTTCAAACAGGCTATGAAACTTTTTGAGAACAGACTATTATGAATGAGATGGGAAACAGTGTTAAAATATTCAAGTTTCAAGATACAATTTCAAACATACTCAACAGAACATTTACGCATATGTTGAACACAAATCCTCAATACAGAGAAGACTATAGCACATTTGACTAGGCATCTGGTCCAGGAATGATACTTTGATATTATTTGATCCTAACATATATTCTGTGCCGCTAATCTAATTTAGAAGCAGCAACAGCCCTTTCTATGATTCTAACATAATATTAGGACATAACACACATTGTTTTTAAACATAAATTTTATAATTTTAACATAAATTAATGTACACATCATTGTCATATGATCATATTTGTAACCCTCTGGCGGTTCCACCTGTACTTCTTTTTAATAATACTCCTTCTTAATAACACAGCTGGGATTAAACATGTTGGACATAAAATATAATCTTGGCGTACACATTTGGTTTGTTTACATAATGGCTACACCGCAGAAACACAACACTACAACATTTCAAAATACGTGTCTGTACCTTCATCAGCAGAGCCCGAGATGATGGATACAGTCTTTAAAATTCCACACTTCTATTCTGTACTGATTCATGTGATTACCCATTAAGATTTCATTATTATAATAACTTCAGATTTTTTGTAAGTAATCAATAATTTCAAATCAATTTTAATTTTAAACTCAATTATTTCCAATCGGTGCATGCAATGAAGTTAATTAGTGTAAACCCAATACATGTAAAATTTCTTTGAAGATTGTGGCCCTGTGCACTGTGATACTGACAGTCCTCCAAAATGTCAGAAACCATTCACAGTTTGGGAGGATGGAGGCACATTTGAACAAAATTTAGAAAATATTTCTCAAGCCTATGAAAGACATTTTATTCATTACAAATGGTATGATGCTGAAAGGGCATGGTATCTTACATACTTGAAATGTGTTTAAATCACAAAATTGAGTCACATTTTTATTCAATTTATATTCATCTCTGATGATTCATCATGTAAAAACATACCCCATTACTGGGGTACACTGTAACAGCCATGGGGTCTATCTGAACACAAAATTATTGAAAATAAAAGAATTTAAATGAACTTAATGTCCATAAAAGTACATTATTACTCTGACTACAAAATGCTTTCCTTATGAAATTAACATATAGTATTTTAGAGTTGTATTGCACACAATCCTGAAGGAATTGGTTGTGGAAGTTTTGCCACAGTGTCTTCCCTTTCTATTTCACTCATGTTACCTTTATCAGAAAAAACAAACTGCAATGCCTCAACATGTCTCCACATAAATTTCATCTCTCATGTGAAAGCTTCCTTTTCTTCAACTTGCCCAACAGAGAGCACCTCAGCTTTCTTAGCAGAAAATCGAATCAACACAAAATCATCTCCTGTTATTTCTTGAGTTTTACTTGTCTTGGGTGTGTGAAATAAATCCTTAGTAATCTCACTGAAATTTTTTAAACACATTCACTTGAAGAAGAAATTGACTTTATGTAGAATTCTTCTGCTCTTTTTTATTTTTGTGATTTTTAGTCCCTTTGGAATGTTTCTTCTTCATAGCTGTCCTTGCAAATGCTTCTTGTTCACTGTGACCCTTTATCGGAGAAGCAGTTAAAATGTGAGACTTCTTCCTCTGTCTTCTGTCACATCTCAGTCCTGGCTTTGGGAATGGATGCACATCTTCTGGTGAAAGGCTATATTTGCTATGCCCAAAAATTCCTTATGCTACACAGGTACTAGCAAAAGGAACAGATATCTCTTGCTTAGGAAGCCCTTTCTTCATAGGTATAAGAGATGATGGGTCAAAATCTTCTTCCTGAAGACAAGTTGTGTGAATGGCCATATACCAGACATAGCAAAGCTGCCGTTATATTCTTTGCAGAAAAAGAAGCTTGATATGCAGCATTTGTCAATGATGCCAGGTTATGGATTTTTATTACTTTACCAGGATTAGCAGTCATCCAATAATGTTGTGCCACATGCAATTTTCTTTACATGGTCCCATACTCCTACATCCAATGGCTGTAATCAATGAGAGTGGTGGGGAAGAAGAGTCACTAAGGTGATAATATTTTCTCTGGCATAAAGAATGGAAATTACAAAATTATAAAGAATGGAATCGAGAGTGAAATGACTTTCATGACTGTCCACTGTTAGAATGACATGATCTTCTTTGGAGGAACCTGGTATGTTTCTTCACACGTTCAAGCATAGAGGCCCAGTCACTCTGCTGTTTTCAGGACTATCACTAAACCCATGCTTCTAAGTGGTGCACCAAACATCAGTAAGTCATGGTGTCTTGCTCTTGGAAAGAAGAAAACTGGTGGTACAGGTTTACCAATTAGGAATTGATGATCACACACATGGCAATCACAGTTCTTCATTCACCTGAGACAGCTTGTCCAACCTGTTTTGTCCCAAGCTGAGCAACAATGTTAGGTGACCGTACAATGGTAGACACGCCTGCTTCATCAATATTATACACTCTATCAGCAGTAAATTCCCAAGATTTAAGTGCACGTTCATAATTGTCAAAAATTTAATTTCTTTTGTTTTATTGAAAGCAGTGGCCATGAACAGACTTGTATTTTCAGGATTGCAAAGCTTACAGTTCTTGCATCTTTTCATAAAGCCCTGTAACCAGTCAATGCCTGCAATCTTGTTATCATTCCATCTACTGGGAAATTTACACCCTGGTATTCTGCCATAATCGTATACCAGCAGACGGAACATTAACTCCTGGTTTTCATTGAAAACTTGCTAACTTGGGTAACGTGAACTAAAATCATTGGGCCAACTGCACTCATCGCCATTTCGGATGTTTTAAATTCCGTAATACAGTGTTGTATGGGTCATTCCATATCTGGAAGCAACAACTCTTAGGGAAAACCTTATTTCTTATACAGCTCTAACGGATTCTGGTATAACCACTTCTGGCATGTCAGATTTCTCTCATTTCGATATGTGTGAACCATTTCTCTGTCCTAAAGCAGTTATAAGCTTCGTGAGTTTCTTCCAAAATAAAAAGTAAAAGCATGGATATATTAACGGCACATTTAAACACTGTTCATATGTGCCCTCCCCCTTTCCTTATAAAATTCAAATTTACCCACGTGCAAACACGAAACATAACCTTTTGCTATAATAAACAAGGAATAATTACAAAAGATATACAGGCATTACAAGACACAAGACCTATTGTGATATAATATGACATAATTAAACTTACTTGTACAAATACAGTGCAGACACAAAACGATTATTAGTTAAAATTCAGGACATAATTGTGTTAACGACCAAGCGTTTGTCAGTTCGCTTACACCACTGTAAAATGGAGGGAAAGTGGATTTTAGCTGCTACGCAGGGGCACCACCTTCAAAATATAAAAATATCGATACATACTTTCAGCTGAAGGGAGGATATTTAATTTGTTTAAAAACGTTTGTTCAAATGTGCCCACATCTTCCCTACACATGTTGTAAGAACCCAGAAGATCCATCTACGTCTTCACCACTGTAAAAAACTAAGACTCACATTTTTTTGCCTTACACACAAATTGATTTGTGTTTCACTCACTGAGACTGGTACAAATATGATTTTTTAAAGAATTCTGTTATTTGTTATCCACTTCAACTAGCAGTAATGCATAAATACTCCATACAGGGCAGTTTTCGTTATTAAAATTAAATTAATGAATGTGTAACTAAGAAGACTTTTTAAAATACCGTTTACAGAAAAAAATGTAGTGTCTGCTTTGATGATTCTAATTGCATTTGAATTAATGAATAATTCTGTGGTGTTGTATAAGTAATAAGTAATAATTTTGTTACACAGCATTTAAAAAATTATTAACATGTGTCAAATTAAGTAACGCCATCTGACACAACACTTCTTAAAAATGAGTTTATCCTAATTAAAATCTGTAACATCATACATAAATCAATTTCATTTACAACCATCTTCAGAAAACAGTTTTAGGGTGTGATAACTTTTAATTTTATTGAATGTCAAGAAACCGTGTATCGGATGGTTATCATTATTTTGGCATAAGATTAATCCACAAAATAACTATGTAAAAGTTTCAAATTGCATATTTACAAATCATGGACCTGTCATTTTGGTTTCTTTATCAGCCAATAACTTCTGTCCACATAACATTTTTAATTCCTTGTCACACCTGTCAGTACAATTGTAAAATATTCATGCAGCCCGTATGAAACCCTGGGACAATGACAATAATGGTCACTGTGTAATAAGAAGGGACTACACACCGCCTGGCCACTATTTGTTTTCATTTTGAAGAAAAGGAATTGTACTTCTTAGAACGTTGTCACTTTTGTTCTGTCATTACATTTCCACACTTACACTCAGCACATGTCATGAGTTCCTTTTGCATAAAGATATAATTGTAACTAAGCTGAAGAGGAGAAAAGATTATTGAAAGTTTACACATTTCTCTCATATCAACAATGGAGCAATTCATGAAGGTTTATACAAAGGTCGTTTTCAAAATGTAACAAAGATTTCATTGTTATTGCATATATAATTAGGCAATGTATTTATACATGCAACATTCTATTACATACTTTGAACACAAACATTGTCCAGTATTATTTAAGTACTGATTAACATGTTCACAATGGACAAACTTGTAATTCGTTCATGCTGTAATTCTACATACGGTTAATTCAACCTACCATTGAGCCACTCAGCAACCTACAAATTGGTCAGTGCAAGCTTTAAAACATTTTTCTCTCTGCCTTTAGAAGTGTGATGTACAATCTGTTACATCTTGCATTTAACTTAGTAAAAGAGCTGTACACAACTGCTTGAAGGTAAACATTTTAATTTATGCCATTGTAGGTGAGTGAAATATAACAAGCCAACTGGGCAAATCTTAAAAAGCATGCTCATACATGCAGAAAAAAAACATGAAATGCAGCCCAACATGAACATGTTAATATTTTAACTGAAAAACATTACATGTAATTATTTTATATAAAAATTGAAGCTTGTCTTTTTGAAAATGAGACCTCACTTAAAGACACGTTACTTCTGTTTTATGCAACATTTCTTGATATAACTGAAAGCTGGTTATGTGCTTGGAGCTAGAACACTCCTACGATATACACATGCAACTGAGAATATGACAGTTGTCATGTACTACTTATGTTATCACTCAAATTGCACACAAGAAAAGTTGCACTTTATAAGTCAGAAGACTCATAAATTTATGAAATTACATGGCTGGCATTTTTCCTGCTGCACAGTAGCACATGATGTTAAGACAATACTGATACAATCACACAATTTACTTTGTTTGTATTATCAATTTTTAACATGTATGTTACAAGAATAATAAGCTGAAGCCCTATGGATTTAAATTGAATTTTACAATGCAGTTCAAAGTACAGTAAACACAAGGCCCCAATTTGCTGTTCAGCTCTCATACCTCTGTATCTGCTAGTGAAATGACTGCATAATAGGCAGGTTCTGCAGTCTTATTTGCCAAAAGCTTAAGTGTTGGTTACTATTTCATTCTATTTATATACATGTTAAGAAGTGGCAAAACTTTGCAAACTATCTGATTTTCCGTACCTTTTAGCTCTATATCTTTGACATTAGCTCTCCATAATACATGTTTACAAATCTGGGTGAAAAGCCTGAAAATACTACGACCTCAATAGTTTGGTAAGAAAAGAGGAAAATACCATTACCTGCACTTGCCTAATATAAAGTGAATGAGGTAACAATGGAAATTAAAGTGGCTTTCAGTAATTGCTATTTCAATCTGGCAAAAGTATTCATTTCATTGATGATAAGAAGAGGAAATAAAAAGTACGTTACCATTTTCCTGAAAGATATAAAAACTCATTGTGTAGTCAAGAGTGGTGGGTTTTAGAACTACATGCTGCAATCATGGATAGGTGGAGTTTCATTGTCAGAGATAAATATTAATTTGTATTAATACTGTTGTTTATGGAGGTACTTTTGTCAGTTCACTGGGTGTGCAAGAACTGAGTGCTTCCCTTTCCAGAATAAGCTCAAAGTGGCTACTTTAAAAAAAAAGAGTAGAATTACTTTTACTAGAAATGTTCAGAATTTTTATCAAAAGATGACACAAATATGGAAAACTGTCATACAGACAAGATATCGACTGAAGAGTTGGTGTGCTTCTGAATGTTGATATTGGAGCAGTATGGACAAAACTAACAAATTAAATTATAGAAAAGGCAACATTATTTTTGTGGCACTAAATATATTGCAGACATGACAGGGACCATTACATGCAACCAAATATTACAATGATCATTTTGTAACTTGGAATTACTGTGTATAATAGAAAATTTTCTCTATCAAATAAATGAATTTTACAATACTTTTACAACATTCAGCGTTCAAATATAAGTTGAACTAGTTGCAATAGAATACAAACTATGATATGCTGATACATGTGATATGACCAAATGCATTTGTAATGGTTATATTGTGTGCCTGTTGCCAGAGGAGCAAGTCAGTCATGCATCGCTGTTGTAGTGATACAATATGATTACATTACTGACTCTTATGAGTAAGTAGGGTGACAGTTTTCTGTGTTTTCATAGTTCAGTGTACTAAGGTTTAAAGTATTTTAATTCTATTTGAATTCATGAAAACGGCCAAAATCTTGATACTCGGACACACGAAAGTATTATCTGGCACACAAATTGGCATGGAAATAGAGATTCAATGATTATAGTCTCTTCACATAAGATATTTCATGTTATGATCTATAGTAAAGTCGATAGGTTTTATAAGACAATCACTATATGCACTTAATAAGACATTTTAACTAGAAGTTACAAATTTAAATACAATGTATTGCAATTCTCAGTACTGATTTAGTTTTTGCTCTGAAAGGGCACCAGTCCTAGACTCCATAACTTGTATGTCTGTAGCCCATAAAAACCCTTCAAAATGTAACTACCATTACTAATTTAATATTTATGTATACACTTAATCACGTATTACACGTACCTCATACTTTAGCATAATATTGCAAAGAATGTTCATATTATGTAGTGTAATTACAGACTGTAGCTAATGGAGTTAAAAAACATGTGTATTTTCGGTTGAATTGTACACCTGTGTTTTACTTTGGAAGCTAAGGTAGAGAACATACACCATGTTGGTAATGTATGGTGAAATGAGAAGGGTGTGGCAAAGAAGAAAGTGTACATTGTTCAATTTTTAGTTCCCATTCTGAAATTCAGTTGGAAGAGCTGAGGTAAACCTAAAAACAAATTATTTGAAAATTAAAGTACAAAATTGCTATTCAGAATATTGGTATATTTGTTTCAGTTCAGGAAAATATTTTGTGTTATATTATAATGTAAGATTAAGAAATCTTCGTTCTTCTGGGATGTTATGCAGTACAGATTGGTTGTTAGTTACCAGTGTTTCAGAAATGACGGTAACCAACTATCGATATATGCTGTGTAAGATACCAGAAGAGCTAAGTTCTCATTTACACTGCAGCAGAAGCCTGAAATCATGCTGTGTCTGGACATTGATGTATATTTTCCCTGTACTCAATATACAAATAATTATGTAACATGTTGCAGCACAAACATCTTCTAAATACAAATTATAAATCTGATTTGTATCTCCAAATGGAACAGAACCTTTACTGAACAGGGTGTTCAGAAAATAATTCCTATTTATTGTAAGAACTCAAAAAAAACCTGTAAATGAAAATTATTTGTAATGATAAGATGTTTACGGTTAAAGATGGGTTTATATTTAGTCACAACTGCTGTGTAAATATTAAATGTTTAATACATTATGGGCTTCAGACAAAGTTATCATTTTTAGTTATGCTTTCATTTACATTACATTTTAAATCAAAAGTTAAAATGTTCTCTAGTCATAGATTTTAATTGGACCTCCCCTTTAACAAGTAAATAAAAAATCACTATTAATTTTCAGGGCGGTGGTATGGGTGTTACATAATCTGAATTTATATAAACATCTACAGAGTGTGTGTTCGCTATCCAAATTATTAATTCTGTATGGTAATTATGACATTAAAAATACTTTATTTCAATTTTATGTTGATTGTCTTGTATTGGCCAGAATTTCGTACCAAATTCCCTTTCTCCTACAAATTTAGGTAATAAATACGTATCTAATTTTATTCTATAGAAGTCCAAAATGTGGACAAAAACTTAATTAGATAATTGTGGTTTCTCACAGCCTGTAATTAATTTATTCACATCTGTGCACATGTCAGTGGTTAACATTTAGTCTCAGATATAGGAAGTGGGAATGTGGTCCCCAACCCGTATTTACTTTCACAATACAATATAAATCTAATAATATTAAATGGATGATGGAAGAGCTTCAGAGAATTGACACAATGTGTAACTTCTTCATAAAAAGTGAGAATATTAGCGGGTTACAGGAAACATATTTCATGCCGATTTTTCAAATAATTGATTGACATAATGCCAGGACATGTAATATGAAGCTAAGTCAGACACTTATAATGGCAGTGCCATCAATTACTACTAAAATTTTGAATATTTTCCAGTGATATCGCAAAGTAAGATGTAAACTGAATTCTGTAATTTCTATTTTGTGTTACATTCAACACAGAAAAACTCCTTTGCCTTTCATATAAATAAATAATATTTTCATTACAAACACTCATTACTTCCACATAATATCTTAGCTCCGTATGTTTAAATTCTATTTATTGGTGAGATAAATATCCAAAGATGCCTGCTGTTGAGCCCTGTATGGTTTCTAGTTGTCTGGATGCTAGAATATGAAATACGTGCATGCTTTTTTTTCATCGGTACCATGGTACCAATGAGGATAAGAAATGCCACATCCAAAAAAGTCACATTATGACATATGAGGTGTAGAATCTGCTTTCACATCCCCATGTGAACAAACATGTTCAATTCTCATTGTTCCAAAATTATGCATGAGTTTTAGAATAGGGAAGTACATGCTTGAGTAGTTTGAAGCCTGGATTATAAGAAGAATCACTGACCAGTGACGTTGGTGCCTGCAGTCAAAATATAAACTGACAAAATTTGTATTCAGAGAGCTTGTATAACTTATTAAATATGTTTGGTACATAGGAGGATGTAAGTGGATGTTTATGTCTTGTTTTAATCCTGCTACCCTCATCAATAAATGAATGTAATTTCAGACAGATCTGAAGAAAGGAATTAATTTTTAAGTAACTTACTTTCAACTATTTTAATTTGCTATACTAAGCACCTTACACAGGCATTGTGTATCATAACATTCTCTATGAAGTTGTTTGGACAAGACCAAGGCATATTTTCGTCACTCACATTAGAACATGCCAACATTAAGCAAGTAGTTACTGTCACGATAAATTAAAGATGTAATTTCAGATTTAATTTTCCAAGTTAAACATTGGGATTGTAAGAAATATACTGGCACTTTTACGTTTCTACTGACCACCTATAACACCGCCCCTGATAGACTGAAAATAAATTCACTTGGCTATTTTCTATACATGTTTCCATAGCTTTACAGTTTTTAACCCTTTAAAGCTTAAAGTTAAAATACATAATGTTTCAATTTCAGTCCCTAGCTCGAGGAGATACTGTGTCTCTATTACAAAAACAAATTGGTTAATGCTGTGTGGGCATATGGTAGCTCCATTTTTCTGCAAATCATACAAAACTCATAAGTACATGGTTTTTTAATATTTAAGCAGGTGGTACGTATAGTAACCTCCAAGCTTTAAAGATTAGTAATTTTATTTAGTAATAAAATGTATTAAAATTGAGAAGGAAGCGTGTTTCGGAGTATTGAATTAAAAGATATACTGTATATTGAGCATGGATCAGCATCAATCAGAAATTAATTTTAATTTAATTTTTGGAGCAGGAATTTGTTAATATTCTAGTTAAATGGGAAAAAGGACATACATGTCTCTCACACACTTCTTACTGTGTGATAGTGCAGCATCAGCTATGTTGATTTAAGTAGCAGTTCACAGTCATCCCTTTGCTCAGTGCAGTTTCCATACCCCATAATACAGAGCAGTGAAACAAGTTTAGAGGTCACAATGGGCAAAAAACTGGTTTGTCAGTTTCAACAGTGACACGATATTGGACAAAGGTAAAGAATTCACTTGCAGATTTACTCACAAGTGTATCAACTTACTCTATGTGCTACTGCATCTTCCACTTTAATATTCATGATTTACAAAACAGAGTCACTTTTTGATAGTCAATGCTAACATTCCATTGTTTATGAGCAGACAAGAACATAAGGATATGAACTAAAACTTTCAAATACCATTTTTACCAGAGTCAACCAATCAGATATCAGAAAATATTTAAACCAGGATATTCTCTGACATAATGGCTGCCCTGGTGACAAGAAAACTTTGCCACGAAAATGTAACATGACGAAACACTGTCACACTGTGTGTGGGACAGGCACAGTGAAGATTTGACAGGTTTGAACTTTGGTTTTTAGAGAAGATATAATTCCTTTAACAACTCGTAACACATGCGAAACTTTCACTTAATGCGGAAGCTTCTTGATTTAGTGCATAGTCCAGTTTATTGTAAGTTAAATTTTTTAATCACTTGGTTTCACATTTAACTTGATGGTATGTGTAATTACCTTTCATTTTCACTCTCGTTACAAAAGAATGCGAATAACTTCATAACGCAGGTCACTAGAATGTAACTACAGACTGTGATGTTTAGATACAATATAAACATCGCCTATGAATTTTCCTACTAACTTGTTCTGGTATTTATATTATATACCAATTCCTAGTTCATTGTTTCAATAAAAAACGTACCTATTAAAAAGGTCATCAAAACGATGACTAGATTGAATAGCCTCACAAAAAAGATTCAGTTAACATTGTCCTTACATGTTATTAGCAATATAAATGCGCGGAAGAATCATTTGAATAACCCGTTCATAAAATGTAAAACAACAATCAACCATTTATTCACAACCAAAATTCTCAAAGCTCAACAATACCTAGTTATTGTATTGTGTGTTCTCGAGAAATCCCAACAATACAACTTCAATTTATTGTATTGCGATTCGTAGATACCACACACTTTTGTTTGAAGTGGTGAAGCTATAATTATTTATAACTATGAACAAGTCATTGGATTGTTTGCTTCTTTTGTAGCCAACAATACAACCAATCGTTGTACTGCGATTCGTAACCCATATCACTTCTCTTCACAATACAACCAGTCATTGTATTGCGCAAGCTCAGATGCTGCCTAATTTGAGAGTCATTTGGGTTATAAATAACACTCTCCTCTAGTTTCAACTTTTTTACTATGTATTCCTAAAATCCTTTATTATCTTCCTACTGGTAAACGTCATGTCTGCGTCACCTGTTTCGTAGGTCCGTCTGTCTAGTCTGCAGCATCACGTGTTTCTACGTGATTTGGTGTGATGCTGCTGTCAGGTGTTCACTATTATCAATACTACGGAATAAGCAAACGTAACAAACGCCGATTATGTGACGATAATGTGTGGCGCCGAGAAGAGCACTGCAATAGTTGCAATTACTGTGAATAGTGTAAAGATGATGAGGCACAGTCTGTCAACCACCATTGCCGCAAACTTCCAGTCATTCGTCACTTCCTCCTCCTCGTCCTTTTTCCTCAACTTATCTGTAATCACGCGGAGTTCCTTGAGGATGAGTGTAAGCTCTCGGTGAGGGCCGAGGCACGAAGTACTCCCACCACTCCCGTGGAGCAGTGTTCCCCCACCACCTCCTCCTCCATCATCATGGTGTGTATGAGCACCTCTGAGAAATCCTGCTGTAGAAACCGCGCCTGACGTCTGGAGTGTGCCTGCGTGGTGTCTGAAATCATCGTCGATGTCCAACACATTAGCGAGGAGACTCTTGGAGGATCGCTCCTTTAGTTCCAGCTCGCGCATCTGCGATGTCTTCCGCGACGAGTCTGGATCGCTTCCGGGGC
>Ga0209628_10001698_pt1 | contig 14457 bp, 8 predicted proteins | sample TergutCu122P4_FD_187285 | JGI IMG/M metagenome (GOLD analysis project Ga0209628, IMG submission 187285) | Cubitermes ugandensis P4 segment gut microbial communities from Kakamega Forest, Kenya - Cu122 P4 (SPAdes) (version 2) | ecosystem: Host-associated > Arthropoda: Insects > Digestive system >...
TTGATCGATCTGGCCATTCTTAACTAACCGGTCGCATTGCCCCCCATGCACCTGGATAATATCAGCGCCACTGTCGATGGCTGTCTTTACATAAACGAATTTATCGCCTTTTTCTTTATCAAAATTCAGGCTCGTCTGGCTTATCAATTTGAAATTATTACCGGTCAATTTTTTATATTTCAAAATCGGTGTGATGTTTTCATAGCCGATACTGATGCCGTTAATACCGGCTTGTTCGCATAACATCAGCGTTTCAAATATTTTCCTTTCTGTATTGTATGCTTTGAACAAGGTATCGTTATAAATCAAGTCGCGCGCATGGGCAAAACCCGAAATCAGATTGCCTCCGGCGACTAACCGCGTCAATTCCTGGTGGAGAATCTTGCCTTTTGGCAATACACCTTTCACCTCGCTTAACGCGACCCGTTTGACCCGGATTGTAGTACCCGTTGTCGCATCCAGATCCGCCGTTCTGCCGGTCTTCCATGCGCCCCATCCAAATAACCCCAAAACGGGCAACGACACCAAATTCTTCAAAACATCGCGACGGTTGAGTTGTGCATTGTTTGGTTGTTCATCTGTCGTTCCGGTCGAAGCGGCGGATGACGTTTCAACAGGCGCCGCCGAAAGCGTTTTTCGTTTCATCAGGAAAGGAAGCAGGTTATCAATGGCATAGCCTTTCTCCTTATAGAAGATGAGGAAAATTAGCGCGGCGGCTTCGATGATCTGCTGGTTAATGATGAACGTAGAACCATCGCCACCAAGCATTGAAATGCCGTATGGCGGATAGGCAAAGTAGTACAACAGGAGTAAGAAGGCGCCAAACAGAGAAGACCACCGGATAAACAGGCCAAGAAACAAAGACAGACCTATCAGTGTCAATCCCCATATGTTCAGGAAGTTGACTATCGCTAAACTTTCGGGCGATGCTGCAAGCCAATGGTAGAATCCTGAAAAGGATCCATACGTATTGGTTAAATAACTTTCAGCCGACCAATTGCCGGCAAATAACTTGATTAAACCTTCGTACAAAAAGTGCCATCCAATGGCCACCCGAAGAATTGTAATGATTGATTTCATAATTTATATAGTTTTCAGTTTTCAGTTTTTTATCCACGAATTACACGAATTTACACGAAATTATAATTCTTAAATCTTAAATTCTTAAATCTTAAATTCTTAAATCTTAAATCTTAAATCATTTTGCCGGCCCGATGTAGCTACGTGCGATCACTAAGTTGTCGAAATAGACGGTATTAATTTCGTTTTTTGTCCACCGGTCGGTGATGTAAGATTCGAGTGTTAACGCATTGGCTTTAAGCGATTCGGATGTTCTCCAGTTGATGCCTTTCCAATGACCCATCAGGACGCCATCGATCCAATACGCCTGTTCGCCATCCGGATGTCCGGGTGTGTTGTGCTTCAGCATGAACTCCGCACAGATCCAACGGTCTTTGGGGATGATTTCCTGCGATTCGGGTCGAAAAGCGTTTCCCCAATATTTCCCGTCTCTTGACATCTGCATCTCGTGCCAATAGCTATAGAAGTTCCACACCCCCGGAACCGGCCACCGGCCTCCGCCGCCGACAGGCTCAAGCGCTGTGGAAAAACGACCGTCGCCTTCGGGGAGCAAACCTGCGCCGCCAAAGCCGCTAAATCGGCCTTCACCTTGTGTCGACTTGTTGGCGCGAAGCGTGACAAAGTGATGGATATAATCGCAATTGGGGTCGATACGCACATAAAACCGTATAAAAAGCCGGTCAGCCGATTCAAACCATTTGGTCAACCCGCCACCGGTGTTTTCTGAAAGACGGGCTTCGACTTTAAGGCACTGTTTTCCGCAAACGACATTCGCAGGCGCAACTAAGCTAAGCGCATTTTCGGTCCGTTTCGTATCCCATTTGGCGCCTAAAACGCCGTCTTCAAAATCATCCGAAAAGATGACATCTTTATGTTTCGAAATACCAACATCAGCTTTATAGCGTGCCGCCAAGCCTTTGCCTTGAGGCAGCAAACTGCTCGACGCTACATTGGGAAAACGATTCTCTTGCCCATGTAAAGCGCTGAATAGAAACAGTGTCAATAAAACTGGATTAAATAATCTTCTTCTCATTTTTTTCATGATTTCTAAAAAACGATGCAAACATACAACTAATTTTGTTAATCACAAAAATTTATTTGTACCTGTCTTGGAGGAAAAAGGCAGCGGGATTATCGGTGATGATAAATTCTGCAATTTCCAAGTTTGGATTAGTCGATTTTATACTGACTTGATTCTTACCGGCTTTGAGCTGACCGAAGGCGCTGAGATAGCGGACACAGGCTACACCGTCTTTTAAAAACCAAAAACCGGATTGAGCGGTGATTGGGGAGGTCACACCGTTTATTTTGGCTTCAAACCGTTGTCCGACGCTACGGTTAGGTGTAAAGCGGATGAGGAGCGAATAGGCGCCATCTTTGGGGATATCGACTTGTTTGTCAACCATTCCGGATACAGGTATTAGATAAACGGTATTTGGCGCAGATGCCGGTCGTTTATCTTCGGTGTAGTTGCCTTGGGCATAGACCGTGATGGGACGCGAGAGACCGTTGGGTGTACGAACAAGAAAAGCGCCGCGAAACAGGGGTCGCCCTGTCAATCGAGCAGGATCGGTAGTGACGGTCAGTTTCAGTGATTCGCCCGGAGAAAGTGTTCCGCTGGCAGGGGTGACGGTAAACCAGTTGAAGACGTTGTTTTGTCGTATATGAAATGAAACAGGCGCTTTAGCGTCGGGAGAAAGACGGAGTGTCACAATAGCAGTTCCTCCGGTCTGCTGGAAGTTGACCTGTGCAGGCGTGGCAACAAATGCTAAAGGGCGTAGTGGAATTTCGGTAGCCCCGTTGAAAAAGGCGCCCAGGTCATCACCTGCGCGGGATATACCTGCAACTTCAGCCGCTTTGTTGCGAGCCGGGCTGGATGGCGCAAGTCGGAAATTACCATTAACAGGATCGACAAGTAGAGGGTCAACGGTGAGCGCGTTCTTCTCTTGCCCGTAGTTATGTAAAACGCTTATATACTTCTCTGTTTCAGGGAGCGAGCGATTTACCCAAAAGAGATCATGGTTGTAGTTCTCTGCGCGTGTCCATTCGGAAAAGGAGTGGGAGCTGTTACAAACAAAGATATTGTTTCGCAATGTGCCAAGTCCAGCGTCTACAGGGGTGGCGCCTCCGTATTGGGTGTAAGCGCTTGAACTGCTGCCAAAACCATGACAGGTATTGTTGTACACCAAACGTTTGCCTATTTGCTTGGCGCCATGGCTGTTTTTTAAAAACATCAGTGTATGACCTTCTTCATCGCCCAGATTCACCAAGAGGTTACCGATGACATATTGGGGCCCAAGCATACTTGCGCCGGTGCTCACACCTCCAATGGTTCCCTCGATTTTATTACCGACAAAACGAAGGTTCATGCCGCCACCCTCTAACTCTATGCCATCATCGTTGCCAAAGGCAAGGTAGTTTCCAAAGATGTCGCTGTCGCGAAAAAGGCCTCCTGCCGGGTGGTAATTGTCAAGACATTCAATGACATCGTTCCAGCGGTGTTCATCGCTGCCGATAAAGTCGTTCCAGCGGATGACATTTCCGCCACGCGTATAGTCGGCGACGATGGCCTGTGGTCCCGACGCATGAGAAAAGAGCCAGGAGTTGGAGCGTCCGCGCGGATCGTGGATGTAACAACGCTCGACAACCGTACCGTAACTCTTACGAATTTGAATAGCGCCGTCGTAATCGATCACTCGACCTTCACTATCCAAATAGGTGCCGCAACTTCCACCGTTAACGAACTGTTGTACCCCTTTACGGCCCCAACCGGAGATGTCGCAATTGAGTATCCGAATGAAATCGCAGTTTTCAATGCATATGCCGTGGCGTTTACCTCCCTCGATAGTCAGGTTTTCAAGAATAATGTATTGTAACCCTTTCATCACTAAGACGCCGTCTTGTGTGTCATTGTCACGAATCGTACGTTTGATGATCCATCCGGGTGGAGCGGTGTATTTAATCCAGGCGTCGGGAGCGCCCTGCTCTGTGATAACCAACCCCTCTTGGGCGGTGTTGGGGAGTGTACTGAGATCGATTGTCTTGGCAATATGCGGCGTACTGCTCCATGTACGGAAAGTCGTTTGCGTTATTAACTTACCATCACTTCCGGAAAAGATACGAATTTGATATTCAGCATCTTCATCAAGGAAGAAAAGACTGCCCTTATGGATGTACTCAGGAGAATCGCAAACCGTGGGGTGGGCGGAAAGCCACGCCGTTTGATTTGCATTTTTATACTCCACCCGAATCGCCGCATTGTCGGATGCGTGAAAATAATAACTGCAACTGTTAAACGTGGGAAAGGTTTGAACTGCCCCTTTAATGTCAGGCATTTGTAAAAACTCGAATTGGGCGAAACCATGCACTATCGAGCAGCAAAAAATGAGTCCTATAAAACAAGTTTTTTTCATGTGAATATTCTTTTTGAACGTTTTTTTGTTTAACTGATGGCGCAAATTTACGTGATATTTCCCAATAACTCACCAATGAATAAAAAATAATTTTTAAAAGAACGTTTAAATTAATTCGTATCTTTGCGGCATGGATCAATTGAAAATGGACAACATGAAGAAGCAAATTTTAATTGGAGCAGACTCTTTTGAAGAGATTGTCGGAGGCAATTTTTTCTATGTTGATAAAACCCTATTTATCAAAGAATTACTTGAGAATAGAGGGAAGGTAACGCTGATAACCAGACCCCGAAGGTTCGGCAAAACGCTCAATATAAGCATGTTGAGGCATTTTTTTGATGTGAACATGGATAGTAAAGCCTTGTTTGACGGACTAAAGATCATGGAGCAAAAAGACATCGTCGAAAAGCATCTGAACAAGTACCCGGTTGTATCTCTCACTTTGAAAGATGTAGAGGAAGATACATACGAAAGTTCAATTGAGAATATAAGGGACTTGATTTCCGTTATTTTTCAGGAAAATTTGTATTTATATGAAAGTGAAAGACTTAATGAGTATAAAAAGAAAAAATTTGATCGCTATTGTTCGAATGACGAATCGGATGTAGAACTTAAATCCGCGTTAAAATTTTTAACGGAGTGCCTGTACACGTATCACAAAAAACGGGTCATTGTTTTGTTAGACGAATACGACGCTCCGATAACCAATGCCCTGATGAATGGTTATTATGATAAAATGGTAAGTTTCATGCGAGGTTTCATGGGTAGCGTTTTCAAAACGAATAATTATTTGGAGTTTGGGGTATTAACCGGCGTACAAAGAATATCGAAGGAAAGTTTGGTTAGCGGTTTTAACAACCCTTTGGTATGCGGCATCATGAATAAGGAATTTGCCACTTGCTTCGGTTTCACGGAAGAAGAGGTTAGAGATGCTTGTGAGACGTATGAATCGGGCGAAAAATACGATGAAGTCAAAAAATGGTATGACGGATACCGGTTTGGGGGTCTGGATATGTATAACCCCTGGAGTATCCTCAAGTATTTGAAAGCAAAGGAAGTTGACAATTACTGGGTCAACACCGGATCGGTGCGTGTTTTGCAAGATGTGTTTTACAAAGGCGACAGCGCTTTGAAAAATGGCTTAGCCGGATTGTTGACGGGCGTACCGGTAATGATGAGTTTAGAAGACGGGATAACTTATCCGATAAAATATGTTCATTCGGATACATTCTGGACGATGCTTTTAAACGCCGGATATATAAAGCCATGCAACGGCGTTACTGCCAGAGCAGAAAAATTTGGCGCTGAATTAGTCAACATGGAAGTGAAAAATATCTTTTCCCGTTATGCCGAAGAATGGTTTGGCACACAACAGCCTTCCATTTCCCAAACAATAGTTGAGTTTGTTGAATACTTGCTCAAGGGTGATGCTGAAGGCGTAAGCGTTATCCTCAACAACGAATTGCTCAACAACCCGAGTTGCCATGATTTTAAAGAAGAAAACAGCTACCACATGTTCATTTACGGCATCCTGCTGGCTGTTTCCGGTAAATATACCGTTTATTCAAATGCCGAATCGGGAAAAGGGCGTTCGGATTGTTTGATCAAACCCGTCGACAAAGAACAATACGCTGTAATCATCGAATTCAAACACTTGCGGTCGCCCAACGAACCAACGTTTTCGCCCAATTTCTTAAAAGAAGAAGCCCAAAAAGGTCTCAAACAGATAGAAGAAAAGGCATATATTTTTACTTTAAAGAAAGAAGGCTATCAGCGAATCTATAAATACAGCATCGCGTTCCACAAAAAAAATTGCGAAGTGGCGATGGGAATAGCTGGTAGTCGGTAGATGGTAGTCGGTAGCTGGTAGATAGTAGATGGTAGTCGGTAGATGGTAGTCGGTGGCTGGTAGTCGGTAGCTGGTAGATAAATGAATATCTTTGTGGTTCGAAATCTACAAAAGAATGAATATATAAAAATTTGAAGAAGCATGAAACTGAAGGCTTTTTTTTCAGCGACACTATTCGCCATTATCGCTTTTGCGCAACAACCTGCAACTTTTGCTCAGGATCAAAAGGTAAAACCACTTCCCGATTCCAACACCATTCCGATGGTGGAAGTTGACATAGCCACTTTATTGCCCATTTCGAAACATCCCCATACGGTGAAAGGGGCGATCTATGCCGATTCGACAAAAAACGCCGCCGAACGCACGCTCGACCTGCTGAGGCGAATGACTTTCGATGAAAAGGTGGCTATGACCGGCGGTTGGAATAAATTCCTCACACATGCAGTCGACCGTTTAGGAATACGTCCGGTGTCCATGGCTGATGCTGGACAGGGTATTCGTCTCGGTACAGCTATCATCCGTACAAAAAGCGTCTCGTTCCCTTCGATGATAGCGCTTGCCGCAACATGGAATCCCCAGTTGTCGAAAGATTTCGGACGTGCGGTAGGCGAGGAATGTCGCGCGTTGGGCGTTGACATCTTGCTCGGACCCGGCGCTAATATGCAACGGTTGTCGATGAGCGGGCGCAACTTCGAGTATTTCGGCGAAGACCCCTTTTTGGCTTCAATCATGGCACGTGAATATGTGATCGGCTTGCAGGGACAGGAAGTCATTGCCGTTCCAAAATGTTATATCGGCTACGACCAGGAATTTTGTCGCCATATTGCCAGCAGTAACATGGACGAGCGTACCATGCGCGAAATCTATCTTCCCATTTGGGAAAGCGTCATGGTGGAAGGAAAAGCGATGGGTATGATGACAGGTAATAACTTAGTCAATGGTATTCCGAGTTATATGCACCGTCAACTGATCAATGGGATACTACGTAACGAATATGGCTTTATGGGTATGGCAATGACCGATTGGCAAAATTCATCCTATTTTCCAACCATGCAGGAGTTTGTACTCACTTCGGGCATTTCACTGATGATGCCCTTTAACGCTACACTTAAACAATATATTGACATACAGGCATCTATCTCGCCTCTACGAAAGGCGGAAATCGAGGAGTTAGTCGAGAAAATGGCTTTCTACACGTTGTACCCGTTGTTTGCATTTGGGGTCTATGACAGGGAACCCCATGCTCCGGCGTATTTTGAATTTTTCGACAACCACAAGATACTCGCCCGTGATGTTGCCGCCGAGGGAATTACGATGCTTAAGAACGAAAAGAATATTCTGCCCGTTCAAGTTGGCAAGAAGGTGTTGTTGCTGGGCGTAAGCGAATTTCAGTGCGGAGGAGGCAGCGGCGCAGTGGCAGGGTACGACCATACATCGTTTGAACAAGGATTACGGGCGGTATATGGCGAGAATTTCACAAGTCATACGCAAGTAGATGAAGCGCAAGTCAAAAAAGCGGATGTTGTCCTGTTCAGCCTCGCCAAAGAAGGTGGCGAAGCGCGCGATATACCCTTTGAAGGGCCTGATGATCAACTCGAACAGTTACGCAAGGTGGTTAAACTTAACAAAAATGTGGTGGTATTGATCACTGCTGCGAATGGTTTGCCAACCGACTGGCTCAAAGAGGTGCGCGGCGTGTTGTGGTGCTATTTTCTGGGGCAGGAGAGGGGTGCGGCGCTTGCCGAAGTAATTAGCGGAAAAGTGGCGCCATCGGGCAAACTTCCGTTCAGCATCGAGCGTTCGGTTGCTGATTCACCCGCACCCGTTTTTAATCATATAGGCGGTAAACCCTACTGGAAGGGCGGTAACGAATACCGTTCCTACTGGTTGGGTATGGCGCCGGAGACAAAAGACGATTTTTCCAAATTCGTAAAACCCGGTGAGGTATTACACGTGCCTTACAATGAAGGACTTTTTATTGGATACAGGTGGTTCAATAAGAAGAATCTGCCGGTCGTGTTTCCTTTCGGCTACGGGCTTTCATATACGACTTTCGCTTATAAAAAAATAAACGTGCGTAATGCAATGGATACCGGTGGAGTGGTTTATGTCGATGTCGAAGTGGCAAACACCGGCAAAATCGATGCAAAGGAAACGGTACAGGTCTATGTACGCGAGGTGAATGCCACTGTGGAACGTCCGCAGAAGGAGTTAAAAGCCTTTGCCAAAGTGTTATTGAAAGCAGGTGAAAGCCGTACAGTGACGCTTATCCTCAACAGCCGTTCTTTTAGTTTTTGGGATGTGAATGTCCATGATTGGAAGATAAATCCGGGCGAGTATCGTATTATGGCAGGAGGATCGAGTATAGCGTTGCCCCTTACTTCAACGATTAAACTTCCATGAATCAATCATTTAAAAAGTAAAACTATGAACACGAAAAAAGTATGGATTACAGCGCCGATGGCTTTGTGTGCCACCGTGACGACGGCAGCCGACAAACCTGATGCTGTCGGTACTAACAACAGACCTAATATCGTCATCATTCTTGCCGACGACCTGGGTTATGGCGATGTTCAATGTTATAATCCGGAGCGAGGGAAAATTCCAACGCCAAATATAAATCGCCTTGCCGCACAAGGCCTGAGGTTTATGGATGGCCATTCCTCATCAAGCGTAAGCTCCCCTTCACGATATACGCTTCTGACAGGACGTTACCATTGGCGCACGCGCCTTCAGACAGGCATAGTCAACCTCTGGGAACAACCGCTGATCGCTCCTGATCGCATGACCATCGGCACATTGGCCAAACAGCACGGCTATCGAACCGCTGCCATCGGAAAGTGGCATCTCGGCTGGAACTGGCCAATCATGCCGGAACAAAAAAAATGGATGGGTATCGATTTGAGAGACGGCGTGGCCACAGAGGAGCACCGTCGTGTCTGGCGGGAAGTCTTCTCGCAACCCCTACTTGACGGCCCAACATCGCGCGGTTTTGATTATTATTTTGGGACCGACGTCCCCAATTGGCCGCCTTATTGCTTCATCGAAAACAATCGGACGATAGGCATTCCAAGCGAGGCGCTTCCGTCTGAAAAGCTGATTAATGCGAAATGGCTTGCCAGCTTGCAAGGACCTGCGCTTACCGGCTGGGCGTTTGAACCCATTCTTAACACCCTTGCTGAAAAAGCCGAGCGATTCATCGCCGAATCTGCTGCAAGACAGGAGCCATTCTTACTCTATATGCCACTGACTACGCCTCATACGCCGCTCTCTCCAAGCGCTGAATGGCAAGGGAAAAGCGGCTTGAATCATCATGTCGCCGACTTGATTATGGAGACCGATGATGTGGTCGGGCGGATTAGCGCCGCTTTGGAGAAAACCGGACTTGCCAAAAATACGGTGTTCATCTTTACAAGCGACAATGGATTTGCTTATTATGTTGGTGGGAAGGCATTAGAGGATCAAGGACACTATCCCAGCGGACCGCTTCGCTGTTATAAAGGTGATGTGTATGAAGGCGGACACCGTATCCCGTTTATGATCCGCTGGCCGGAAGTTATCCGACCCAATTCAGTCAGTCATCAATTGGTCCATCACGCCGATCTGATGGCGACGTTGGCCGATATTTTTGGCGTTACGCTTCCTGACAATGCAGGAGAAGACAGTTTTAGTCTCCTTCCACTGCTCAAAGGCGAGGACAAACCGATTCGGGAAAACAGCGTCAGTTGTGCTTTTGCCGGTATGCCCGGCATACGCGTCGGCTCATGGAAACTCATTATCGGATGCGAACCACCTCCCGGCGCATCGCAAGGGTGGTATCTGCAAGGAATGAAAACGGAGTTATACAATCTGGCAGACGATCTTGGCGAAACCAACAACCTTATTGAAAAACATCCCGATCGCGCCAAACAGATGTTTGCGCTCTATGAAAAACTCGTTCATAATGGTCGCAGTAATCAGGGACCTCCACAAAAAAACGATGCGGACTGCACCCCATTTCTTCAATTCCCCCGGGTTGATCTTTCTTTGAAAAAATAATCATAGTTACCGCCAAATTAAACATCTTCAATTTGGCGGTATCTTATATTTTTTATACCTTTGCCGCCAAATTAAACCTTTTTTTTATGAGTAATATTGTCGGTAGAAAAAAAGAAATAGAACTTTTGCAAAGAATCGTTGAATCGGGCGAACCTGAATTTGTTGCTGTTTATGGACGGCGTAGAGTTGGTAAAACATTTTTAATCAAAGAGTTTTTCAACAACAGATTTACTTTTTATTTTTCAGGTAGCGAAAATGCCTCTATGAAAACTCAGTTGCAGAATTTTCAAATTGCATTTCAGAATTATTTTAATATGTCCATTCCTGCCCTAAAAAGCTGGACGATTGCCTTTGAAATGTTACGGAAAGAAATCAGCCGTTCTCGAAAACGAGGTAGAAAAGTCATTTTTATTGACGAAATGCCCTGGCTTGCTACAATGGGTTCAAACTTTATTCAAGCATTTGAATATTGGTGGAATACTTATGCGTCGTCTGATCCGGATATTCTATTGATTATTTGCGGTTCTTCAACATCGTGGATGCTTGAAAAAATCATAAAAAACCGGGGCGGATTACATAATAGAGTGACCCGTCAGATTTCTTTACAGCCATTCTCATTGAAAGAATGTGAGGACTTTTCAATCAATCACAAACTGCTTCTTGACCGTTCTCAAATTCTTGATTATTACATGATTTGGGGTGGAGTTCCTTATTATTGGAAGCAAATCGACAAATCAGCCGGTTTGCCGCAAAACATCGACCGGCTTCTTTTTAATAACGAAGGGCTTTTAAAAGATGAATTTGAAAAAATTTTCAATTCACTTTTTAAATATTCCAATAAATATATTAAACTGGTTATTACGCTCGGCGAAAAGCGTATGGGGCTTACAAGGGAAGAAATTGTAGAATTGTCGAAGTTCAACGATGGCGGCTCAATTACGCGCATGTTAGAAGAGTTGGAACAATGCGGTTTTATTCGTTCTTATTATGCTTTCGGTAAAAAACAACGGGATAAGATTTATCAGTTAATTGATTTATTTTCATTGTTTTATTTAAATTTTATTTTCAATAGACGTTATAAAGATGAAAACTTTTGGACAAATAATTTCAGAACCCCGACCCATAACACTTGGCGAGGCTATGCCTTTGAACAAGTATGTTTGTGGCATATTTCGCAAATAAAAAGCAAATTAGGAATAACAGGCGTATCATCAAATCATTCAGCATGGCGAAGTACAGACGAAAACTTGAAAATCAGTTCACAAATAGACCTCGTCATTGATCGCAATGACCATATAATCAACATCTGTGAAATGAAATATTCAAAAGATGAGTACACCATTACAAAAGAATACAACGAATTACTTCGCAAAAGAATCGCTATGTTTACCGACGAAACGAAAACACGTAAAACAGTCCATACCACACTGATTTCGACTTATGGCGAGAAACAAAACGCCTATTCCGGAAATATTCAAAGCGAAGTTAAAATGGACGATTTGTTTTCATAATAATAAGAATGGAAAACAGTTATTGATAAACACACAACCATCTTCGGATGCCTTTTTCCGCTTTACTGAACTCAACACCGATTTTTACTAACCGGCGCGCGTCGGCGGAATAAGGGATCAGGTAATGCTTATCGTCGATTTGTGCGAGCGCTTCTTCGGCTGCGGTTGGTGAGCTTGTCGAACCATCATCGATCTTGAACTCGAAGACATAAATCGTATCGGCAGTCTTTACAACAGCATCGGCGCGCCCTTTGGCGCTCTTGACCTCCGTCTCGACAAATTGCCCCATGAGCGTGAAAAGCAGATAGAATAGATGTTGATAGTATTGTTCGTCGCGATGCTCCTGTTTGATGGCATCGTAAGGAATTGAAGCATAAAAGGCGGTCAAAAGGTTCATGAACGCTTCGACATCGCCGTTAGAAAGCGCATCCTCGAATCGGGAAGCGGAAAATGAGTTATTATTTATAACTTGCGGGGCAAAAGCAGGTAAGAGTTGTTTGAGAAAACCATATTTTACTTCTTCGTTCGGAAAGCCCAAAATGAACTCATCATACTTAGGATTATACGACTTGATGGATAAATAACCGCTTTGATAAAGCAACGGCACAAGACTCGTTTCGTTTGCGCGGTATTCATCAATTGAGGCAACTTCGAGGGTGACGTTGTCATTGAATTGACGAATGTCAAAATTGTTTTTTCGTAAGGTGTTTGCTAAGAATGTGGTTGTTCCCGTCTTGAACCAATAGTAAGCATATCTGTTTTTATCAAATGTATTCAATATACTGAACGGATTGTATATACTTATTTCTTTTTCGGAAAATCGGTATCCGTCATACCGTTTTTTTACTTCGGCAACCGTATCATCGTACGTCTTGTCCGTTGCTTCGGCTAACGCATGAAGTTCGGGTTGAAACTGCGATAACAGTTCAGCTTCCGTAATGCCGCATATCTCGGCATATCGTTCGTCCAAACTGATGTCGGTTAATTGATTCAAGTCACTGAAGACGCTTACTTTCGCAAATTTGGTGACGCCGGTGAGGAATACAAACCGCAACGCATAGTCCATGCCTTTGAGAACACCGTAAAAACCTTTGAAGAAAGTAAGCAATTCTTCGTGAACAGTCGGATGGTACATGGTGTTGACTAACGCTTTGTCGTATTCATCGACCAAAACGACCACCTTTTTACCCGTTTGTTCGTATAAGGTTCTTATCAATGAGGCAAGACGAACCGAAAGGTTACCGTCTTTTTCGGTAATACCACATACTCTTTCATAACTGTTAAATAAGTTGTTCAGAAGAATTTCGACTGCTTGCAGGCTGTCGCTGCTACCGGTATTGAAGTCGATATAAATGACCGGATATTCGGTCCAGTCTTTTTCTAATTCGGCAATAGCCAATCCCTCAAACAAATGCTTTTTCCCCAGAAAGTAGGCTTTCAGGGTAGATGCAAAAAGGCTCTTCCCGAACCGTCGCGGTCGTCCGAGAAAGTAAGGTCTGCTTATACGGGTCAAACCATACACAAACTGGGTTTTATCTACATACACGCACTCTTCTGAGCGCAGTTTCTCAAAATCCTGTATGCCGAGAGGCATTTTGCGCGGGAATATATCCATGATAAACCAAATGAAAAATTACGACAAAAGTACATGAAAATTTTCAATTTCCATACAGACGGATAATTTTTTGAATAATAGAGGCAGTCACCGTGCCGGTGTAAATCAGCGTACCGGAAAGGTTTTAAAAACCAAAAGGAAAAATTATAGCCTGCGTTAAAATGGTTTATGGAAGAGCTATGCGGAAACCGAGGTAGATATCGCGGTAGTCTGTTCTTTCGGAGTCACGGAAGGTAATGCGGCTGTTTTCCCATGTACTGTACCAACTACCCCCACGAACGACCCGATTGACGCCGGATGGTGGTCCGGCAGGTGATAGTTCCGGTGAACGGTGATAATAGTTGTTGTCGTACATGTCGTTACACCATTCCCAAACATTGCCGGTCATGTCGTAAATGCCTATTTCATTGGGCTGCTTACTGCCAACATCATGGGTAATCATATTGCTGTTATTTTTGTACCAGGATACATCATTGGGGTCGTCGCTTCCGCTGAATAGATACCCCTTACTCTGATTGCCGCCACGCGCAGCGTATTCCCATTCCGCTTCTGTCGGTAATCGGAAGCGCTCGCCGGTCAAGCTGTTTAATCGACTGATAAACAATTGGCAATCATCCCAACTGACTTTATTAACCGGAAGATTGTCGCCTTGCCAGATGCCGGGATTGTTGCCCATCACTGCACGCCACAATAATTGCGTCACTTGGTATTTGCCGATGAAATAATCGGGTAAGGTCACGCGGTGGGATGGTTTTTCCTCATCATGACAATCGCCTCCAAATGCCGGTAAGCAGCCCATCATGAAACTGCCGCCCTGTACATCAACCATTTCAAATGTAACGCCGTTTTTAAAGTCGCCCGCAGAAATCATAAAGTCACTCTCCTTTTTATTATAGTTTCATTTTACACTAATTTGTATATTTTATCAAGTGCTTTTTTGAATTTATTTTT
>Ga0209628_10001699_pt1 | contig 14456 bp, 14 predicted proteins | sample TergutCu122P4_FD_187285 | JGI IMG/M metagenome (GOLD analysis project Ga0209628, IMG submission 187285) | Cubitermes ugandensis P4 segment gut microbial communities from Kakamega Forest, Kenya - Cu122 P4 (SPAdes) (version 2) | ecosystem: Host-associated > Arthropoda: Insects > Digestive system...
AAAGGTACCCCCTTCGATTCAGTATGCTTCTCCAGGTCATCATTCATTATAAAAAAAATGGCCTGGTCGCCACGTATAGCCGGATAATCTCCTAATGACGGGGTGTAGAAATCCTTTCCGGAAATACTTTTATAGGGGGCAAGGTGGCTACTTTCGCCATAGTCTGTTCTGCCATGTGCAGGCCAATTGGCAATTCCCCAAGGCATTTCATATCCAAAATCGGCGTAATGCACTTTGTGATACTCTATTTCCTCTTTCGTTACTTTCCATGTGCGATGATATTTTTGATTAAATTCTTCTGAGGTTACTTTTTCTCCATAAATATATATATAGTCATTAGTAATTGGCCCCAGAAAAAAGTCTATACCCTGTTGACAAAATTTTTGCGCGGCAACGTGTAGTTGATTTTGTTCATCCATTCCACCCAACCAAATATTGGTGGTAAAAATAGTAGATTTTCCGCTGTACTTCGGCACTTCAAAGTATTTTAAGTTACCATCATAAAGAAAGGGAGTAATGGGATTAAAATAAGCTTTTATATTATTGGCGTCCAAATAATTGAACGGGTCAATCTCCTCATTTTCCGATTCAACAAGTGTAATATCATCAATGATAAATTCAACAGGTCCGCCAATACCATTCATAATTAGTGAAAGTGAATTTCCCATTATCAAAGAATTAAAAACAAGCCCGGAGGTGAAAAAATCTACTTTATAAGTTTTCCAATAACTAAAGTCAACATTTACTACTTTGCTTAAATAATACTCTACTTCAAAATAATCGGGATTTTTGAATGCTATTTCAACGTTTGAATTACCTTTTAACATCTTTATCGTAAAAGTTAGCTCATATTTTTTATCCGGTTTTATGGAAAAAGTTTCGGTAGAAATCATATTGATAAAACTATTTCCTTTGTTGTTTTCGGCCTTGCAGGAATATTCTCCGGAATAAGCAGGTGTATATGGAGAAACAACAACAATGGATGTGGGTGAAGTGATTTCCCATCCAACAGGTTTGTTCCCAGTCCAATTTTCAAAATCACAACTATATACTATGTTGGTTTGGGCAGTAGAATTGAAAATTGAAAATTTAAAATTTAAAATGAATAAAAAGAATAGTAAAATACGGGCAACTTTAATGAACAGTTTTAGTATCATAGTTTTATTGCTCAGTTTTATCCCATTGAGCGCGTCGGGGTTATAAACAATATTAGTGTACAAAAATATACAAAGTTTTATAAGGGGGGCCAGCTAATAGCCTTTTTTTTCGTGAAACGTGAAAAACTTCTTCGCGTTCTTTGCGAAAACCTCTGCGCCTTATTTATTCAAGAAAGTCATAAAAAAAGGCTGCCTTTACTCCAAAGACAGCCTTTTTCCGTAGAGATAGAAAATTTTCTACCCCTACAAAAAAACCAAAATTAATTATTAACCATTTTATGAATGGTCTTTTCTCCTGCAACGCTTTCAATGGCTACAAAATACACACCGCTACTGAGGTTGCCGGTATGAATCGTTTTCCCGTTGAAAATGAATTGCTTTACAATTTTCCCATAGATGTCTGTGATTTGAACACTTTTAACTAATTCAGGACGATTAATATATATCTCGTTTTTAAAAGGGTTCGGGTAGAGTTGAATTATTTCAGCGTTGTTATCGTTTATAGAGTTAACAAAAGTATGGGGCAACACATTGGTTAATCTTGGTTCAGAGATTCCCGTGGCATATTTGGCTTTTACCGCCCATTGATAATTGCCCGTGGGTTCTTTTTGTATAGTATTATCGGTAAAAGTAAGACCTGTAACATTTTCTGAAAGCAACGTCCAACTTGATTCTGGGGTTCCTTCTGCCAACCGGTAAACCATATACCCGAGCGGCGCTCTGGAGTTTGCGTCTGTCCCAAATTTTGCCTCTTTTCCATACGCATACCCTTCGGCACGTATCATAAAATTTGCTGTAAATCCATACTCATCAAGAGAGGTGAAAGGCATGGAAGTGTAGTCAAAACAGTAGAAATTACTCATATACATAAACGGATATTCCGGCGTTCCTTCAGATACTCCCAATGCTAAAAACTCCCCTTCCTTGCGGCTCAAAGCCATGAAAAATCCGTTAGGAGCATGCACAGGTTCCGGAAATTCATATTCCATCCATTTATTGGTGGCTGTGGGCATCATACCGGCATGATAGAGAATCTTAGCAGAGGGCATCTGATTTGCATCCAAGTCGAAAACGTAAATATCAACATTTTTGGCCGGTTCGGGAACATCACCATCTAAAAACCATTGAATCTTAGTAAGTTTAGCTTCTCCTCTGTGGCAAGTTCCAACTACACCGTTGGGAGCAAGATTAGGAAAACCAAGACTTTCATCCTTTTTTCCGCTGTCGAAACGAAAACTTTTTTCAGTGGCAACTGTTGGATTCTCCCAAGAAATCAACACATCAAAGCCCGCTTTTTCAGCCCGCGGGTTAATAGCCACTTTAATAATTTCAGTTAACAGTATATTATGACTGCCATCGGCATCAATTTCAACGGTTGCTGTATAGGTGGCGTATCCTTTTAGTTTCGCTTCAATTTTGTACGTTCCTTTTACCACATCGGAAAAAATTATGGCTGAAGTTGCTGCCGTTTGCGTGTAAGTATAATTTTCATTAAGATGGGTAAGGGTAACCACAGTGCCGGTAACGGGGTCGCCGGAATTAAGCGTTAAGTGAACCGTGTATGCCGCGTGTGCGTCTTTGCCCAAAATGTTAGTAAATCTGGGTTTTGAAACTACACCGTTGGTGTAATTTACTTTCACCGCCCATTGATACCAGCCTTGCGGCAAACTGCTCCAAGCGTTATCGGTAAAAGTAAGGTCGGTAACATTATCGGAGAGCAACGTCCAGTCGGTTTCCGGCTGTTCTTTAATAAGTCGGTAAACCGAATAGTTTTCCAACGCTCTGGAAGTGCCTGTTTCTGCTCCGAATTTTGCAGATTTTCCATCCGAAGTTGCGTTAACTCTAACCATAAATACGCCACGCATTCCTGAAATTTCGGCGTGTTCAAACCAAATCCCCCACTGACACGAATAAGCAAGATTGTCTTGAGAATGAGGACCATCCAAATCAATTCCAACAAAATTGGCAAGTCCACTGTTGGTTTTTGGGAAAAATACCATGGCATAAAATGTTCCGGAATAGGGGATATTGTTTAACGGAACATTAATCCAATCATCTTCCGGAAGCACAAACTCTTCGCTTTCGCCCACCAATTCTCTGTTTTCATTGTAAATACGAATGGTTAGCGGTCTGCCGGAGCTATTTACATATTTTCTACCATAAACATCCACGCTTGTAATTACCCCCGATTCATCTACTTTAAACATATTACCTAAAGAGAGGTTAGCATCTTCTGCGGCGAAAGTTGAGCCATTTTCCGATGTTCCATCATCTAAAATATAGTTTCTTTCCATTGTTGTACCCGGAGTAAACCATGTAATTTCAACATTTTCACCCACAATCACCGCCACGGGGTCAACCGCGTGATAGGCTATTTCGCTGAGCAAAATGTTATGAGTAATATTTTCTATAACATTTACAGAAGAAGTATAGGTTTGATATCCGTTTGCTATTGAGGTTATTTCATACTCTTTATCCCCATAAACACCGAAAATGATATAGTAACCTTCTTCATCGGAAAGGGAGGTATAACTTTCGTATCCTGCAAGGGTAATCTGCACGTCTGCAATTCCGTTTGGCGCGTTATTTCCGGTAATTTTACCACTTACGGAATATAGCGGCAACGGCGGCAACACCACATCAAATTCGGTGTTAGTATAGGCATATACTTCTGTTTCATCGGTGGTTACATCGTAATGACCGTGTTTGGTTAGTTTAAGTTGATAGTTGTCCGGTAATAAGTTTTCAAAACTGTATTTTCCGTTGGCATCGGTAGTAGTAGTGCGCGAACTGCCTACAATTTGAATCAAAGCGCTTTCCACAGGGTTTTCGCCATCGGTAACCGTCCCCGACAGAGAACCCAATGCAAGAACAAATGTAAAATTAGTATTGGGATGATGAGCAACGCCACCACCATAACCAATAGCGCCAAGGTTATCCAAATCTATATTAAACAAACTATAAGTATATCTGCTTCTATTGGGAAAATCAAGCGTTTTTGTACAGTAGAATATATCGTTAATATTATGGGTTTCATCCGTATAGATTCTATCAGCCATTACCACCAGATTTTGACCTGTGTAAACAAAAGGTTCATCTAATGGTATGGTAATCATATTTTCACCCTCTGGAAATATAGTCATCCCATCATACACCAAAGTAAAATCGGAAAATGGAAAATGCCAGGAATCAAGGGTGGTTTGCGTGGTATTCTGCATCCATATTTTAATCGGTTTTAGTACGCTTTCCGGCGTTACAAAGTGGTTAAAATAATGAATATGAGTAATTACTCCGGTTCTGTTCATCAATTCATGGTCAAAATAGAGGGTTTGCACTCTGCTGGTGCACATCCAAAAGTTTAAGGGTACAAAAACATCTTCAAAATCGCCCTTGCCTACCGTTCCCGTGAAAGAACCTCCCGATGGCATAACTGTTACATCAAAAGCCGGCGAGAGGTTGTTGGATGAGTTCGGGTCTCCCTGAGCGGTTACTTTGGCATGAATGGTAAAATCTCCTTCTGCTACAGGAGTCCAGATAAGTTCCACGATTGCGGTTTCTTCCGGTTCTAAATCGGGGCCTGTGTAATTTCCGGTTAATTTTGCGCCATCACTATCGAACAAAGCAACGGTATAGTTTGTTAAAATATCATTTCCAACGTTTTTTACCACCGCTTTATACTTAAAAGGTTGAAATCTTATTGTAGTAAGCGCGCCATACAATTTTTCAACGGTTGCGTCAATGGAACTCACTTCTGTAACTTTAATATCATCTATAAACCAACGGTTTCCAAACATGGCTCCGTATCTGAAAGCAATGAAAATTTCCTGTCCCAAATATCCATCCAACGATATTTTTATTTCCTGCCAAAGATTATCTTTCATATCCTCGCCTTCAAAATGTTTGATTAAAATGAATTCGTCTGTACCGGGGTCGTTTCCGGTGGTAGAAATAAGTATGTCGTTGATATTGGCATACGTTGAATAATAGAAATTTGACCAAAATTCAAGTCTATAACTTCCTGAATTTGGCAAAACAATTTTAGGAGTAACCAACCACGATTCCTGGTATTCATCCCAAAAGTAGCCATAATCATGGAAAGCTGAAGCATTACCGCTATAAACGAAAAGATTGGAAGTGGTTTCGGTGTTACTTTCCCACTTTTTGAAGCCCACTGCTTGATGCAGATTCCATCCGTCGGGAGGAAATGTTTCATTTTCAAAATCTTCGAGCCACGGAAAAGTGGAAATAACCACTTCATCTAAAGCCGGTGTTCTCGGCGATGCAAATCCAATTCCGGAGAAAAGGAAGAGCGTCATTAATGTAATAAGTAATTTTTTCATGTTAAAAATTTTTTAGTGAATATTTTTTTTTGAAAAACGACCGATGTTTTTCTGGGGCAAAAATAAAAGCATAAGAACACAAACCCTTTGTGTTTAAGGGTTTTCGTCGCCTTATTGATAAATAAGTCGCCTCATTTATCAATGAGGCGATGAATGAAGTTTAAAAAAACAAATCTTCTCATTTTGCTTGAAAATGAGAAGAGGATTGATAACTTGCGTGAACTATTTTTTACCTTTATCTTTTTGACCGGCGTGTCCTCTAAAGATACGGGTAGGAGAAAATTCACCCAATTTATGTCCTACCATATTTTCAGTGATATACACCGGAATAAATTTATTACCGTTGTGAACGGCAATGGTAAGTCCTACGAAATCAGGAGAAATCATGGAAGCGCGCGACCACGTTTTGATAGTGGATTTTTTTCCGCTTTGTTGTGCCTGAACTGCACGTTTTTCTAATTTATAGTGGATATATGGTCCTTTTTTTAATGATCTACTCATACTATGCTACTTTAAAATTATTTCTTTCTTCTTTCAATAATATAGTTATTGGAATGTTTCTTTTTGGAACGGGTTTTGTAACCTTTTGCGGGTAAACCTTTTCTTGAGCGCGGGTGTCCTCCGGAGGCACGTCCTTCACCACCACCCATGGGGTGATCTACGGGATTCATCACCACACCACGCACACGCGGGCGGCGACCCATCCAGCGGTTGCGGCCCGCTTTACCGGAAACTTCCAAATTGTGGTCAATGTTTGAAACAATACCAATAGTAGCACGGCAACTGCAAAGTATCATACGTGTTTCGCCCGAAGGTAAACGTAGAACTGCATATTTGCCATCTCTTGACATTAATTGGGCATAACTTCCTGCGGAGCGCGCCATTTTAGCGCCTTGTCCGGGGCGAAGTTCAATGTTGTGAACAGTAGAACCGAATGGAATCTCTCCCAACGGAAGAGCGTTGCCCAGGTCGGGAGAAACACCCTCGCCGGAGATAATTACCTGTTCTACTTTTAAACCGTGCGGCGCAATAATATAGCGTTTTTCGCCGTCGGCGTAGAATAACAAAGCGATACGAGCCGAGCGGTTCGGGTCGTATTCAATCGATTTTACCGTTGCCGGAATACCATCTTTGTCTCTTTTAAAATCAATACAACGATACATCTTTTTGTGACCGCCTCCGCGATACCGCATCGTCATCTTACCACTATTATTTCTTCCGCCTGTCCTTGTTTTCGGACACAATAAACTCTCTTCCGGTTTATTGGTGGTAATCTCGTCAAACGAACTAATTACTTTGAATCGTTGACCGGGCGTTACTGGTTTATACTTTTTTAATGCCATGATTAAATGTTGCTATAAATGTCAATCTTATCTTTTTTATTTACAAAAACAATCGCTTTTTTAACGGTGTTTTTTTGTCCGTGAATTACGCCGGCTTTGGTATTGCGGGAAGTGGCTCTTCCCCGTTGAATTAAAGTATTCACTTTGTCAACTTGAACGCTGTAAAGGTCTTCAATGGCAAATTTGATTTGCGATTTCGTCGCTTTTCTGTCCACAATAAAGCCATAGCGGTTATATTTTTCCGATACCGCCTGCATTTTTTCACTAATAATGGGCTTAATTAATATGTTCATTTTTGTGAGCTGTTTAATGTTATCAATAATTGAGCGATGCTTTATTCTATCATCTTGTTAATGTCAGCGATGCTGTTTTCAAAGATGAGTAATTGTTTGGCATGCAATACATCATACGTGTTTAGGTCACAGGTACGAATAACTTGAGTGCGCGGCAAATTGCGGGCAGAGAGATAAACATTGTTGTTTGAATCGTTTACCAACACTAATGTTTTCGTATTCTCCAAGTTGAATTTTTTCAACATTTCCAATACCTCTTTTGTTTTTGGTGTTTCTAACGATAAATCTTCAACGATTAAGATGTGGTTATCTTTTGCTTTGTAGGTCAATGCGGAAAAACGTGCTAACCGTTTAATTTTTTTATTCAATTTGAATGAATAATCTCTGGGATGGGGACCAAAAACAGTAGCGCCGCCTCTCATGAGCGGAGATTTGATGCTACCTGCGCGAGCGCCGCCGGTTCCTTTTTGACGTTTCAGTTTGCGTGTAGAGCCGGATATGGTAGATTTTTCCAACGTATCGTGCGTTCCTTGTCGTTTATTGGCTAAAATGTGCTTCACATCCAACCAAATTGCGTGGTCGTTAGGTTCAATGTTGAAGATGTTATCGTTCAACGTAACCCTCTTTGATGACTCGCTTCCGTCTGTTTTATATACTATTAGCTCCATCTTTCAATAATTATATATGAACCATTTGGTCCCGGAACGGAACCTTTAACTACTACTAAATTTTTTTCGGGAACCAGTTTTACGATTTGGAGGTTAATCATTTTCACTTTTTGCCCGCCGGTTCTGCCGGCCATGCGCATTCCCTTCATTACTCTTGATGGCCATGAGGAGGCACCCAAAGAGCCGGGCGCTCTTAGGCGGTTGTGCTGACCATGCGTAGCATCGCCAACCCCGCCGAATCCATGGCGTTTGATAACCCCTTGAAATCCTTTCCCTTTAGAAATTCCACTTACATCCACATATTCACCTTCAACAAAAACGGAGACATCAAGCACTTCACCGAAAGTTTTTCGGCTACCTTCTTCAAAACGGGTGAACTCTCTTAAGATTTTTTTAGGCGATGTGCCTGCTTTCTTAAAGTGTCCTTGTAACGCTTTGGGGGTCTTTCTCTCCTTTTTTTCGTCGAATCCTAATTGGATGGCACTGTAACCGTCTTTTTCAACGGTTTTAACTTGCGTAACCACGCAAGGACCAGCCTCGATAACAGTGCATGGTACGATTTTACCAGAGGCATCGAAAACGCTAGTCATTCCAATTTTTTTTCCTATTAATCCAGACATTTTTTAATTAATTTGTTATTGTTTATCTGCGCAACTTCGCGCAATAGTTTTTTCTCTCGTTACTTGTGTCAAATGGTAACTTGTAACTTGTAACAGAAATTATACCTTTATCTCCACATCCACGCCACTTGGAAGTTCCAGTTTCATGAGAGCGTCAATGGTTTTGGAAGTAGTACCGTAAATATCCAGCAAACGTTTGTAGGTAGCCAGTTCAAATTGTTCTCTGGCTTTTTTGTTTACAAACGTAGCCTTGTTCACGGTAAAGATTTTCTTGTGTGTCGGCAATGGGATAGGTCCTACTAATACAACCTTGTCATCTTTCACGGCTTGCACCGTTTTAACAATTTTTTCTGCCGATTTGTCCACCAAAGTATGGTCGAACGATTTCAGTTTGATTCTAATTCTGTGACTCATTTGTCAATATTTATTTTTTAAAATTTAATGTTTAATGTTTATTTATTGATGTTCAACAGTTCTATAGTTCAATAGTTTAGGGTTTTCTGCTCTTCTGCTTTTTCTGCTCTTCTGCCCTATTTTTTGGGGCGGCAAAAATATAAAAAATTTAATGCGCAAAGAAAGTGATAATAAATATTATCGCACAATGATTTAGCCTTTTACTCAAAGAGAACGAATAACAGTGCAACACTACCTTTATGTTAGAGATATTTTTTTCGCCACACAACTCATAATCTCCTGTTGTTCTTTATTCCACAGATGCATGGCACCGCCGTTACAATATTTAAAATCTTTGCATTTTTTACAAATTCCTGTTTTACACCAATCTCTATTACGCATAACCTCAAAACGTTTTTCCCAGACGTCTGTGAAAATATCAGAGTAAATATTTCCTTGTACAAAACATTTGTCAATATTGGGGCAAGCAGAAATGGAGCCGTCAATGAGTACAGAACCAATGTTGATTCCTGCACGGCAAAAGAAAAAACTATCGCGCACTTTTCTCTCGTAGTAGCCCACATAACTTTCGCAGCTGAAATAGAGATTGATTCGCGAATCGTTTCGGCGACTTTCGGCAATAAAGTTCATTAAGCGTATCGTTTGTTCGTTTGTGAGCAACATGTTAGGATTCTCAGCAGCTCTGCCAATGGGAGCAATCGTAAAAATACGCCACTTTTTAATATTTTTCGAAATCAAAAACTCTTTAAATAAAGGAAGTTCATCAATATTTTTTTGATGAACACAAGTAACCACATCATAATTCAAACGCGAACAAGACACAATGAGTTCCAGCGCATTTACGGCACGTTCAAAACTTTTTGGATGATTCCTCAGCCAATTGTGATTATCTTCCAAACCATCTAAACTAACAGTAATACTACCCATTCCTGCCGAGATGAGTGTTGTGTGGATTGCTTCGTCGTAGGCGAATCCGTTAGTAACAATTCCCCAAAGAAATCCGTTTTCTCGCAATTTCTTACCACATTCTGCCAAGTCTTTGCGAAGTAGCGGTTCTCCCCCCATAATGGAAACCGTAATAGGCTCTTTTGGATATTTTTTTTTCAGCGGAAGCACCGCACTAAGAAAATCTTCAAACGGCATATCTTGAAAAGCACTGTTTGATTTGCAATCAGACCCGCAATGCAAGCATTTTAAATTGCAACGCATTGTACATTCCCAAAACAAATAGTTGAGAATATGCAGTTTCGTTTCGTTTTTACGAAAGATATGGTGAAGTAGTTTGTTCATAATTTTAGCACACAGATTTACAGTGGTCTCTCAAAATCTGTATCCACCATGGAAATTGACAAATCCTTTAAAACCGCTACCTCCTTCGCCTCCCAGAAAAATATTGTAATTTTTTCCAAAATTTATACTGAATCCAATGTAAGTAATGTGAAAGTAGGGTACCAGTTTTGGATAATTAATATTTCTTTTACTGTAACCATTTTCCACACCTACCCCTCCCGACAAAGCGCTGTAAAGAATTGCCCTTTTTTTGTTTAAGTAAGAAAATCTTATTTCCGGGGCAATCACAGCACAAAGATTGATTTTTGATTTTGAGAAATCTCTAAAACTTCCGTTAGGATAATATTCCCGCCATTTGTACTCGATTTTATTTCCAGCATAGAAAACAAAATTTCCACCTACCCAAAACCACTTTACCGGACGATATAAATAAGCAAAAGAAATATTTGCATAATAAAAATACCCGTCAGGTTCCCAAAACAAAGATGCTAAAAAAGCGTCACTGCATGATGCCTTTACCTCGTGTTTATAAAAGGTAGTGTCTTTTTGTGCAGACAAGGAAGGGAGCAGAAAAGCAGAAAAGCAGAAAAGCAGAAAAGCAAAGTGCATAACTCGTAACTTGTAACTTGTAACTCTTTTCATAATTATTTAGTTTTTATTTTCTAATTCAACAAAAAGTTTAACCTCATCTTTGTAGGCGGGGTTAACAATGATGGTTTTATTTGAAAACTCACCGTTTTCAATGCCATCAATATCTAAAAAATTAATTCTTACACTATCTGGATTAGCATAAACAACACTGTCCATTCCCATGTAGTAATAATCTCTACTTGGAATACTTGCATAAAAATTAAATATTCCGTTTTCATCAGTAATTCCATAATCATTATCATTGTTTAAAACAGTCACCGAAATTTTAATTCCTTTGATAGGTTTTTTTGTGGTTTCAGACTTTACCACACCTGAAAATTTTACGTTATAATACCAAGGTGGTTCAATTCCGTAACACGCTTGAAAAACAAAAGCAACCGCTGTAAAACTTAAGCAGCCAAATAATGTTCTTAGTAATTTTCTTGATTTAAATTCAATTTTTCTCATATTAATTTGTTATTTCATTTTTGGGCGAAAATAAAAAAAATATTGTGAACGCTGTGTCTTTGCGCATTTTTTTCAGCACAGAGACACAGAGAACACAGAGGATCACAGAGATTCGTTACCCGTTACTGCTCTATCACTTTTTTAACCACAAATGTGCACTTTAGGGCATTCACCCAAAAGCTATGAAATAAAAAACTAATATTTCACATTTTTTTTGAATTTTTTATGCAATTTTCAAACTAATAATTCAAAAAAAGTAATTTTTCTTTAAATAAAAATAATAAACATTACATAAATTGACTATTTTATTTTCTATCAAGTCGAAAATTGTATATTTTTGCCAAAAAATGAAATGTGGATGTTAATTCTATGCAATTAATGTGTAACAACCTAAAAAAACTATTTTTGCAAACTTAAAAAATAATAAACCAACCTATAAATTTTAAAATATGAAAAGATTACAAAAACAGGTTATTGTATTAACCATTTTATTATTAGCATTTTTTGGATGCAAAGATGTTGCTGTTACTGGAATTGCCCTGAATAAAGATTTGTTAACCCTTGAAATTGGAGAAACAGAAAGGCTTGTTGCTACTGTTTTACCTGAAAATGCCACCACCCAAACCATAGTTTGGACAAGCACTGATATGCTTGTAGCAGCAATTACCCAAGCTGGTACTGTTAGTGCGTTAACCCAAGGGGAAACAACAATAGTTGCCACAACCGTTGATGGAAATTTTACGGCAAGTAGTAAGGTAAATGTAAAAGATTATGACCCCATAAAAAAATTAAAAACAAAAGCAGTTGATACTTTAGTTTTAGGAGATAATTCTTTTGTGTTGGACGCTGAATTTTGGTATGATTCATCACTACAAAATATTCCGGTTGAAAAGTTATTACATTCACGTAATTGGCTAATTTGTACTAATTTTGTAAAAATTCCTAACCATATAGATATGGTAAAACAGTATGTTTTTTACAAAGATTTAATTTGGATAGCAGATTATGAAGATAAACCTTCTCCCTCACTTCCTCCATCTAAAATGGAAAAAGAATCAAAAAATGGACCGCTTTGGATAACTAGTATCGATGATATTATTTATTTTGATGTTATATCACACATTCATGATGCTAAAAGCAATAGAGATTATTATCTTTGGAAAAAGAATGTGCTTGTTCAAATTATCAAGAAATAAAAAAACTATTTTTGCAAACGTAAAAAATAATAAACCAACCTATAAATTTATTAAATATGAAAAGATTTCAAAAGCCGGTTATTATACTAACCATCTTATTATTAGCATTTTTTGGTTGCAAAGATGTTGCTGTTACTGGAATTGCCCTGAATAAAGATTTGTTAACCCTTGAAATTGGAGAAACAGAAAGGCTTGTGGCTACTGTTTTACCTGAAAATGCCACCAACCAAACCATACTTTGGACAAGCACTGATATGCTTGTGGCAACCATTACCCAAGCTGGCACTGTTAGTGCGTTAACCCAAGGTGAAACAACAATAGTTGCCACAACGGTTGATGGTAATTTTACGGCAAGTTGTAAGGTGAATGTGAAAGAAAAATTTGACCCCATAAAAGAGATAAAAGCCAAGGCGGTGGATACTTTAGTTTTAGGAGAAAATTCTTTTGTGTTAGACGCTGATTTATGGAATAACCTAATGCCATCTTTTCCCCCTCCACCTGATGGACCTTTATGTTCAATAAATTGGCTTATTTGTACAAATTTTGTTACTATTCCCCACCATATAGATATGGTAAAACAGTATGTCTTTTTTGAAAATTTTTTTTGGATAACAGAATATAGAAACACTCCTCCCCCCCCTTATCTTCCTCCTTATAAAATTGAAAAAACATCACGAAACGGCCCTTTTTGGGGCAAAAATATATATGTTGATGTCATTTCTCAGATTCATGATGCTAAAAGTAATAAAGATTATTTTCTTTGGAAAAAAAACGTTTTTGTAGAAAATGCCTATTAATATATATTAGCATTTCATCTTTTTTATGCAATTTTTGAATAATTAATTCAAAATAATAAATTCTAATTGCATAAAAGTTTATAAATATTACAATAATTGACTTAATATTTACAATCAAGTCGAAAAATGTATATTTTTGCAAAAATTATTTATTAACTTATGCAAAAATTTATGAAAAAGATTGTTATTATTATTGTGTGCTTGGCACTTTATGTGCCTTTTTATGCACAGGAAACTACGTCACCCCGTTCCATTGATACGTATTTTGATAAGCAATGGGGATTGAAAAATATAGGATCAAATGGAGGCAGAGGGGTAGATATCAAGGCTGAGGAGGCGTGGGCTATAACTGTGATAACATATTATTATTTTTATCATAATTGGAAGAGTATTTACTGATATTTACCCAAATATCATACTGCGGTTCTTGGTATAATTCAGTTAATCTGTTATGGTTTTCATCATAAGTATAGGTGTATTTTCCTAAACTTCTCCAATGCTTACAGCCAAAGGAGTAAAACCTATATGCATATCACATCAAGAGTATTGTTCCACATGGTTGTTTGGAGCATTTTCTCCAATAACCGGCGATGACTTTCTTTTAGAATTTCCTTGCTGTAATGCAGATAATTTCCAAATATTTTTAGATGAACTCTCTAAAGAAAATCCGAAAACGCTTATAATTATGGTATTAGATAATGGTTCTTTCCATAAAGCTAAAAAATTAAAAATCCCCGACAATATTAAATTAGTTTTTCTTCCACCTTATTCGCCGGAACTGAATCCCGCTGAAAAGATGTGGGCAAGATTTAAAAGAGCATTTACTAATAAATTGTTTAAATCGCTGGATGAAGTCAGTTTGTTTATTGAGAGTACCGCAAATGAAATCAACAGTGCCATCGTCAGATCGACCTGCGCTTACAAGTATATTTTTTTTGACACGTTTTGGTATGAAATATAATTCACTTTGATATTACAATATCTGTTTAGATGAACCACCTATCGACAACATGAAGGGGGGATTTGAGGATGAAACGAGTAAAGCAGAAGAGCAGAAAAGCAGAAATGCAGAAGTGCAAAAATCCCCTTCAAATATTGAAGGGGTGCCCGAAGGGCGGAGTAGTTTATATGAAAATATTACCCTCATTCCCAACCCCACCTCCGGTGAATTGACAATTGACAATGAACAATTAATAATGAATAATATTGAGGTGTTTGATATTTACGGCAGGAAACAAAA
>Ga0209628_10001700_pt1 | contig 14456 bp, 12 predicted proteins | sample TergutCu122P4_FD_187285 | JGI IMG/M metagenome (GOLD analysis project Ga0209628, IMG submission 187285) | Cubitermes ugandensis P4 segment gut microbial communities from Kakamega Forest, Kenya - Cu122 P4 (SPAdes) (version 2) | ecosystem: Host-associated > Arthropoda: Insects > Digestive system...
CCGGCCAGCCGTTGGCGCGGGTGTGGATGCACAACGGGTTCATCAACATCGACGATGAGAAGATGTCCAAGAGCCTGGGCAACTTCTTCCTGATCCGCGACGTGCTCAAGAAGTTCGATGCCGAAACCATCCGCTTTTTCGTGGTGCGTTCACATTACCGCAGCCCGCTCAACTACAGCGACGTGCACCTGGCCGACGCGCGCGCCGCGCTCAGGCGCCTGTATACCGCGCTGGATCTGGTTGCGCCGGCGCCGGTTGCCGCGATCGATTGGCGCGCACCGCATGCCGCGCGTTTCAAGGCCGCGATGGACGAGGACTTCGGCACACCCGAGGCGATAGCGGTGCTGTTCGATCTGGCCGGCGAAGTCAATCGCACGCGCTCGGCTGAACTGGCCGCTTTGTTGCGTGCGCTCGGCGGGTGCCTGGGCCTTCTGCAGTCGCCGCCACAGAATTTTCTGCGTGCGGGCGCGGCCCTGGACGCCGCCTCGATCGAGGCGCTGATCGCGCAGCGCGCCGCAGCCAAGGCGGCGAAGAACTTCGCCGAGGCCGATCGCATCCGCAATGAATTACTCGCCCAGGGCGTTGTGCTCAAAGATTCGGCCTCGGGTACGACCTGGGCGGCGGCTCGGTAACGGAGGAAGACAAGGTGGTCACAACTCAGTCTGCCGGACAGCTAGCCGTGCCGTCCTACTGGAAAGAAGCCTGCGAGCATTTGTCCAAGCGCGATCGCGTGATGAAGCGCCTGATCCCGCAATTTGGCGATGCCTGCCTGCAGTCGCGCGGCGACGCATTCACCACGCTGGCACGCAGCATCGTCGGCCAGCAGATTTCGGTCAAGGCGGCCCAGTCGGTATGGGATCGCTTTGCCAAGCTGCCGCGCAAGATGACCCCGGCTCACGTGCTCAAGCTCAAGATCGACGATATGCGCGCGGCCGGCTTGTCGGCGCGCAAGATCGAATATCTGGTCGATCTGGCGCTGCACTTCGATACCGGCAAGGTGTACGTCAATGCCTGGGACGAGATGGATGACGAGGCAATCATCTCTGAACTGGTCATGATCCGCGGCATCGGCCGATGGACCGCCGAGATGTTCCTGATATTCCACCTCATGCGGCCCAATGTGTTGCCTCTGGACGATATCGGCCTGCTCAACGGAATCAGCAAAAGTTATTTTTTCGGCGACCCGGTCAGCCGCAGCGATGCACGCGAGGTGGCGACCGCCTGGGCGCCTTATTGCAGCGTGGCGACTTGGTATATTTGGCGATCACTTGAACCGATTCCGGTCGCGTATTGAAGCAAACAGGAGAAGACGTTGGCAAAACGAAGCTTCCTCGACTTCGAACAACCCATTGCGGAGCTCGAAACCAAAATAGAAGAACTGCGGTACGTTCAGTCCGAATCCGCGGTTGACATCTCTGAAGAAATCGATCAGCTCAGCAAGAAGAGCCTGCAGCTGACCAAGGAAATCTACAGCGAACTCACGCCGTGGCGCATCACCAAGATCGCGCGCCATCCCGAGCGGCCCTATACGCTGGATTACGTCAGCGAGATATTCACCGATTTCATCGAACTGCACGGCGACCGTCATTTTGCCGACGACCTTTCGATCGTCGGTGGTCTTGCGCGCTTCAACGGCATGGCCTGCATGGTGGTTGGCCACCAGAAGGGGCGCGACACCAAGGAACGCACCGCGCGCAACTTCGGCATGTGCAAGCCCGAAGGCTACCGCAAGGCGCTGCGCCTGATGAAGACCGCCGAGAAGTTCAAGCTGCCGGTATTCACTTTCGTCGATACGCCGGGCGCTTACCCGGGTATCGATGCCGAAGAGCGCGGCCAGTCCGAAGCGATCGGGCGCAACATCTTCGAAATGGCGCAGCTTGAAGTGCCGATCATCACCACCATCATCGGCGAGGGCGGATCGGGCGGCGCGCTCGCCATCGCGGTGGCCGACCAGGTCATCATGCTGCAGTATGCGGTCTATTCGGTGATCAGCCCCGAAGGCTGCGCCTCGATCCTCTGGAAGACAAGCGACAAGGCGCAGGAAGCAGCCGATGCGCTGGGCATTACCGCGCACCGGCTCAAGGCGCTCGGGCTGATTGACAAAATCGTCAATGAGCCTGTGGGCGGCGCGCATCGCGAACCGCGCCAGATGGCGGCTTTTCTCAAGCGTGCGCTTGGGGATGCTTATCGCCAAGTCGGTGATCTCAAGCCGCGCGAACTGCTTGAACGCCGCTACGAGCGGCTGCAAAGCTACGGGCGTTTTTCCGACACCCGTGCCGAGAGCAGGTAGTTTCAGCGCCGTCGGCCGGCGCGGCGCACGGCTTGCGCCTTGGGCGGAGCGTGCGGGGTCGACGCCAGCAGACGCCGCACGAGCTGCAGCGACAGCATGACGATGGCGCCATCATCAATCCAGCCGAGCCCGGGGATCAGATCGGGCACCAAATCAATCGGGCTCAGAACATAGAGCAAGGCAGCGATCAGAACCAGCTTGACCGAACGGGGCGCTCGCGGATCGCGCAGCAATGCCCGCGCCTGCATGAGTTCGGCGCGCAGACGCAGCAACGACATTCCAAGCTTGTACATGACCGACTCTCCTCTTCGCGGGCTGTCGCACAATGAGCAGCATATTGTGATCCTGTTTCGCACTTGAGTGGTATTGACGGGCACTGAACCTAAAAACCACGGTCGAAAAACATTCATCGTTCATGCGTAGCGCTCTCGAGTCCGCAATTGCCGCCTTTGCGCCGGGTCTGCCGTTCGCGGTGGGTTTGAGCGGAGGCGCCGACTCGACGGCGTTGCTGCTCGCTTGTGCGCGGCGCTGGCCGGGCCAGGTGCTTGCCTTTCACGTGCATCATGGATTGCAAGCGGCGGCCGACGATTTCGAACGCCACTGCCATGCGTTATGCGCGCAGTTGGAAGTGCCGTTGTCGGTGCGGCGCATTGATGCACATCATGCGCAGGGTCAGAGTCCCGAGGATGCGGCGCGGCGCGCGCGCTATGCGGCTTTGGAGGCGCTTGCGCGTGAGGCCCGGGTCGAAGACATCGTGCTTGCACACCATGCCGACGATCAGGTAGAGACGGTGTTCCTCGCGCTCTCGCGCGGCGCTGGCCTTGCGGGCCTGGCGGCAATGCCAGCGTTCGCAGTTCGCGGCGGGTTGCGCTATCACCGGCCCTGGCTTGCCCTGCCGGGAGCCCAGATTCGCGCCTGGCTCGAATCGCAAGGCGTGACTTGGGTCGAGGATCCGAGCAATGGCGATGCCCGCTATACCCGCAACCGCATTCGCCTGCATGTGCTGCCGGCGCTGGAGCGGACTTTTCCGCAGTTTCGCGCCACCTTCGCGCGCAGCGCAATGCACGCCGCGCAGGCACAGCAGTTACTCGATGAACTTGCGGCACAAGACCTTGCGGTGGTCGGCGTCCCGCCGCATATCGCCAAACTGCAAACGCTATCACGCATGCGCCAAGCCAACGCGCTGCGCCACTGGCTTGCAACACGACACGGCTGCCGGCCGAGTGCGGCGCAACTCGACGAACTGCTCGACCAGGTCGCCGCATGCACCACGCGCGGCCACCGGCTGCACCTGAAGATCGGCGCCGGTTTCGTGCGACGCCAAGAAGACGCGCTTGATTGGTACAATGCCGCGCCTCGGCAAAAACCGAAAAAGGCAATGCGCTGAACAGCCGAATCCAATCCGGCCAGCCAATGCCGGGCACGGCGCCGCCTGCGGGGCGGTTTCTTTTTTCAAGACATCATTCATGGCATTGATCGTTCACAAATACGGCGGTACGTCGATGGGCTCCACCGAGCGCATCCGCAACGTCGCCAGGCGCGTCGCCAAGTGGGCGCGTGCGGGTCATCAGATGGTGGTCATCCCGAGTGCCATGAGCGGCGAGACCAACCGTCTGCTGGGTCTGGCCAAGGAGCTTGCGCCGAATGCCGCCAGCACCAGCCATGGCCGCGAACTGGATATGCTTGCCGCAACCGGCGAGCAGGCTTCCTCGGCGCTGCTGGCGATTGCGCTGCAATCCGAGGGCATGGAGGCCGTCAGCTACGCCGGCTGGCAGGTAGCGGTGTACACCGATAGCTCCTACACCAAGGCGCGCATCGAGCGTATCGACGACACGCGTGTGCGCGCCGACCTTGATGCAGGCCGAGTCGTGGTCATCACCGGCTTCCAGGGCGTCGATGCACACGGCAACATTACGACACTGGGGCGTGGTGGCAGCGATACCTCGGCGGTGGCGATCGCCGCGGCGCTCAAGGCCGACGAATGCCTGATCTACACCGATGTCGATGGCGTCTACACCACCGATCCGCGTGTAGAGTCCGACGCGCGCCGCATGGCGAAGATCAGCTTCGAGGAAATGCTCGAAATGGCGAGCCTGGGCTCAAAGGTACTGCAGATCCGCGCGGTCGAGTTTGCGGGCAAATACAAGGTGCCGCTGCGCGTACTGTCAAGTTTTACACCGTGGGACATCGATCTGAGAGAAGAAGCGAGTTCTGGCACTCTGATCACATACGAGGAAGACGAAAATATGGAAAAGGCCGTCGTATCCGGCATTGCGTTCAGCCGTGATGAAGCCAAGATTTCGGTGCTGGGTGTGCCGGACAAGCCGGGCATCGCCTATCACATCCTCGGTGCGGTGGCCGACGCCAACATCGAGGTGGACATAATCATCCAGAACCTTTCCAAGGATGGGCGTACCGACTTCAGCTTCACCGTGCATCGCAACGACTACGCAAAAACGGTGGATCTGCTCAAAAACAAGGTGCTGCCTACGCTGGGTATGCGCGAAGTCGAGGGCGACATCAAGATCTGCAAAGTCAGCATTGTGGGTATCGGCATGCGAAGCCACGTCGGCGTGGCCAGCAAAATGTTCCGCGTGCTCAGCGAGGAAGGTATCAACATCCAGATGATTTCCACCAGCGAAATCAAGACCTCGGTCGTCATCGACGAAAAGTACATGGAATTGGCCGTGCGCGCGCTACATAAGGCCTTCGACCTGGGGCAACCGACGGTCTGAGATGGCATAATCTACCCTTTCTGGAGACGTGACCGAGTGGCCGAAGGTGCTCCCCTGCTAAGGGAGTATGGGGTGTAGAGCCTCATCGAGGGTTCGAATCCCTCCGTCTCCGCCAGAAGCAAAAAAAAGCCACCCTCGGGTGGCTTTTTTCTTGTCCGCTCAGGTTTCCAGGCTCAGCCGGCCTCGCCGGGAGCGGCTGTTTCCTCCGCCTCGGGTCTGGATTGCCCTTCCTTCTTGGGCAGCGGCTGGATATCCAGGACGACTTCCTGCTTGTCGTCCAGATCGACCGTCAGGCGCCCGCCTTCGATCAGGCGCCCGAACAGTAGCTCGTCGGCCAAGGCGCGGCGGATCATGTCCTGAATCAGGCGCTGCATCGGACGCGCACCCATCATCGGATCAAATCCCTTCTTGGCCAGGTACTTGCGCAAGGTGTCGGTGAAGGTGACGTCGACTTTCTTCTCGGCCAGCTGCGTTTCCAGTTGCAGCAGGAACTTGTCGACCACGCGCAAAATGATTTGCTCGTCCAGCGATTTGAAGCTGACGACGGCATCGAGCCTGTTGCGGAATTCGGGCGTAAACAGGCGCTTGATGTCGGCCATCTCGTCGCCTGCCTGGCGCGCATTGGTAAAGCCGATCGTGGCTTTGTTCATGGTCTCGGCGCCCGCGTTGGTGGTCATGATCAGGATCACGTTGCGGAAGTCCGCCTTGCGGCCATTGTTGTCGGTGAGGGTGCCGTGGTCCATCACCTGCAGCAGCACGTTGAAGATGTCCGGGTGCGCCTTTTCGATTTCGTCCAGCAGCAGCACCGCGTGCGGCTTCTTGGTCACGGCTTCGGTGAGCAGGCCGCCTTGGTCGAAGCCCACGTAGCCGGGCGGCGCGCCGATCAGGCGGCTGACGGCGTGGCGCTCCATGTATTCGGACATGTCGAAGCGGATCAGCTCGATGCCCAGGATGAACGCGAGTTGCCGGGCCGCCTCGGTCTTGCCCACGCCGGTGGGGCCGCTGAACAGAAACGAACCGATGGGCTTGTCCGCGCGGCCCAGGCCGGAGCGCGACATCTTGACGGCCGAGGCGAGCACTTCGAGCGCCTTGTCCTGCCCGAACACCACGCTCTTGAGGTCGCGTTCGAGCGTGGCCAGCTTGCCGCGATCGTCGCTGCTGACGTTGGCCGGAGGGATGCGCGCGATTTTGGCGACGATCTCTTCAACTTCGGTTTTGCTGATGGTTTTTTTGCGCTTGTTCGGCGCAAGAATGCGCTGCGCCGCACCGGCCTCGTCGATCACGTCGATGGCCTTGTCGGGCAGGTGGCGGTCGTTGATGTACTTGGCGCTCAACTCGGCGGCCGCCTGCAATGCGGGCAGGCCGTACTTGACGCCGTGGTGCTCTTCGAAACGAGACTTCAGGCCCTTGAGGATCTCGACCGTCTGCTCCACCGTCGGCTCGACGACATCGACCTTCTGGAACCGCCGCGACAGCGCCGCGTCCTTCTCGAAGATGCCGCGGTATTCGGTGAAGGTGGTCGCGCCGATGCATTTGAGCGTGCCGTTGGACAGCGCCGGCTTGAGCAAGTTGGATGCATCGAGCGTGCCGCCCGAGGCCGCGCCGGCGCCGATGAGGGTGTGGATCTCGTCGATGAACAGGATCGCGTGCGGCTTGTCCTTGAGCGAGCGCAGCACGCCCTTGAGGCGCTGCTCGAAATCGCCGCGGTACTTGGTGCCCGCCAGCAGCGTGCCCATGTCCAGCGAATAGACATTCGATTCGGCCAGCACCTCGGGCACGTCGCCCTGGGTGATGCGCCAGGCCAAGCCTTCGGCGATGGCCGTTTTGCCTACGCCCGCCTCGCCAACCAGCAACGGGTTGTTCTTGCGGCGGCGGCACAGGATCTGGATCACGCGCTCGACCTCGTATTCACGGCCGATCAGCGGGTCAATCTTGCCGTCCTTGGCGAGTTGATTGAGGTTCTGCGTGTATTGTTCGAGCGGAGAAGCCTTTTCGTTCTTCTCGCCATTGCCGTCCTCGCCCTCGGCGCCGGCGCCGTCACCGCTCTTGGCGGGCTCGGGCGGCTCGCCCTTCCTGATGCCGTGCGCCATGAAGTTGACCACGTCCAGACGCGTCACGCCCTGCTGGTGCAGGTAATAGACGGCGTGCGAATCTTTCTCGCCGAAGATGGCCACCAGCACGTTCGCGCCGGTCACTTCCTTCTTGCCGCTGGCGGTGGACTGCACATGCATGATCGCGCGCTGAATCACGCGCTGAAACCCTAGCGTGGGCTGGGTATCCACCTCATCCAGGCCCGCCACCTGCGGGGTGTTGTCCTTGATGAAGTTCGTCAGCGCCACGCGCAGATCGTCGATGTTGGCGGCGCACGCGCGCAGCACTTCGGCGGCGCTGGGGTTGTCCAGCAAAGCCAGCAGAAGATGCTCGACGGTGATGAACTCGTGGCGCTGCTGCCGGGCCTCGACGAAGGCCATGTGCAGGCTAACTTCCAGTTCCTGAGCAATCATGGGGTTTCCTTTTGCTTCGCTGTAAATAGATCATGAAGACTCTTAGATGAGTTGGAGTGCGTTTTATTCAACTGGTTCGCTCACGCACTGCAAGGGATGTCCGGCCTGTTTGGCCGCCTCCATGACCTGATTGACCTTGGTGGCGGCCATGTCGCGCGAATAGACGCCGCACACGCCGCTGCCATCCAGATGGATTTTGAGCATGATCTGGGTCGCCGCTTCCCGGTCTTTGTTGAAAAATTCCTGAATCACCATCACCACGAACTCCATCGGGGTGTAGTCGTCGTTGAGCATCACCACCTGGTACATCTGCGGCGGCGTTGTTTTCTGCGGCTGGCGCTCCACGACGGCGGCATCGCCCTCGTCCGGCGCAAGGTGCACATCGGGGTGAACGGGAGGAATCCGGGTAGCCATGAAATTCATTCTATATACACAAATATCGTAAACCTAGAGTAAATGGGCCTTAGGCGTGTGACTATGGATGATTTTCCTATTCATGGCCTGCTTCATCGGCCAAGATCCGCTCGGCCAGCGCATCGACGGCATCGGTAGACAAATCGCCGGCCGGCACGCCGCGGCGCTCGGCCCACTGGTACAGGTAAGCCCGCTGGGAGCGGGCGTATAGCGGATCGTAGTGCCGGCGCATCAAGTCGGCAAACAGCGGCTCCAACGCCCGTTCAGCCGCCCACTGCTGCCAAAGCGCCACCGTTTCGCGTCCATGGAGTTCCTTGAATCCGCCCAGGCGCTCGGCCAGCCAGGCCGGATCGTCGCCGAGATGGGCGTAGTCGTGCAGCAGATAGGCCAGCCGGGCCGATTCGGCTGCCTGGATCTCGATGCATGGGCTGGCGCGCAGGCGGGCGACGAGTACCGGCGGCACGGCCAAGCGTCCGATGCGGGAGCTTTCGGCTTCGACGTAGAGCGGACGGCCCAGGTCGATGCCTTCGAGAACCTGAACGATCGCGGTTTCGAAGGCCGTCTGGGCCGGCTGCGCCACTCCGCCAGGCCAGGCGCCCAGCACCGATCCGCGATGGCGCGCGCAGGCTTCCAGATCCAGCACCTGCGCGCCACGCTCGGCCAGCGCCGCCAGCACGCGGGTCTTGGCGCTGCCGGTGGGGCCGCACAGCACGCGAAGCGGTAGCCGGGGCGCCAATGTTTCCAGGGTGTCGATCACATACCGCCGCCAGGATTTGTAGCCGTCGGCCAATTGTTGCGCGTCCCAGCCGACCAGGCGCAACCAGTTGACCATGGATCCGCTGCGCAGGCCGCCGCGCCAACAATACACCAGCGGTTTCCATTTCGCCGGACGATCGGCGAAGTGCTCGCGCAGATGATGCGCCAGGTTCTGCGCCACCATCGCGCCGCCCACCCGGCGCGCCTCGAAGGCGCCGCGCTGCTTGTAAATGGTGCCGACGATGCGGCGTTCCTCGTCATTGAGAACCGGGCAGTTGATCGCGCCGGGAATGTGGTCGATCGCGAATTCGGCGGGCGAGCGCGCGTCGATCAAAGTATCGAAAGCATGCCGGTCAGGCACGCGAATAGGTTGCGGACGTTTCATGAAACAAAAGTGGACTGACTGGCACAATTCTCCCCCTATGAGCAGCAGCAACGCCACAGTCCCATCCATTGCCCTCACGCAGTTTTCCCACGGCGGCGGCTGCGGCTGCAAGATCGCGCCGGGTTTGCTCAGCGAGATTCTCGCGCGCGCGCCCCAAGGCATCGTTCCGCCCGAACTGCTGGTCGGCACCGAAACCAGCGACGACGCGGCGGTGTACCGCCTCAACGACAGCCAGGCGCTGGTGGCTACCACCGATTTCTTCACGCCCATCGTTGACGATCCCTACGATTTCGGACGCATCGCGGCAACCAACGCGCTATCGGATATCTATGCAATGGGCGGCACCCCGATCCTTGCCCTCGCCCTGGTGGGCATGCCCATCGCCAAGCTGCCGCCCGAAGTTATCGCCCGTGTGCTCGAAGGCGGCGCCGCCGTCTGCCGCGAAGCCGGCATCCCCATCGCGGGCGGCCATTCGATTGACGTGCTCGAACCGATCTATGGCCTCGTGGGCCTGGGCCTGGTGCATCCGCAGCGCGTATGCCGCAATGCCGGTGCGCGCGCCGGCGACGTGCTGGTACTGGGCAAACCGCTGGGTGTGGGCGTTCTCTCGGCCGCCCTCAAGCGGGGCCTGCTCGACGCGGCAGGCTACGCCGAGATGCTGCGCCACACCACCCAGCTCAACCGGGCCGGTACCGCGCTCGCGGCCCTGGACGGCGTTCACGCGATGACCGACGTCACCGGATTCGGCCTTGCGGGCCATCTGCTCGAAATCTGCCGTGGGTCGGGTCTGCGCGGGCGCGTGCAGTGGTCACAAGTCCCGCTGATCGAGGAAGCCGCCCGCCTGGCCGCCGAAGGCATCGCCACCGGCGCCTCGGCCCGCAATTGGGCTGCCTGCGGCGACGAAGTGGCATGGCCCGAACACCTCGCTTCCTGGCAACGCGATCTGCTGACCGACCCCCAGACCAGCGGCGGCCTGCTGGTCAGTTGTGCGCCCAGCGCCGCGGAGAATGTGCTGCATCTGTTTCATGAAGCCGGTTTCATGCACGCGGCAGTGATCGGCACGCTGCAAAACGATGCAGCCGGGCCACGCATCGAATGCGTCTGAAAACTCAGCCCGCCGCTCAGATTTCGAGGTTATCGATCAGCCGCGTGCCGCCCACGCGCGCCGCACCGAGCGCCACCAGCGGATCGCCCACTGCCGGCGCCCGCAGATCGCTACGCCGGCGCAGCGCCATGTAATCGACCTGCCAGCCGCGTTGCGTAAGCGCATGCATCGCGCGTGACTCGATCGCCGCGAAATCGTGCTCTCCCCCGGCCACGGCTTGCGCCATGGCGCGCAGCGCCTGCGAAAGCTGCACCGCCTGGCCGCGCTCGGCCTCGTTCAGATAGCCGTTGCGCGATGACAGCGCCAAGCCGTCTTCGCCGCGCTGGATTTCGCCGCCGACGATGTCGATCGGCAACGCAAACTGCCGCACCATGTGGCGAATCACCATCAGTTGCTGGTAATCCTTTTTTCCGAACACGGCGACTTGCGGCTGCACGCAGGCGAACAGCTTCATCACCACGGTACACACGCCGACGAAGAAGCCGGGCCGGAAGTGCCCCTCCAGAATATCGGCCAGTTCGCGATCCGGATGCACCTTGAAAGTCTGCGGCTCGGGGTACAGCGCCTCCTCGCTGGGCGCGAACAGCACGTCGCAGCCAACGGCGCGCAGCTTCTCGCAGTCGCTGTTCCAGGTGCGCGGATAGGTGTCGAAATCTTCGTGCGGCAGAAACTGGAGCCGGTTGACGAAGATGCTCGCCACCGTGGTGTCTCCAAGTGTCTTGGCCTGCCGCACCAGGGCCAGATGGCCGTCGTGCAGGTTGCCCATGGTGGGAACGAAAGCCGTGCGGCCGTTGCGGTCGAGAAGTGCTCGCAGTTCGGCGATGGTACGTGCGATATGCATGGGTGACCTTGACTCCTACCAGGCGTGTAACTGATCGTCGGGAAAACTGCCGTCCTTGACCGCGCGGACATAAGCCTGCAGGGCCTGCGCGATACCCGGCGCACCGGCCATGAAATCGCGCACGAACTTCGGCGCCTTGCCCAGGTGGATGCCCAGCATGTCGTGCAACACCAGCACCTGGCCGGCCGTACCGCTGCCGGCGCCGATACCGATGGTGGCGCATCGCGGCAGTTCCCCGGTCAACTCGCGCGCGAGCGCGGCCGGCACCATTTCCAGCACCAGCATCGCGGCGCCCGCATCCTGCAGGGCATGCGCCTGCTGCTTGAGCCGTACCGCCTCGTCGCCACGGCCCTGCACCCGATAACCGCCCAGCGCGTAGACGGTCTGCGGCGTCAATCCGAGATGGGAGCACACGGGAATGCCTCGTTCGACCAGAAAATGCACCGTCTCGGCCGTCCAGCCGCCGCCTTCGAGCTTGACCATGTGCGCGCCCGCCTGCATCAGCGCGACCGCGCTGCGCAGCGCCTGTTCGCGCGATTCCTGGTAGCACCCGAACGGCAAATCCGCGATCAGCCAAGCCGTGCCTTGCGCGCGCCTCAATCCGCGCGAGACGCTTTCGGTGTGATAGCACATGGTTTCAAGCGTCACGCCGACGGTGCTATGCAGCCCCTGGCAGACCATGCCCAGCGAATCCCCCACCAGCAGGCATTCGACGCCTGCCGCATCGGCCGCCGCCGCGAACGTGGCATCGTAAGCGGTCAACATCGCGATCTTTTCGCCGCGCGCGCGCATATCGGCCAAACGGGGCAGACTCACCGGTTTACGCTGCTGCTGCGGCAGCGCGCCGTAAGGCGCTTGCGACTCCACTCCTGACACGGGTAACATGCTCAAAACTCCTTCTTTACTGTGGCCGCGGGCGATCGACGTCTCGATGGCCACCCACGGCGCGCCAAGCATAAAGGACATTCACCACGGCCGGCCTGCCGAATGCGGCCATGCGAGGGTTTTTCCCCGCTTTTGCGCCGATCGCGCCCGTGTTTTACGCTGTACGCTGGCATATTGGAAAATCGGTCCCCTGCGCGGACTACTATCAACCCTGGAGACAGCATCCTTGAAACAACAGTTGAGCGCTAATTTACTTTCATAAAGCCGCATGGTGATTGGCACTTCGGGCTTAGCTCACGTTCACCTTTTGAGTGAGAACGCTACGCGCTCGCCAGCACCACGCTCGGCGCGCCATGCGGCGTTGCTCGTCCTTGCGGGCAGACAGCCTGCTGCGTCCTCGCGCCTTGCCTGGCACGCCGATCGCAGCGCCGGCGAGCGCGTTCAACTGCCGTTTCAAGGATCCCCAGCGCATTCCCCATTCGACAAAAGCGAACGGTTTTTCTGATGACATCCAACAACTTCGACGTCCTGATCGTCGGCACCGGCCTGGCCGGGCTGAGTGCCGCACTGCTGCTGGCTCCCACGCACCGCGTGGCCCTGTTCACCAAGCGCACGCTGTACGACGGCGCGAGCCAATGGGCCCAGGGCGGCATCGCGGCGGTGATGGCGCCGGACGACAGCTTTCAATCCCACGTGGACGACACCCTGGCCGCAGGCGCGGGCCTGTGCGATCCGTCGGCTACCCGCTTCGTGGTCGAACACGCACCGCAGGCCATTGCCTGGCTGCGCGAACTGGGCGTGCCCTTCTCGCTTGAAGACGGCACACTGCACCTAACGCGCGAAGGCGGCCATAGCCAGCGCCGCATCGTGCATGCCGCCGATGCGACCGGAGCAGCGGTGCAGCGCACCCTCATCGACGCCATGCGCCGCTCGCCCAACATCACGCTCTTCGAAGAACATACGCTGGTCGATCTGATCACCGGCTGCAAGCTCGGCCTGTCCACGCCCGACTGCCTGGGCCTGTACGCACTGGACAACGCCAGCGGCCAAGTGCATACCTTTCGCGCGCCGCACACCCTTCTGGCCACCGGCGGCGCCGGCAAGGTTTACCTCTACACCACCAATCCCGATACCGCCACTGGCGACGGCATCGCGGCGGCCTGGCGCGTGGGCTGCCGGATCGCGAACATGGAATTCGTCCAGTTCCATCCAACCTGCCTGTACCACCCGGACGCCAAGTCCTTCCTGATCAGTGAAGCCGTGCGCGGCGAAGGCGGGCGGCTGCTCCTGCCCGACGGCACCCGCTTCATGCCGGCGCACGACCCGCGCGCCGAGCTTGCGCCGCGCGACATCGTGGCGCGCGCGATCGACTTCGAAATGAAAAGACACGGACTGGACTGCGTGCACCTGGACATCTCGCACCACAGTCCCGAGTTCCTGCACGAACACTTCCCGACCATCCTCGCGCGCTGTGCCGAACTGGGTATCGACATCACGCGCGAGCCGATTCCCGTGGTGCCGGCGGCCCACTACAGTTGCGGCGGCGTGCTGTGCGACCTGCATGGCCGCACCGACGTGCCGGGCCTGTATGCCATCGGCGAGACCGCCTACACCGGCCTGCACGGCGCCAACCGGCTGGCCAGCAACTCGCTGCTCGAATGCATGGTATTTGCGCGCGCTGCGGTCGAGGCGGTCACGGCGGCGCCGGCGCCTACGCGCGAGTCGATCACACTGCCGGCCTGGGACGACAGCCGGGTGACCGACGCCGATGAGCAGGTGGTGATCTCCCACAACTGGGACGAACTGCGGCGCTTCATGTGGGACTACGTGGGCATCGTGCGCACCAACAAGCGGCTCGAACGCGCCGCGCACCGGATCGCGCTGCTAACCGCCGAAATTCAGGAGTTCTACGCGCATTTCCACCTGACGCGCGACCTGCTCGAACTACGCAACCTGACGCAGACCGCCGAACTGATCGTGCGCTGCGCCCAAGCCCGGCACGAGAGCCGGGGCCTGCACTACAGCCGGGACTACCCCGCACTCAGCGCACCCGCGGCGCCGACGATTCTGGTGCCACCCGCGTGTTAGGGCATTTTTCGTTCAGGTATTTACGTATCACCCGCTCCATCGTCATTCTGCGCGGAGCGAAGCGAAGTCGCAGAATCCAGACGCCGCATGGATTCCGCGACGGAGCGCGCAATGACGTGATCACACTGACTGTTCATGACTGAGCCGAAATCGCCCTAATCTGAGTTCTCTGCCGCACGACCCACAGCGCATGAAACTGGCGCCGCTAGAGTATTTTTCTTTCAAGTGTTTACATCCAACACGGCACAGTCGTCATTCTGCGCGGAGCGAAGCGTAGTCGCAGAATCCAACCGCCGCATAGATTCTGCGACTTCGCGCAGAATGACACGAATAAAGGTGGGGGCTGTAATCAACTAAATCGAAAATGCTCTAAACCCAGAAATCCCGTGGCCCGGCTTGACCGGGCCACTGGGATTGCCCCCGGAGAGGGCTGAGGGCCGCGGCTCCAAGCCT
>Ga0209628_10001701_pt1 | contig 14453 bp, 15 predicted proteins | sample TergutCu122P4_FD_187285 | JGI IMG/M metagenome (GOLD analysis project Ga0209628, IMG submission 187285) | Cubitermes ugandensis P4 segment gut microbial communities from Kakamega Forest, Kenya - Cu122 P4 (SPAdes) (version 2) | ecosystem: Host-associated > Arthropoda: Insects > Digestive system...
GCAAGACGAAAATTCATTCTTGGAAAACTCAGATATTAATTTTTATAACTGGTTGTTATGCTTGAGTTCATAAATTGTACTGCTTGCTGTTCAAAACAGTAGTTTAATGAAGGTAAAGTTAAAGACTTTCCTGGGTACGCCATGAAGGGGTACTGGGGAGAGGTCGTATAGCTACACACGATAACATCGGCACTAGATGAAGGTGAGTAGCCAGCTAGATGGCGTGGTTGCTGTACTCCGAGGAAGAAGCCTGCAGTACCCATCAAATAGGAGGCTGAGTCAGCCCCAGGGCCAGAAATTGTATGAAACAACAGTATTGTGTCTTTATTGTTGCACCGTGCATTTTGAAGATTCACTGAATATTACACACCAACAAATGCACTAACTGTATATCAAATATTAGTCTAAAGTTATTTACACTAAAACACTTAAAATGCTTCTACATATTTCGATAACATTACGCTTATCACCTTCAGGGAGCACGTATTGTTCCTTGCTGAAGTCACGTGTTAAAATTAAGATTATTTCATGATTATGAACGATGTGGCAGCATATCGTTTGGTCGGTACATAAACAACAGATGACAAGACTTAATCTGTTTACCCTCCACGTACAATATAAAGAACTCACAATAAATCGCAGAAGAATTAATGAATCTACAAGTTAATGAACACATGAGGATAATTACTCTGCGTATAAAAGACGTGTATGTAAATTTACCAATAAAGGGAAACATACAAACCGCTCGGTTCTGGCTAAATAAATACAATAATAATAACAGAGAATTAAATGAACTAACATTACACAAGCTAAACACAATAATGAAACAGAATTACTTTCAATATGATGGTCAAATATTTCAACCACAGAAATGTATAACAAGGGGATCTCCCATATCTGTTACCATGGCCGAAATATACCCACAATATTAGGAAGCGACATATATAAAACACTGGCTTAACAACAAAGAAATAGTATATTACAAATATATGTTAATGATATTTTAATCATATATGATCAAAGTAAAACAGATTAACATATAATCCTCACCAAATCAATAAAGTCGACAAAAATCTCCAATTTAAAATATCAACTGAAAGAAATAACACAGTTAAATAATTAGATATCTCTATTTAGAGAAAAAACAAAATCATTAAATAGGTATACATAGAAAACCAACCGATACAGGTACGATCATTCACCTAACCTCCAACCATCCTTGTTAACGAAAAATATCAGCCTTCACCTATTACATAAATAGACTAATAACGCTAACCATCACTGAGAAATTGAAACAGAATGAATGGAAAACAATACTTGCAATAACGAAAAACACTGGTTACACTATTGACATGATACGCAATCTAAAAAAAAGATTAATATTCAAGAAACAAAACAAGAAAAAATAACAAGAAAAAATTATCCCACGTAAAAAATGTATTATTCACACATTTTAGGCCACTAATAAGACGTTTTACCAACCTACATAAACAAGCTAATCTAAAAGTTGCCTTCCGTGCAATGGATACAATACAACAACTCATCGAAACGGAAGCTTACAAAGATCTAGGTGGAGTAAACAAATTGCAATGTAATTTATGTAATGGATTTTATGTCGGACAGTCAGGTAGGGCAACAAACGTAAGATATAAAAGAACATATACGATATATAAGGACAAACTATTCAACATTCGCGTATGCAAAACAACAAGCACGAATATAGGAAAAAGAAAACACACTACAAATATTAAAAACATTTCAGAAAGGAACACGCATGATTTGCTGGGAGGCATTGTATGTGCAAACATTTCATCAACAGAAAGTACTGATTACCAAGCAACAGGTTAGCGAAACAATCTCCCTTTTTGTACTGGAAAAGATAACACTTACCCACTCAAAACATATTCAGTCCAAATACCTTCCTGCACTGGAAACAACGCACACACAAATACACAATAAGCACATCACATAATCTGATATTGATCTGCCGTTATTTTAACTATAATTGTTTTAAATATAAGGAATAACTGTAAGTACAGATATGCTGCCACATCACTAATAATAATGAAATATACATCATTTTTACACATTACTTTAGCAAGGAACAATATGCGCTCCCTGACGATTATATTCAATAAGCTAACCAAACATGTAGCAGCATTTTGTGTTCGAGTGTAAATAATTTTAGACTAATATGTGATAGACAATTAGTGTATTTGTTGGTGTGTAATATTCAGTGAAGAGTTTTGTATCTTTGTACAGCTCTGAAATTGGTAAGTTACAAATAATTAATTACAAAGTGTCCAGGAAAATGATTTCACTGAAGAAAGATAATAGAAGTGGTTGGTTTAGGACAGTATGTCAGAATGTATACATACTGCAGTTTACACAGATAACCTTATACTGTTACAAGTTGAAATCCAAATGTGTGATACATAATTACGTATGACTACATTTATTCTGCAGATATACAATAAAACTACATGTAATTGCAGCGCCTTCTTACACTGATAGAGTCAACAACCAACCTTTCTCTATCGATTGCTTACTGAGGAAGGGTTTTACAAATAGTCCTGCCATTTATAATGTTCAGCACTTAGGTTTAAAACATTTATACAGTCCATTTCCCTGGTGTATGATATTATGGTGTTATGAATTTATTAAGAGCAAGTGTCATCATCATACTAATTATATTTGTAATGCAGTCTGTCTTTATTGTGGATTTTATGAGCATTTTGACACAGAAGAGTAACACCTGTACTTTTGTGTGACAGTTTGTAAAACATGTCAGGAACATTGAGACTTCTTTTCCTGTTATGGATCCATTGCATTGGTGTGCAGATGCATTAAGACAGAAACATCAGCTTATAGTGCATTCTAAAGTCCTGTGTTTGACAGTATCCAATCCAGGAAACAAGTGACACGGGTATAGCCTGATGGGTTGCCACTGGCACATCCTGTAATCGACGTAAAACTTAATACCCCGATCTGCGTGTAGTTGCCACCGTTCCATACCACCAAAGCACCACCACTGTCTCCCTGAAACATTATTACCAAAAATGTTAATTTGTAAAAGTTCTGTAATTCATATATGGATATATATATATATACAGTCAGCTCCAAACTAAAATGTGAGATGCATTCCAGGGCTGTGACTATATCACTCAAATTTATGTTGCTTTCACATGAATTTCTTCAGACCTTAATTTTAACAAGTGGAGTTGCATTGTAAGCCAGGATATGAACAGAACAACTTTATTGCTTTACCGTGAATTTGTTGAGCAGGGAATTTACAAAAATGATTGAAATAAAGTAGCGTGGATAATACTGTGATGGAGTGGAGGTGATGGAGAAGAGCTGGGTAACTGAACTTCAGGAGGACTGTTTATGTCAGGAGATTGTTCAGTTCTTTTCATTCAAAAAGCAAGCTGAGACTTTCTATATTACTGAAATTCTGTGCTTGGGACAGGTTCGTCCGTAGTTTCAGTTGCGTTATTTTGTTCTTATTTCTTAAAGGAGATGTTAAAGCTGAGAAGTTTCAGTGCTTGCCTTTTTCCTTTAACCCATGGATTACAGAGCAAAAATACCCACATTTGAAATCAGAGTCTGTGCACGTAGCATGCACAAACAGTTTGGACAGGGAAACTATATGGGGAAGGCTGCATATCGGTCAAGGGGAAATATTCGCATGGCATTAATTGGTGATGCTTGTTATGTTGTCGCAGCTTTCATCTTAGTGGTCCAATATGATGTGTTATGCAGCTGTTATCATGTTGGTCTCTTCCTGAAGAAGACGGGGATATGTGATGAATTTATGTCTACATGTGCATACATAAGACAAATATATACAGGGTGTCACAGGAGGAACGGACCAAACTTCGGGAGAGTGTTCCTTATGTTAAACTATACCGATATGACCTAAAACACCTATATCCAAAGTTGAACGGTTACGGAGATAATGGCCAGAGAAAAGTGTGGACATATTGCATTTCCGCGTAATGTACGTCTACAGCTGTGTAGCGCATTGACCTGGAGTGAGCATTGCGGTACGACAGCACAAGCTCCGCCCAACGCGATAAGATAGCATTTCATTACTGCCGATATGTACAGTGCTTGGTAACCCTAAGGACACAGTGACATGAGGGCGAGTGTTTTTGTAGTTCAATTTAATGGCTTTATGTCACTCACAAGTTACTTTGATGTTAAGTACAGATATTATCATAACGGAAACCACATATTCCTGCCAGTTTTAATATGTGTTTGGTAATAAATAAGTGTGTAACAGCTGTCAAAGATTCAAACTTCTCTGGCCATTATCTCCGTAACCGTTCAACTTTGGGTATAGGTGTTTTGGGTTATATCGGTATAGTTTAACATACGGAACTCCCTCCCGAAGTTTCGTCCGTTCCTCCTGTGACACCCTGTATAAACACACACATATATACTGTGTACACACACATATATACTGTGTACACACACATGCACTATGTACAAGTGCATACACACAGATACACTCAGAGTCTAATTTGCATCATCCATTACACTGGTCCCTAACGATATAGGCAGTGAATTTTCAAAACCTCACAGCAAAACCTGCTTTATGTATGAGTATTGAATTAAATGTTGAAAGTTGCAAAATTAATTCTTTTCTGCATTAAACACTGGACATGACTTACATTGCAAGGGCCCCTGCCTCCTGCACCACTAGTACAGATTACACAAGTTTGGATGATGCTACCGTAGAACTGAGCACACTCAGCGTTGCTTATGATTACCACCTCAACGCAATTCAGATATGGACTGATACCACCATCTGTAAACAGAATGTTTTAGTTCCTTTAGTTTAATTTCTTTTAGTTTAGTTTAGTTAGTTCAGTTAATTTAGTTCAATGTGTCAGTCACAAAATTTCTCTTAACAAAGTGAACACTGCTGTCACAAAGTGCTCATTCACACAGGCTTCTACACTTCAACTGTTTCAAACTAATGTGTAAATTTTTCAGTACTATTTTGCATGCAATAAGTAGGCATTTTCTGACAGAGACATCCTGTTTAAAACAATTTAAATTGGAATACTGTAATTGGTGTTTCTAAACATTAGTGCTGTTGTTAACGCTACAGTGTCAGTTGTTGTATTTTAAATTATTACTCACTGTAACTACCAATAAATGTAACATATGTACCCAAGATCATATAATTCTCTATTTCCAGACAGCCTTAGCAGCTGCTATTTCACTTGGTCACAGAATCATTCTATTAAAATCAAACCTCTGTTTCTAAAAATTAATCACAAATTTAACTCTTCTTCTCAGCAGTTAAAATTAAAAACCACCAACTTCCATCATATAATTACATTGAAACTGCAACGATATGCTGCACAAAATAATTGAATACAAGCCTGACAGAATTAGTGACTGCAAAATTTTAAATATGACTGGTGTAATCATTAAGGGTTATAATGATTTCACTTAACATTTACTGTTACACTTATCGAAAAATCATTCAAAATTCAGGGGGCAACAGTAACCAAAAAATCATGAGCCAGTGTATTGATTAATTTGAATTATATGATACCAATACAAGTATTTCATTTGTTAATGTCCTGAAAGGAATATAGTAATTCCACTAACTGAAACAAAGTCTGTGCCACAAAATGCCATTTCTAGCAAATTTTCTGTCATTACTGTAAGAATTTCTGTACCTAGTACATACTTTAAATAGCTGATTCCTAGCCTTCCCAATTTCATTCCTTTGTGAAATTGACGCAAAGAATATTAAAATATTGCATACACAATAAGATCCCGTTTGGCTGACAGCCACATCAGATGGTGTGTAGACCAACACAGTGTCTGTCAAGCATTCTGATATGCTTTACAACCAGGAGTGGCAAAATTATATTTAAAGCCAGGACACATATCTTGAGTCATAATTGTTAGCATGCAGCCTGCTGATCTTCTTGAGTTTCAATATTATTATGGTAGCAAGGCAGCTATGCTTGTGGGATTCTTATTGTGTACCTGTGGTTTGTTTCAGTGGACAAGGCTTTCTCGATATCCTCATGACCACAACAAATTTTCGTCTGACATCGAACACTTACAGGATCAAGAAGGCTTGAACTGTTTGATCCTGTAGTTGATAACACAATAATGCTTTGATATGTTAGTAACTGCTAACAGTCAACACAGCAAATATTCCAGACAACGTGAAAAATCAGAAAAACTGCTGTAAGTACCTCAGACCTTGCAAGTTTAAATTTTATAACCAGGACCCCCACAGTCTTTCCTGTGCGTGTGACACCTGAATATTTTACCTGCTCTAACACAGCCTTTACTATGCAACGACAGCAAAAGGCTCATACACGATTTGCACTGAAAAGTGTTACTGTTGGATTTCAAATTACGTACTTTTTTGTAATTTCAAATAGATCCATATGGCACTGACTGTATAATAATCATTCTTTATTTTTGCTGTACAAATTGAATGGGTCAACACACTTACCCTGTGATGTCAGGCCAAATCCACAGATTAGGCCAGTTTCACCCTCGTAAGTATCAGAAGTATCTGTTGGCAGTGCGACAGGCCGGATGGTATCTGAAACAGTAAAGACACACGTCTTAATGCAAAACATATGAAAGGATTTCTCTTACGTATCGCTTATTTACACCACCATAATGTAATATTCAGTAAAAGCTCAAGAAATTTCTGTAGCTTGTAGCCCCTGTCTTTACTGTCTCTTGGCTCTTGTTAACTGCCAATGGAAGTCAGTTCATCCTACTTTTGTATTTTCCATTCTATTGTAATATTTATTGGATTTTACTGTAATCAAACTCTTGCATACAACTGGATGCTTAACTGACACGTTGTATTTCATTAAAAATACTCCATTAAGGGTTACGAATTGAGGACCATAATTAACTACATATTTTAACTGCCATTTTAGGCCACCAATCAAAATGGCAAATAATCCTTATAATGTTGAAAGTACTGCAGATGAAACACACAGAGTGAACAGCAGGAAATTTGTAGTTTTTTTATCAAAGTCTAGTTAATTCAAATGAAAAGTAAATCCATCATAAATTTTCAAAATATTGAAATGTCAGTATTTACTACTAGTTAAAACATATAGCGAATAGGGTAAATTTACACACATATATATAAATATATATGTATGTGACAACAAGAATGTTGAACCATTCAGAAGTTTAAGATATTAAAAATTAACTTGGAGAGAATACAGGTGACATGACAGAGAGAAGACTTTGAATGACATTCAAGGATGCACAAAATTCTCCAAAATCTAGAAGGCACCTTAAAATTCCAGACGCCCGTTATGTGACATGAAGGAAATTCCACACTGAGGACCCAACAATATCAAGGCACTGCTGCACCAAATATAGTCCTACAGGCGACCTGCCACTAATAATTTGTGCCCCCTGCTGCTGTTGAAAAATATTTTCCAGGATAATAGTATGCAACTTATGCTTCAAGTACAAGGAACAGCAACAGCGTAAAGGTGGTCAGCATCACACAAACATTTTCAATTCGGATGGTAGAGAATTGTGCTGTATTTTCTGCTCACAGATGGACATTTTCTCTAAGAAATTATGAAAAGCAGCTGCCCCCACATGGTTGAGAGTGGGCCCCATCTGCTGACCACTCTTTGCTATGATCACTTTATCATTGCGTGTAACAGAATCTGTTGAATGGCTGTCTAATCGTAAGATGTTCAGAAGCCACAGTGTTTAACATCGATCACATATGGCTGCAGTACACACAAAACAACATAAGCAAACCTGGTGAAGGATACTCACCAGAAAATGGGACAGGAGGTGAAAGGCGGAGGAGAGCAACGTCACTTGATATAGTCGAGGGGTTGTAATTAGGGTGTACAATCTTTTTTGTAGTTATTCGAACAACACAACCAGTTCCCTGCCATCGTATGCAACCCAAGAAGACTTGGAATTGTGTTCTGAAAATGTAACACAAGTATCTTTTCAGTTCGCATAGCCACTGCAGATGTGTCACTGTTTTCTTAACCCCTCACCATCGACCTCTATACATGTAATAGACCTCTGTTTCTTCACATGCTACCGGCCTCTATATGTCGTATAATTGGCAGGCAGCGACGGAGCACATTTAAATGTCTACCATCTCCACGGACGGAGGAGTTTGAAATTCCCGACGACGAAATTACAACCACCTGTTTAAAAAATCATTATTCACAAACTAATTATCCGATTTTTTCTAAAATTTCAGTAGATAAATCTTAAAACTATATAGATGCAGTAAAATAATTGTCATTACCTCAGTAATTGATCTACGTGTGATACAGCTCAAAGCAATCTTTCAAGCAAAGACCCACACCACATATTTGGCAGCAGTACACTGAAGTTCTCTTTTTTTCCGTGCTTGGAGCACACAACACACCTTATCTGGGGTTTTCATTTTTCAGTTTTGGGTGACACTTTTCTCAGAAAATGTCTTTCAGTCATCCGTGAAACTGTGTTGTCTGATGCCTGTCGCCCTGGTACACTCCGCGTCTCCGCAGCACGCGCATACTTCGTAAACACACCTTGCACTAGCTTAATTCTATACGAGAGCTGATCTATATTTCCTCCCATCATTTGTCGATAAAAAACAAACGAATTGAGAACAGTAGATTTAAGTAGCCTTTTTAAAGGATTGAGGTACCATTTGGTCCTTTTTATTCTCTCGACCATGTGCATGTGCAGCAACTGGTCCTTCAGATCGACTCCCACCTTGTTATGATTATAAGCAATCATGCACAATACCCATCAATAAAAACAGACCTAAAACTGTGGCCATGACCTCACAAGTGATCTAAATGAGAATAAATTGCCTCAGGCGTTCTTGTATTGTTCTGTGAACCTATTAGTTTCTCAGACAATTTGTTGTATGACTTCTTTGTCAAAAAACAACTCAAAATATTGTACAATGTCACATTTTCTGCACCATTTCTGGGTCCAAAATCACAACTGAACTACTTTTCTGTGCCCCGTGTAATTGTCCATATTCTCCCACCTGAAATCTCTGTGCAATATTTCTTCTTCATCACCATTTTCATCACTTGTAAATGCATCTGCTACAGCTATGTCATCAATTTCACTATCACTACTGCTAACATTGTCACTGCTACTATCACTTGAACTTTCGTCTAAGTTGTACACAATTTCCAGCACTTCAATGGGTGTCAGAACTTCCTCGGTCATTGCTATGTTCCCATTATCAAGCCTGAACGAAGCGCACTGACTGGAGACCTGCAGGGCGAATACCGTATGTTTATAGCTACAACCAAAGAAAGGCTGAATTCTCTGCTTATCTAAAGAATTTAACTGACACATAATATCTGTGTTGACTTTCAATCTAGCAAGAGGAATCAAGTCCACACAGAGCCCGAGTTTTGATGAGGAAAATATATCAATCTAAAGAATGCAATGTAGTATTTATGAAGGGATTATTCTCCCACAGCATAAGAGACCTAAGATCTTAGGCTATAAAGACACATTGTTCAGGCTGTAGTTATATTTCTTTCAGTTTCAGTAATACAGAGAGAACTCTGAGAGTGCACATTTTTGACAGTCGAAAGTGGACTTTTTTAATAGGAAAATTAACTCCTGAATACATAATGTTACATTCTAAAGAAATGGTTTTTAACTATCGTATTTTGAAAGCACAGTTCTTAAGCAATAACGAGAAACCACTCGCAATTTGATAGCTCAAAAACTATGCATGTGAAAGGAGATTGAATCCACCGATGCAAGGTTCTATACTACTCACGGCATCCACCGACGTGTGGATTCAGCTGTCGAAACCGCATATCTACAACAGCCCTGAAGACGTAGGGAATTTAAGCTCCTCCGTCTGCAGAGACGGTAGGAGTTTAAATGTCCTCCGTCGCTGAAGGGTTAAATAATAGAACGTTCTTGTAGCCTGTAATTAATAGGCCCCTAATTCTTTTATTTTTTTTGTGAAAGAAATGTACAACAAACTTTAAAACCTACATACAAATAAATTACCTCAGTAAATGAATCATGTATCTGTATTGGTCCACATATTCTTTTTTCTAGTGCTGTTAAATTAATGTAAGTAGAAAGAACAGTAGGTAACACATGTCCAAAGAGATGTAACGATTCATATCGCACTAGTCATCCTATCACTTTGTACTGTATCATCTTAGCAGATGACAGTGTTTTAAATAAGACATAGACCAACATATGTTACACTTTCAAATACAAAATAACCTTATTTCATATCTGTGTTTCTTTGACATTAATACCAGCAAACTTTTTCTTCTCAAAATCACCAACTCCTTTTCTTGAAATTTCTATCTCAATTTTCATTTCACACAAAGCAGTTTAACACTAAATGGAATGGGTAGACTGTAGAAGTTCTATCTGCTACTACATCTGCTGTAGTCTTGCGATACATACACTCTGTCGTGTCACATACCTTCCTTTGTGACAAAGGCTACTTGATCCACGAAACTGAGACTGAATTAAATAATTCTTTAACAGACAGAGCTTAATGTTGATACATTTGCGAATATGCCTCTAAAAAAGTGCACAGAATGAATATTATGTACTCTTAAAAACCCCGCGTTTGAGAATAAAACTGGATGTTCCTTGTCACATGACAGTTAGTACTTACCCCTGGGCAGCACAATGTGCAGCAGTGAGCACCCAAATTTCGGATAGAAGGCTTCCACCACAGAAAGATGTACCATCTATAATAATGGCAGCGTGATGTGGGAACTGGCCTTCTACTGCAGGAAAGCCATTTACTATCTTCGGTGCCTGAACCTTTGGTGCTCCCTCTGAAATTCAAATGAACCCACTGGTATTAATTTCTCTAACCACAAAATTTGTTTATATGCCTACACATAAAATTCTGCATACTTCATAGAAGGCTTGGAATAATCGGAAGAAGTTATTCAAGGACCCTTTTGAAATCCATATTGAATGAAAAGTGAACAGTTTTCTCTCCCAGAATTTTTCATAGGTAGAAGGGGGACTGACCCTGGGGTTATACATAATTTATGTTCAATTTTCAAAATCAAGTTACAAAAATCATGTCATAAGTATAACTGTAACGTAACACTGCAGCTGTATTTGTATACACACAAATATAGCTGCACGGTCTATGACTCACTACCACAATTTAAGTCATGAGATCTCATCTTGTTTGTTTTAAATTCATGTACCACCTACTGGGCTGGGATAGCACAGTCGTTATAGTGACTTGTTACAGGGTGGACGGTCCGGAAATAGATCCCGGTGGGGGGCGACATTTTCCGCACCTGCCCAGACCAGCCCTGTGGACCAACCAGCCACCTGTAAAATGGGTACCAGGTCTTTCCCGGGGGTAACGCGACGGGGGAGTAGCATTTACAACCCACCCCATCTAGCGCCGAGGTTAAAGAAAGAGTACAGCTATACTTCTACTTCCCCAGGCCTTTGTGGCCTTTTCTAGGGTGATATTTACCTTCAACTTCACCTTATACCTAACACTCATTCTTAACCTAACACCTACCTAAGTTTTTTATTTAATTTTTCAAACTGCTAATGTATTAGTAGTTGGGTTTAGCTGAAAGGTAAATTACGTAAGACGTTTGATGGTATCATGTCTACAATTTTTTTTTAAATTTCAATATTTGGTGAGGGTGGGGGTTGCAATATGTAACTACCCCTCATGGATGTGTCCCATTCATCTTCATTGGTTCAAGCTAAGCAGAATTACTGCTTGACAATTGACTGATAGGCTGTTCCAAATATTTTATGTTCTGCCTGTCAAACATACACAATTATACATAAGGCAGGATAGCTCATTGGGTGTAGTGAGTGGGCTACCGGCTGGGCAACTAAGGAATAGCGGTTTGTTTCCTGGCAGGGACAAGAGATTTCCTCTTCTCCAGAATGTCCATACTGGATGTTTTTAAAATAATGAAATGTATTATTTTCTTGGAATGTATGCAACCTCCCCATAACGAACGAACTATTTATTGCATGTTAAATATTGATATCATATGAATTTAAAAACTGAGACCCATTATGATTTTCTGTCTGTGACATAGTTGATGGAAATGACTTAGAATTTGAAATGAGGGGTTTATAAACTGGGGCAGTTCTCACACTTCTACTGGTATTATAATGTTATTTCCCTGTTGTCAACTTGGTCAAATTTTGTATATGTAAAATAAACATAAGCACAGTAAATTTTACTGCAGTACTACAAACACTTACCAATGAGGGGCATATAGACATTCAGTGGTGTAGGACCATCTGAAAACCTTTCTCCAGGCAGAGCCTGGTGAAAAGAAAATGAACATCAAAGAGAATTAGTTAGTACTACGAATATATTTGTTTGTCCTTCAAATTATCCAGTGCTCCAAAGCCTGTTGGATATCTGCTTGAAACTACTAAAATAATTTGTCTTCGATAGAGATTCGTTTAAACAATTACAACAACAGAACAAAGTGGTAAATTTTCATGTTCATTGTAATAATATTCCATCATTATGGCGCAGTGACGAATCTAGCAAAACTAGGTGCAAAACCAAAGCTGTAATGTGATGCTGTGCTATCTGGTGCAAATGTACCAACATTTCTGAGTATTCTACTACATGTATGTTCAAGGTATATCATACAGTCCTGTGATGTAAGCATCAACTTATACCAGACCACATGCTGTTACACTCCACAAGATGGCAGATTTCACAGGCACTGTTCTAAGAACATGAATTATCCCTTATTTTATCAGAACCTGAGATACTCCACCTCAATTCAGTGTATCGTGATGCAGTAAGACATCTTACATTCAAGCTCTGTGTATGGAATGTTTTAGTGTGTCAGAAACACTAAAAATTCCTAATCACTAAAAATCACTCTACATTTTAAGTGTTATTCGGTGTTGCAGTACCATAATAATTCTTGCCTTAGTTTTGTGACTGAATATAAAAATAATTTTGTTCCAATTATGACACAGTAGCACAAGTTTCCTACTCATGCCATAACATCCACTACCTCCAGTGATGTGGACATTGTCATAAAAAGAGCCACATTTCTTGAGTGAAACCACACAATGGTCAAATGCAGATTTGAAAGCACTGATTGTCAGGTGAGACATTCTGTGTGACATCGATATGATTTGTTGTTATGTGTTTACTGCAATGAAGACAGCGAGTTTGGTTTCAAAAATTAAAGTGCCAGCAATTATTTGCCAGAATAAACTAGTTTTGTTACTGATATACTTCAGTTCTCTTATCACATGTCACTTGTAACTGCGAACTGACAAGTCAATTCTTTTCTTAATTCTGCATGTTCTGAAACACATATGTTCATAATTCAATTACCAATTCAAATATTAGTCATAAAGAGCTGTATTTTAAAGTTATTTACCTGTACAGCTGCAACCAGAAGACCAAGGATGACCACTAGTGACTTCATAGTGTATTGGAGTTCAGTAAAACTGGCTGCACATAAAGCCCATTTAAAGGTATTTGTACCTTCTGCACTATGAAATCTTAAACTTATCTGCATGTAACTTTATCATTTCAAAAGAAAGATTAAGTTAAAGATACAAACACCATTCATTACAAATCTGTCAGTAAGCATTATTAAGATTCTGGGAAAACAGAAATGTTGCATCAGACAGGCATGATAATATGTCAATGAAATAGGCCTGGTGTAAGATAATCCTTTCTCACTAAATTATTAGCAGATCTTGTGTCGTGATTATGTCTGGAGATCAGAAAGAAAGACGAAGTCACAGTATGAAGAATGATAATAGTTCCATTGAAAGGGTGGAAGAGTTCAAATATTTGAGAACAACGTCAACAAATAAATATTCTATTCAGGAAGAAACTAAGAGCGGGGTGAAGTTAGGGAATGCTTGCTATTATGCGGTACAGATTCTTTTGTCTTCCTTTTTGTTATCCAAAAATTTAAAAATCAAGATAAATATAATTATAATATTGCCCGTTGTTATGTATGGGTATGAAACTTGGTCGCTAACATTGAGGGAGGAACGTAGGCTTAGGGTGTTTGAGAATAGGGTGTTGAGGAAGTAATTGGGCCTAAGAGGGACGAAGTAACAAGGGAATGAAGAAAATTACATAATGAAGAGCTTAGTGGTCTGTAGTCCTTACCGAATATTGTGCGGGTGGTAAAATAGAGAAGAATGAGATGGGCGGTGCATGTGGCGCATATGGTAGAAGGGGAGAGGGGTGCACAGGGCTTTAGTGGGGAAACCTGAGGGAAAGAAAACATTGGGGAGACCTAGAAGCAGAAGGGAGTATAATATTAAAATGGATCTTCAGGAAGTGGGAGGGGGTTGTGAGGACTGGATGGAGTTGGCTCAGGATAGGGACAGGTGGCGGGTACTTGTGGGTACGGTGATGAATCTTCGGGTTGCAAAAATGCGGGGAATTTCTTGACTAG
>Ga0209628_10001702_pt1 | contig 14451 bp, 13 predicted proteins | sample TergutCu122P4_FD_187285 | JGI IMG/M metagenome (GOLD analysis project Ga0209628, IMG submission 187285) | Cubitermes ugandensis P4 segment gut microbial communities from Kakamega Forest, Kenya - Cu122 P4 (SPAdes) (version 2) | ecosystem: Host-associated > Arthropoda: Insects > Digestive system...
CCCACCTACCCCAAGACACACCCATACCATGGTGGAACAACAAACCACTACACATCAACCTTGCATAACTGTGCCGAACCACTTGTACGGAAATCCGCGTTAGACAATGCATCCGACAGGACTTGACTATACTTAGCGGGATCAGTCATCCCCGAGAACGCCACGAACCGTTGTCCTGCAACTGTCAACTCGGATACAGCCCCAGTCGTCTTGAACCAACGAGTGAACCTAAGCGTCCACTTCACATTCCGCAGCGCTGCCGCACCCCTTGCCAAGAGCGGTCCTAGCACGCCTTTCAAAGCCCCACCCATCAGCGCTGCGAGCCCTCCCTGCCCGGCCAGTCCGCCAGCGGCTTTCCATGCGCCCATTGCGCCTTTCAATCCGCTGAACGCACCTTTCAACGCGGCCAGGCCCACACAAGCAAGGGCCGCGCCGATGATGCTGACTATGGCCTCGGTCCAAGACTTCTCTCCGGTTGCCGCCAGTACGATATTCGCCAAGGCGGCGACGATAGCCGCCACAGCGGCGATAGCAAACAACACCCCGGCCAGGGCCTGCCCGATGATCGGAATCCAGCACACCAACAATGCCAGGATTCCTGCAATGGTGGACACCCATTCCGCTATGGCTGCGATGATTGATACAACCTTCGCACCCCAGTCGTCCCACCAAGAATCGTTCAACCCATCCGATGATGTTGCATCCTGAATACGTTGCATGGCCTGGTTCGCCGCCGCGTCCCGGTCGGCAACTGCCTGCTGCACGATCAGTTTCTGTGCCTCGACCTGGGCGTCATACTCAGCTGCCTCAGCCGAGTGAGCAGATGCTTGTTTGGCGTACCTGGCCGCCGAGTCATCATCCATCAAGCCCTCACCCTCAGTGGCTTCCCGGCTGCACAACTCGGCCAACCGGCGGGAGTCGGCCGCTGCCTCCCGGGCGTTTTTCGCCACCACCCAGGCCTGGTATGTGACTCCCTGTACCCGGTCCAACACGTAAGCGTAGCCAATCAGCGTCTCCCCGGTTTCCCGGTACCGGTGTTCCGCGACTGCCACATCCGCCAATGTCTGGTCTCGGTCTTTCAACAAGGCTTGCACCGACTGTGACCCAGACGACACACCGGCATCCAGCGCGCGCAACACGGTGGCGGCATTGTGCATCGAGTCAGCGACCTTCACATAATACTGACCTCCGGCCATTACCACTTGAGGGTCACCTGGGGTCGGATCGGAGTCGTAACCCAGGGCACTCCAATCACTGGGGCGTTCCGCCATTTTCCTATCCTCCCTGTGAAAACGACCGGGTCCACATGACTAGTCATCCTGGCCATGGTCATGCCTCCCATGGATGCCCGACCCCTTCGGGAAGGGCTCTGATATCTCAGCATCCTACCATGCATCAGCAGACCTGAATAGCCCTACTCACAAGTTGGGATCGGGGTTCCACCAGGCTCGTCTCCAATCACCCAGACCCCGTTGCGAACCAGTTCATCGGTCAGCTCGGTTACTGAGTCCTTCCCCGCTGGGTCAAGGGTTGAAAAGCAGAGGTGCGCCACATGTTGGCCATCAGGGGCCGGTATCCAGTAGTCAACAATCACCCCTGGTGCGCCGCGCCCGTCCGCCTTTCCGCCATGATGAGGTCGACAATGGCGCAGCATCACTCCGCCAGCCGCTGCCATGCGGCACACGTCTTGATCCGGCCCATCCGTGTCCAATATCGCGTCCTCCACTTCATCCAAGTGCGTCCTCCCCGCCTTTTCTTGGCCAAGATCATGGAAGTACGACACCAGGTCCAGTGAGCCGCTACCATCAGTGGCACGATTCCACAAGAAACACATCTCGGTACCGCCGACGGCCGCCGCTCTCGCGGCTGCCCTTGACAAGGAACTACACATATCACTCGCCACCTCGGCACCATGGACCCCCATCCATCTGGTACGCGCCTCTACCAAGACCCTTATCTGATCGTCGCGCCGTGCGACGTCTGCGCAATCTACCCGGCCCCACTGTGGACCCAGGGGCAAGTCGTACCCCTTGACGGCCGGTCCCGACCAGCGCGACAACACCTCCTCCAAAGCCGCGACCTCCACTTGGTCCACATCCGCTAACCCAGTCATTGTCGCCCCCGCCAGACGTAATGAGCACGGCCCCGCCGGGTCGAACACCACATCGGCCACCTCCGCGTCATGCCGAGCCAGGAACTCCACAACCGCGGCGCCGTTCTGAACCACGAAACACGCCCCGCATCCCTCACCCAGGAACTCCTCCATCGTCTCCACCGACGAAAACAAACACAAGTCACCCGAACCGCTACCATTCGCCGACTGAAACAGTCGGACTTCCATGCGCCAGCCACCACCCGAGATCACCGGCAGCAGAACAACACCGCTAGCCAATGCAGACAATACACCAGGCATACTTCCAGCGAGCAACGCCATAGCCAAGGCATCCGATCTCAACCCGGGTATCCCACCAACTGGCACTACCGGACCATCCAATACATCCAGGTCCGGACAACCCCCACCACTCAAGCCGAACACCGTGGACCCCGGAAACTCAGCCATACCATCCACCATCCGCGCTCCCCACTCGGCGGCCCAATGTAGGACCTCGTCCCCAACGGGCCCAATCACCAGTCCCACCCCGCACGGAAGGTCAGGGACCGTGCCAGCCGGCCCCCACGGGTCAACGTACCCATCGACGTCCGAAAACACCCAGTTCAAGGCAAACAAACCAGGTTCATTCATATCCAACTCCTGTCTGCTCGATGCGGTTTCATGGCGGAAGCCCCCCCAATGGTATCGCCCGATGCGAAGGATGAAGAAGAATAGGGCTACCGCACCAGGATCCGGTCGCACTCGGCGCAGCGGATGATCTCGTCCGGGGCTGCGGCGAGGTACCGGTCGCGGTCGGCGACGGTGGCTTCAAGACCGCAGCCTTCGCAGCGCCGCCCGTCGAACCGGGAAACGGCGACCCCGTTCAACCGTGGCCGGAGCTTGTCGTAGACCCCGATCAAAGCCTCAGGCAGCCCGGCAACCTTTTCGGCCCGCACCTGCCCGAGCCCGCGGGCCTGTTCGGCCAACCCGGCCACCTCTGCGTCCCGGGCTTCGACGAGTTGCCGCAGCTCCTTCTCCACAGATTCCACGGCCGCGCTGGCGGTTCCGACTTGCGCGGATGCCATCTCCATGGCCTCCATGGCCTCAAGCTCGGCGTCCTCGAGATCGGACACGCGCTGTTTGAGGTGCCCGATTTCTTCGATGGCGCTGGACAGGGCCTTGGGGTCCATGGCCCCGCCGTCGACGCGGGCCTGGTTGCGCGCAAGCCGCTCCCGTACTGGAACAACGTCGGCTTCCGCTTTCTCCGCCCGGGCTTCCGCGTCCGACAACGCAGTCTGGCTGGCGACAAGGTTGTCCGCCGCCTGGGTACGCCGGGCCATGGCGTCCGTGATATCCTGGTGAACCGGCAATGTTTTCGCCTTGTGCTTGACCTGCTCTATCGCCGTGTCCAGCTCCTGGACCTCAAGGAGGTGTGCCAAATCGGATGGGTCAGCCTTCATAGGGACAAATCATAGCGGTTCCAAGCCGTTGCCCGGCGAGCGTAAACTATCGCCATGTCTGCCAAACGCCGTACGGAAAAGCTCCCCAACCGCATGATCGGTTACTCCGAAGCCTTCAAGTCCTTCATCCCCGACCGGTGGGCGGACGACGACCTGCCGGAGCCCGCGCCGCTGCCCGCGAGCGTCTACACCCCGGCCCGGCGCGCCGCCCTGGCCGCGCGGTTCCCGCACGACCGCCTGGTCATCCCGGCCGGCGGCTTCAAGGTCCGCAGCAACGATTGTGACTACCGGTACCGCGCGCATTCCGGGTTCGCGCACCTGACGGGCCTGGGCGCCCAGGCGGAGCCGGACACCGTGTTGGTCATCGAGTCCGGCAGTGCGACCTTGTTCTTCCACGGCCGGGCGGCCCGGACCGATCCGGAGTTCTATTCCTCGGCCAGGTACGGCGAGATGTGGGTCGGGGCGCGCCCGACAGCCGCGTACATGGAGGCCCTCACCGGCCTGGCCGTCGCGGATTCGGCCGATCTGAACGCGGCGCTCGCCGCCCCGCTGGCGCACCCCAAAGGCAAGTTGCGCGTCGTACCGGATGTGGACCCCAAAGTTGAAGCGACAGTAACCGCGCTGCGCGGCCCGGACAGCCAGGCCGACAAGGATTTGGACACACGGCTGAGCGAGTTGCGGCTGACGAAGGATGCGTACGAGGCGGACCAGCTGCGGGCCGCCTGTGCGGCAACGAAAGTTGGTTTCGATGCGATCATCGCCGACATTCCGGAGGCGGTACGCCGCGGTCGCGGCGAACGCTGGGTCGAGGGCATCTTCGGCCTGCACGCGCGGCACCAGGGGAATGCGGTGGGATACGACACGATCGCCGCCGCGGGCGAGCATGCCTGCACCCTGCACTGGATCGACAACGACGGCGACCTGCGCGAGGGCGACCTGCTGCTGGTCGACGCCGGCGTGGAGATGGACAGCCTGTACACCGCCGACATCACCCGTACGCTACCGGTGTCCGGCAAGTTCACGAACGCGCAGGCGCAGGTGTACGAGGCGGTGCTGGCCGCCCAGGACGCCGGCATCCAGGCGGCGAAACCGGGGGCGGAATTCCTGGACATCCACCGCGCGGCTACCCGCGTCATCGCAGAACACCTGGCGGACTGGGGTATCCTGCCGGTCAGCGTCGAGGCCGCGCTGGCCGAAGACGGCGGCCAGTTCCGCCGCTGGATGGTCCACGGTACGTCGCACCACCTCGGCCTCGACGTCCACGACTGCGCCCAGGCCAGAAACAAGCATTACCGCGGCGGGAAGCTGAAGGCCGGGATGGTGATCACGGTCGAACCGGGACTGTACTTCAAGTCGACGGACCTGATGGTCCCCGAACCCCTGCGCGGCATCGGCGTACGTATAGAGGACGACATCATGATCACGGAAGACGGCTGCGAAATCCTGTCCGCCCAGTTCCCCCGCGAACTACCGGACGTGGAAGCCTGGATGAGCACCATGTGGGACGGGAAGCCCCCGAATTGATCAGCGGGGCAGGTTCGCCAAGGGGCGAAACAATGTGAGGGGCGAACCCAGCAAAACAATGAAGTCGTGATGGCTATGGAACGCGGCAGCCGTCGTGTCCTTCGCGTCCACGACAAGGGCATACGCCGCAATCTCGGAGCGGGCGGCCCGGGCCAGCGCATCGGCCAGGAGCGCAGCACCCAGCCCCATTCCCTGGAATGACCGGTCAACGGCCAGGCGTCCCAACCGAACCGCTGGTACGACCGGATAGCGCGGCAGCTTCCGGCCCAGGTCCGCCGGAATGTCGTTCAGCAGCACACTGGTTGACGCCAACGTGTAGTAACCCGCGATGCGCTCGTCATCAGCTAAGGCCACAAAACAGGTTGTCACCCGGCGTCGAATGTCCTGGCTGACCTGCTCGCGCAGGTACCGGTTTAGTGGTTCGGAATCGCAGTTGAACGTTGTTCTGTCATGCCCGGAATCAAGAAGTGAGACTGCGAACGGGGCGCCGGTCATGCCGCTCGCAGCAGTTCACCACGGCGGACGAACGCCCGCTCCTGAGCGGGAGACGGTTCTGGTGGTTCGAGGATGGCCTGGGCGAAGCGTTCCTGGTCGGCTGTGTGTCGGAATGAGGATATGATCGTCCGGTGACTGATTCCCATGCCCTCCTTTCTAAAGTACGTGCCGCCCTGGCCACCGTGATGGATCCCGAACTGGGGCGGTCCATCGCCGATCTCGGGATGGTCGGCCCGGTCGAGATCGACGACGACGCCAACGTGACCGTGACCATCCTCCTGACCACGCCCCTGTGCCCGCTGCAAGACCGGTTGCGCAGGGACACGGCCGCCGCCGTGGGTGCCATCGAGGCTGTGAACGGCGTTGAGGTACGGATGGAGTCGATGAACGAGCAACAACGCGAGAACATGCGCACCGGCCTGCAGGGCGCCCGGCGCGAGATCCCGTTCGCGCAGCCGGACAACCACACGCGCATCATCGCGGTCGCCTCGGGCAAGGGCGGTGTCGGCAAGTCGTCGCTGACAGTGAACCTGGCCTGCGCCCTGGCCGCGGAAGGCCACCGGGTCGGGCTGATCGACGCGGACATCTACGGGCATTCCGTACCGGATCTGATGGGCATCCCCGAGTACGAGGGCCCCATAAACATCGAAGGCGTGAACCTGATACTGCCCGTGCAGGCCCACGGGGTCAAGGTGATGAGCATCGGCATGATGAAGCCGAGCCGCGACCAGGTGGTCGCCTGGCGCGGACCCATGATCGACCGCGCCATGACGCAGTTCCTGGCGGACGTCTACTGGGACGAGCTGGATTTCTTGTTGATCGACCTGCCGCCAGGCACGGGTGACACCGCCATCGGCCTGGGCCAGAAGCTGCCCAACGCCGAGGTGATCGTGGTCACCACCCCGCAGCTCGCGGCCACCGAGGTGGCCGAGCGCGCCGGCACGATGGCCTCCATGATGAACCAGATGGTACTCGGCGTGGTGGAAAACATGAGCTACCTCGAAACCACCTGCCCGCACTGCGGACAGACCCACCGCGTGGATGTCTTCGGCCACGGTGGCGGGCAACAGGTCGCCGACACGCTGACAGACCGGGTGGGCTACCCCGTACCCGTACTGGCACAGATCCCGCTCGAGCCCGCGTTCCGCGAAACCGGTGACGCGGGGACTCCCGGCGTTTTGTCACCGCAACCCGGCCCGGCCGCGGCCGCCATCCGAACCCTGGCGCAGTCACTATCGGCGTGAGACCAGCCTGCCAGGCATTGATCACCTGCTGATCGGGTATGTGTCCGCTGGGCTTCGCTTGCTACGATTGGCCCCGTCCAACGTCGCCGCCCAACCCCGCGCCAACAGGATCGGGGCCGGTCTGCGCTGACGAGCCGTACCAAAGCTTAAGGAGAACCATGTTCAAGACGACCTACGCGAAGCGAGTATTCGACGGTGTCGCGGAACGCAGCCACTGGGAGACAGAGTTTCTCCAGGCGGTACGGGAGGTGCTGCTCAGCATCGAACCGATCCTGCCGCACAACCCGGATCTGGAGAGCAACGCCATTCTCGAACGCATCGTGGAGCCGGAGCGCCAGATCAAGTTCCGGGTCACGTGGGTCGACGACGCGGGCAACATCAACATCAACCGCGGGTACCGGTTCCAGTTCAACTCCGCCATCGGGCCCTACAAGGGTGGTCTGCGGTTCCACCGCTCCGTGAACGCATCCATCCTGAAGTTCCTGGCGTTCGAGCAGATCTTCAAGAACTCCCTGACCGGGCTGTGGATGGGCGGCGGCAAGGGGGGCAGCGATTTCGACCCGCACGGCAAGTCCGACCGCGAGGTCATGCGGTTCTGCCAGGCGTTCATGAGCGAGCTCTACCGCCACATCGGGCCCGACACCGACATCCCGGCGGGCGACATCGGCGTCGGCGCGCGCGAGGTGGGCTACCTGTTCGGCCGGTACCGCCGCCTGCGCAACGAGTTCACCGGGACCATGACCGGCAAGGGTTTGGACTTCGGCGGCAGTCTGGCGCGCACGGAGGCGACTGGGTACGGATTGTGCTACTACACGCAGGAGGCACTGGCGCGGCTGCGGTCGGACGGTTTCGAGGGCAAGACGGTCACAGTTTCCGGAAGTGGCAATGTCGCCATCTTCGCGGCCGAGAAGGCTGCCGCCCTCGGCGGAAAGGTCGTCACCATGAGCGATTCGTCCGGCTTCATCTTCGACCCGGACGGCATCGACCTGGACCTGGTCAAGCAGCTCAAGCTGGTGGACCGGGCGCGGATCTCCGCGTACGTGGACCAACACCCGAAGGCGCAGTTCAGTACGGGCAGCGTTTGGAACGTACCCTGCGATATCGCCCTGCCCAGCGCGACCCAGAACGAGGTCAGCAAGGCGGACGCCGAGGAACTGGTACGCAATGGCGTCATGATCGTGGCCGAAGGCGCCAACATGCCGACGACGCCCGAGGCGATAGAGGTGTTCGAGGCGGCCAAGGTCATCATCGGCCCCGGCAAGGCGGCCAACGCGGGCGGTGTGGCGGTGTCCGGGCTGGAAATGGCGCAGGATTCGATGCGGATCGCCTGGACCTTCGAGCAGGTCGACGACCGGCTGCGCGGCATCATGGTCCGCACCGTCACCCAGAGCCTGGACGCGGCGGCGCGCTACGACCTTGGTACGGATCTGGTGGCCGGTGCGAACATTGCCGGTTTCGAGCGGGTCGCGGGTGCCATGATCGCGCAAGGCGTACTCTGACTGTCATCCTGCCCCTCTGCCGCAGGCAGGATCTACGGTACCCGCCCGATCCATTCCGGCGTGGCGAACTTGGTGTCGCACAACTCGATCGCCCGCGCCTCCTCCTCTTCGGTGACGTGGCTGCGCTCCAGGTGATACTGGGCGGCGAATGAGTTGATGAAGGCGGTCACGATGTCCGCGCGCGGCAGATGGGTCTGCGAGCGCAGCGGGTCGACGCGTTTGTTGGCCGACTTCGTACCCTTGTCGGACATCTTCTCCCGCCCGATCCGCAACACTTCCAGCATCTTGTCGGCATCGATGTCGTACGCCATGGTCACGTGATGTAAGACAGTCCCGTCGACCAGCCGCTTCTGTGCCGCCCCGGCGATCTTGCCCGCGGGCGAGGTGATGTCGTTGATCGGTACGTACCTGGCCTCGATCCCCAGGCCCCGCAGCGCGTTCAACACCCACGTGTCCAGGAATTCATAACTTTCTTCGAAGCTCATCCCGTCGACCAGCGAACCGGGAACGACAAGGGAGTACGTAATGGTGTTGCCGGGCTCGACGAACATCGCACCGCCGCCGGAGATGCGGCGTACGACGGTGATCCCGTGCCGGGCCGCGCCGTCCGGGTCGACCTCGTTCGCCAGCGACTGGAACGACCCGATGATCACCGCCGGCGCACCCCATTCCCAGATGCGCAGGGTCGGTCCGCGGGTTCCCGCCCCGAGGGCCTCGGCGTACACCTGGTCCAGCGCCATCTGCATGTACGGGGAGCGCGGCCCGTCCTCGATGAGCTCGAAGACCTGGTCGTCCCAACTGGTGGAGGCGCCGACGGCCCGGCGTACGGCGAACCCGATGTCGCGCGGGCCGAACCCGACCAGGGCGTCCCCGGGCTCCAACGCGGCGGACACGCAGGCGGCAATCGCGGAGACGGAACTGTTGATGGGCAGCCCGTTCAACCCGGATTCGATCCGTCCCAGAGCCTCATCGGGTTCGAGGAAGAAATCCCCGGACAACCGGGCCCGGGCGATCCGGCCATCCTGGTCGTCAAGTTCGACGGCAACGAGCTTCCCCCCGGGCACCTTATACAGTCCACGCATGGGTAGGAAGTCTAGACGATCAATTCCAAGCCATGCACGCCTGTCTCACGCCCGCGACTTCCGCGGCTTCACCTGGATGTGGATTGGGGTGCCCACAAAACCGATCTCTTCCCGCAGCCGGCGCTCCAGGAACCGTACGTATTGCGCGTCCAGGTCGCCTGTCGTGAACAGTACGAATGTGGGCGGGCCGGTCTGCGGCTGCGTACCGAACAAGATCCTTGGTTGTTTTCCTCCGCGTACGGGGTGGGGGTGCGCCGCGACCGTCAGACCAAGGAAAGCGTTCAGCTGGCCCGTCGGGACCCTCGTCTGCCAGCCCTCAAGCGCGATCTCGATCGCGTTGGTCAGCTTCGACGTGTTTCGCCCTGTCAGGGCCGATATGTTGATGCTCGGCGCCCAGGCGACGTGGCGGAGATCCCGTTCGATTTCACGGTCCAGGTACCGCCGCCGCTCCTCATCGACCAGGTCCCATTTGTTGTACGCGATCACCATCGCCCGGCCCGCCTCCTCGACCATCGACAGGATGCGCAAGTCCTGTTCGCTGACCGGTTCCCCCGCGTCCAGGACGACCACGCACACCTCGGCCCGCTCGATGGCGGTCTGGGTCCGCAACCATGCGTAATACTCGTGCCCCGACGCTTCCTTGACCCGCCGCCGGATCCCTGCGGTGTCGATCATCTGGTACGTCTTCCCGCCGATATCCACGATCTCGTCCACGGGGTCCACGGTCGTACCGGCCACGTTGTCCACCACCACCCGGGTCTCACCGGCCAACCGGTTCAGCAACGACGACTTCCCGACGTTCGGCTTGCCCACGATCGCGACCCTGGTCGGGCCGGCGGGCGGCTCATCGGAACCGTCATCGGGCGGCAACCGGTCGGTGATGGCGTCGAGCAGGTCACCGGATCCGAGCCCGTGAAGGGCGGAAACCGCGTACGGCTCCCCCACCCCCAGCGACCAGAACGCCGTCGCGTCGGACTCCCTCCGCCGGTCGTCCACCTTGTTCGCGACCAAGAGGATCGGTTTCTTTCCCTTCCTGATGATCCGCGCGACCGCCTCGTCTTCGTCCGTCGCCCCGACTGTGGTGTCCACAACCAGTACGACCACGTCCGCCATCTCCACCGCCAGCTTCGCCTGCTCGGTGATCTGCGCCGCCATCCCCTTCGAACCCACAATCCAGCCGCCGGTGTCGACGACCACGAAGTCGCGCCCGTTCCACTCCGCGTCGTAACTCACCCGGTCGCGGGTCACCCCGGGGATGTCCTGTACGACCGCCTCACGCCGTCCCAACATCCGGTTGACAAGGGTGGACTTCCCAACGTTCGGCCGTCCGACCACGGCAACTACCGGTCTCATCGTTCCTCCACTCGTGTCGGCACCAGGGCCAGGATGCGGTCCACCACCTCGTGCGGGGACATGTACGTCGTGTCGATTGTCACAACCCCCTCGGCCGCGTCCGTGAAGTTCACCAGGGTCGAATCGTCGCGGTCGCGCCGGAGTACCTGGTCGCGCAATCCCGCCTCGTCCACCCGTCCCGCCAGCTCGGCTCCACGACGGTTCAGCCGCGCATCCGGGTCCGCGGTCAGCAACACCCGTACCTCCGCCTCCGGCGCCACCACCGTCGTGATGTCCCGCCCCTCAACCACGAATGACCCCGGCGCAATGATCGCCCGCTGCCGCGCCACCAACTCCGCGCGACAATCCGGGTTCGTCGCGACCGCCGACACCCACGCCGACACCTCGGGCGCCCGGATCGCGGCGGTGATGTCGCGACCACCCAGCCGTACGAAGGGATCATTCGGATCGGTGCCAACAAGCAGGTCCATCTGGCGGCAGAACCCCAGGATCGCGTCCCCGTCCGCCTTGCCGAAACCCGATTCCATGCAGCCGACCGCCACCGCCCGGTACATCGCACCGGTATCCAGATAACCCCACCCGAGCGCGGAAGCCACCCGCCGCGCCGCGGTCGACTTCCCCGACCCCGACGGCCCGTCTATGGCAATGATCATGGCCTTACCCTCCATCCCGCGTCCACCATCGCGGCCGTCAGGGCGTCCGCCTTGTCCGGCTCGACGGTCATCGACAGGTAGCCGACCACGCGATCCGGGTCGTGCTCGATGCTGACATCCTCGACGTTGACCCCGGCCGTACCGACATCCGCGAACAGCCGCGCCAGCGAACCGGGCGAGTCGGGAATCTCGACGACGACGTAAACATAATCCTTGGCGGTACGGCCATGCTTGCCGGGCAGCGCCCGCGTGCCGGCCACGCCGTCCCGGATGAAGTCAGCGACCACTTCCTCCGAATCCAGGTGCCCCGCGAGGTGGTCCAGGCTCGCGGCCATCGCCACCAGCTGGTCGCGGATCATGTGCCGGTTCGCGGTGATGATCTGGGTCCACATGTCCGGATCGGATGCGGCGACGCGCGTGACATCGCGTACGCCCTGGCCCGCCAGCCGCAGGTGAGACGCGCCGATGTCGGTCAGGGTGCCGGCCATGAGCGAGCTGACGATCTGCGGTACGTGGGACACCTGCGCTACCGCCAAGTCGTGCTCGGCCGGGTCCATCGTCTCGACCCGGGATCCGCAGGCCTTCGCGAGACGCTGCACCTCGTCCACCCGCGCCGGTTCGGCTTCCGGTCCCGCGGCGACCACCCACGTACGGTCGACGAACAGGTCCGCCCGCGCCGTCAGCGGCCCGGAGCGGTGGGACCCGGCCATCGGGTGGGAACCCACGTAGCGCGCCAGGTCGGCGCCGGCCGCACGTACCTGCTCCAACACCGGTACCTTCACCGACGCCACATCCGTCACCGTCGCGTCCGGGTAGTCCGACAATGCCTGTACCACCACCTCGCCGGCGGCACTCGGAGGTACGGCGACCACCACCAGCCGCGCGTCGTCCGGTACGCCCGCCCTGCCGGCGCCCATGCTCTCGGCAACCAGCGCGTGACTAGGTGTGTCATCCGTCAGGTAGACCGGCACACCCCGCTCGGACAAGACCAAACCGATGCTGGTGCCGATCAAGCCCGCACCGATTATGAGGACGGTGGGAGATCCTGCCTCCGGCAGGATGACCGGGGAAGTCGGCAGGATGACCGGGGAAGTCGGCAGGATGACCGGGGAAGATGGATCATTCACTGGCTGGTTCCACTGTCTTCCTCGGTGCCCGGCGCCGCTTGGGCGGCGGGGCCAGCAAGGTGGCCAATTCTTCCTTCTCGACCCGGCGGAACTTGCGGGTCTGGCTGCGCGTACGGTCCAGCAGCGCCACCTCGAGCCCGTCCGGCGACGCATCCGCGTCAACACCCAACGCCAGCAACGCCACCTTGAGGCAGTCACGCAGCGGCAACTGCGGACCGTACGTCTCCCGCAGCTTCCCGGACACCGCCTCCGCCGCGCCGCCGATGACCGCGAACTGCGCCTCATCCGAAATCGAGCCGTCGAAACTCACCCGGAAGATCTGGTCCTCGTCGGGCCCGGCCCCCACCTGGGCAACCACCAACTCAACTTCGTACGGCTTCTCCATCACCGCGGAGAAGATCGCGCCGAGCAGCTGCGCGTACGCCCCGGCAAGCATGCGCCCGGTGACGTCGCGCCGGTCGTACGCGTACCCGCGGATGTCCGCATGGCGAATCCCGGCCACCCGCAGGTTCTCGAACTCGTTGTAGCGCCCGACCGCCGCGAACCCGATCCGGTCGTAGATCTCCGCCATCTTGCGCAGCGACTTGGACCGGTTCTCGCCGACGAACAGTACGCCTTCCGCGCACGCCGCGACGATCACCGAGCGGCCCTTGGCGATCCCGCCGCGCGCGAACTCGGCCCGGTCCTTGATCTGCTGCTCGGGCGAGACATAGAAAGTTGGCTGGCTCATAGTTTGGCCTCCGGTCCGTCCGGGCGGCGGGCCCGCCCGCTCAACACGCGCTCGGTCACGACAGCCACGGCGTCTTCGCCCATCTGCACCGCCCCTTTTCCGGTCACCTGGATGACTACGGGATATATCCTCCGCAGTACGTCGGGCCCACCCGTACCCGCGTCATCATCGGCGGCATCGAACAACGCCTGTATGCAGGTCTCGACGAGCTGCGGCATGCGCGCGTTCGGCGAGTAAAGCTTCTTCAGCGACCCCTTCGCGAACAGGGACCCGGAACCCACGGCGTGAAAACCGGTCTCCTCGTAGCAGCCACCCGTGGCATCGTACGAAAAGATCCGCGCCCGGGCGCCATCCGGATCCCAGCCCACATAGAGCGGGACAACGACAAAGCCCTGTAACGCCAGACCGAGGTTGCCCCTGATCATCGAGGCGAGGCGATTCGCCTTGCCGGCGAGCGTCAGCGGCGTACCCTCGATCTTCTCGTAATGCTCCAGCTCGACCCGGAACAGCTTCACCAGGTCCATCGCCAGACCCGCGGAACCGGCAATGCCGATCGCCGACAAATCGTCGGCGACGAACACCTTCTGGATGTCGCGCTGGGCGATCATGGACCCCATCGTGGCGCGGCGGTCGCCGGCCAGCACCACGCCCGAGGGTGAGGCGACGGCGACGATGGTTGTTGCTGTCGGGCTGAGAGAACTGCCGTTTCCGCCACTTGGGGTGGGTAGGAGTTCCGGCGAGGTGTGCCCGAGAAACTCGGTGAACGAGCTTGTCGGGTCACCCAGGAAGGCCCGTGTCATGTCGTCGGTTTTCATCTGCACCAGTGTAGTGGGTCGTCAAACCCATCTACACCCCGCGCGGCCGGGGCCCGTCGTAGTCGTCACCGTACGCCCCCGGCGCCGGACGCCGCCGCTTCATCGGTGCCTGGGTGCCGTCCGCCAGCCGCCGGGCCAGGATAATGAACCCGGTGTGCCCCCGCCCGGCGTGACCAGGCCGGATCGCGAGCCCCTCGGCGTGCCATTCCCGTACGTTCACCTCGACCGCCCTGGGCTCGACGAAACCGGCGTGGGTACGGATGGTGTCCATCGTCCGCCCCATCTGCGTCGTGGTCGCGACGTAGACGCACAGCCAGCCGCCGGGCGCGAGCGCCCGGTGCGCCACCTCCACACACTCCCAGGGCGCCAGCATGTCC
>Ga0209628_10001703_pt1 | contig 14449 bp, 11 predicted proteins | sample TergutCu122P4_FD_187285 | JGI IMG/M metagenome (GOLD analysis project Ga0209628, IMG submission 187285) | Cubitermes ugandensis P4 segment gut microbial communities from Kakamega Forest, Kenya - Cu122 P4 (SPAdes) (version 2) | ecosystem: Host-associated > Arthropoda: Insects > Digestive system...
CGTAAGATTGGGGAATAAATTCCCCTTCGTCATTCCGAACATAGTGAGGAATCTCGTTAATAACGGGGTAGTTAAATTTGTAATGTTTTTCATAATATTTTGATTTTTAATGATTAATCTATATATTTCTTACGGTCTTACGGTCTTACGGTCTTACGGTCTTACGGTCTTACGGTCTTACGGTCTTACGGTCTTACGGTCTTACGGTCTTCTTTCACGTTGCAAAGAAAGTAAATATTTTTTTATGTTGCCGTTTTTAAGGAAAAATATATATTTGCGCCTTTTATGAAAAAAACACACCTTTTTCTTTGTATCGTATTGTGTTCTACAATATTAAACGCTCAAAAAGTAACACTTTCCGGGGTGGTAAAAGATGCGGCAACCGGAGAAACTTTTGCCGGCGCTTATGTCATCCTAACAGATTCTACCTCAAAACTTGCTCCCAACGCCGCCATCACAAACTTAGCCGGCTTCTATTCTGTTACGGTTGAAAAAGGAACTTACTCACTAAACGTAACTTATCTCGGATATAAACCTATTTCGGAAAAAATCAGTTTGATTTCAAACATTAAAAAAAATATTGAAATGGAAACTGCGGCTTTTGTGGCTGATGCAGTGGTGATAACCGGAAAAATTGAAGATAGAAATGTTACCGGCGTAAATGTGGGAAAAATGGAGATGAAAATTGAAGCGATTAAAGCGATGCCGGCATTTATGGGTGAAGTGGATGTGCTGAAGGCTATTCAGTTGCTCCCCGGAATTCAATCCGGTTCTGAAGGAAACAGCGGTTTTTACGTACGCGGAGGGAACGCCGACCAGAACCTCATCTTATTAGATGATGCTCCCATCTACAATCCGGGGCACCTGTTCGGTTTTTTTTCCATTTTTAATCCGGATGCAGTAAAAAATATTGAAGTCATCAAATCGGGGATGCCTGCAAACTACGGCAGCCGCTTAGCCTCCATTGTGGATGTGAATCAAAAAGAGGGAAATATGAAAAATTATGAGTTAGACGGAGGGATTGGGGTTATATTTGCCCGTTTAGCGGTGCAAGGTCCTATAAAAAAAGATAAAGCCTCTTTTATTATTTCGGGTAGAAGAACTTATATTGATTGGCTCATTCAGCCTTTCCTGAAAAAAAGCTCCCCTTTTAAAGGCGCAAAATTCTATTTCTACGATTTGAACGCCAAGTTTAATATCATTATTAATGAAAAACATAGAATTTATTTTGGCGCGTATTATGGAAGGGATGTGTATGGATTTAAATCCAAAAGCGGTAGTGTACATTCTACTTTCAGTTGGGGAAACGGAGCATTTTCTTTGCGATGGAACTATATCCTTTCTCCGAAACTGTTTTTGAATACTTCAAGTACTTTCAGCGATTATAAATTCAAAACCGAAATGAAACGCGGAGTGTATAATTTCGGAATATCATCAGGGATAAGAGATGGCGCGTTTAAATCGGAATTAACCTTTTTACCCAATCCAAACCATAATGTAAAATTTGGAATTCACTATATTTTTCACACCTTCTTTCCATCCAATTATGAAGTAGAAGCAGGCGAAAATAACTATCTTACCATTCCTAAATCTAAACCTTTTTATGCAAATGAGTTGGCAATTTATGCAAACGATGAATGGAATATCTTAAAATGGTTAAAAGTAAGTTATGGATTACGTTATTCGCATTTCTCTCATATTGGAAAATTTTCTCGTTGCATTTTTGATGAGAATATGCAGGTTATAGGAAATTATATCTATAAACCCGGACAAATAGCCAAGCAGTATAATTACCCTGAGCCACGTATCTCTGCACGTTTTCTGTTGGATACACTCACTTCCATAAAAGTATCTTACACCTTCAATACTCAATATTTACACCAAATATCTATGGCTACGGTTTCCTTGCCTACTGATGTTTGGATGCCCAGTACCTCTTTCATTAAACCACAGATTGGACATCAAGTTTCTCTGGGCGTTTTCAAAAATTTTCATAAAAATATGTTTGAAGCCTATATAGATGCCTATTACAAACAAATGAATAATTTGACCGAGTATAAAGACGGATGGGATTTTTCTTCTTTACAATTAAATATGGATCAAATCCTTACGCAAGGGAAGGGCTATTCGTGGGGAATCGAATTTTTTCTGCAGAAAAACAAAGGATGGTTTACCGGATTTATTGGCTACACACTCTCTTTTACCAAAAGACATTTTACCGACCTCAACAATCATAATTGGTTTTGGGCAAAATATGACCGCCGGCATGATGTATCTATCAGCCTGAATTTTGAAGTTATTCGCAATAAACTATCTATTTCTGCCGTTTGGGTATTTGCAAGCGGAAACACCATGACCATACCGGTGGGATATTATTTCTTTAACGGAAACATCATCACCGAATATAGTAATAGAAATGTTTACCGCATGCCCCCTTATCATCGGCTGGATTTATCGATCAATTGGAACATCGTTAAACGCAAACATTTTGAAACAGGACTAAATTTCTCTATTTTTAATCTTTATAATCAAAAAAATCCTTTTTTTATCTTTTATGAAACCAAGACAAATTTTGACATGGAAGCACAGCCCCAAGTATTTGAAATGACTACAAAAGCATACAAAATGAGTCTCTTCCCAATCATCCCCTCTATAAACTGGAATTTTAAGATTAAATAACACAGAAAATTGAAAATTACGAATTATGAATTACGAATTACGAATTACGAATTACGAATTAAAAATTAAAAGATATGAATTACAAATTACAATTTACTCTTTCTGCTTTTCTGCTTTTCTGCCTTTCTGCTCTTCTGCCATCTGCCTTATTTGCGCAAAAACTCTTTTCGATAAGTCAAAACCATTTATCCCAAGAGAATGTTACGCATTTAAGAGATCAGGTTGCTCAATCTGATATTTTGGAGTTGTCTTTAACAAGAAATAATGAAGATAAAAGTGTGTATGCCGTTCCTCTTTCTTCAATACAGAATACAAAAATCGTTATTTTTAATGAAGAAACGGGAGGAAATGTAATGATTATTCCCGTAGATGAATCGTGTATTGAATTTCAGGTGACCCCATTTTTTATTGAAGAAATGAGACAGGCAATACTGGGAGATGCCGGACACTATTTAATGATTGAGGCATGGGAAGAAACGTCTCAACCGGAAGTGTTTACTGTAAAAAATATTTTTTCAGTTCCCGTTTCAAATGATGAGGTTTATATTCCCAAATATTTTTACGGAAAAAAAGACGAGGTTAAAGAAGCGCTGCCGAAAGACAGACAAATTGTGGGTATTTACAAACAAAAGCCACAACTCATTTCCGCTTTTCCTGAAAATTTGGCACATCAACAATATATTGCACAATTAGAAGAAGATATGAGTTATTATATTTATATGTTTAAATTTCCAGACGGAACTTTATGTACTTATGATGAACACTTTAACCCTAAACAAAAAGAAAAACTCAGTCGTGTGGGAAATTTTTTGGAATTTAATCTATATGGAGTACTGACTGAAACGCAGCGCATTGCAACGGAATATTCCTTAGAACTTTGGAGTGAACAATTAGCAGGAACCCAACCGGTTAATATTGAAGTAAATCTGTTTTCATTAGGAGAAGGGGTACTGGGTATGTCATATTTTCCCCCATGTTTTTTTGATCCGGATACCAATATTTGGTATCCTTACTCATTATGGAAACAAAAGATGGACACAGCCATTTCAAGTGAATGGGATATTTTTATAGTTATGAATTCCGACTATAGATTCTATTTTGGGTTAGATGCTGCAGGCGGAATGGACTTTGTAACTATAATGATTCACGAAATCACTCATGGATTGGGGTTTGGTTGTTATTGCTCTCCGAATGGAAACTTTTTTTATGGTGCACCCGGAATTTATGATTGCATGCTGTATAAAGGTCTTACCGGACCTTGTTTTACAGAACTTACTAACGATGAACGTGCAGCATTATTGATTAGCAATAATTTATATTCCGGACGTCCTAACTCAAATTTATTAGAAGCCCATAACGGTGTTAGAGTAAAAATGTATGCTCCAACCAGGTATAGCGGAGGTTCAACCGCACACCACTGGGATAATGGTGTCGGGTTTGTAAATTTTATGGGGTACTCATACACTTACCCTTTACATACTTTTAATAATAGAAAAATAGGGATAATGAAAGATATGGGGTATGAACTTCCAAAAATTGACTCCAATGCCGTTTGGATAACATTTTATGGAAATGGCGGAAAAGGAACAAGAAATCCGCAGCCATTTTTACCGGGTGAAGAACAAAATTTAAAAATTAATAGCTTCACAAAATCCGGATACTCTTTTTTAAATTGGAATACTTCAATCGACGGAACAGGGGAATCATACAGTAACAGAGCACCCATCACGATAACGGAAAATTTAGTTCTTTATGCCCAATGGGTACCCGGAGAATTCACGCTCACTTTTTATCCAAACTTAGGTACGGTATCCCCGAAATCAAAACAGGTAATTTATCATTCTCCTATCGGAGAACTTCCCATTCCTGTAAGAAAGGGACACAAATTTGAAGGATGGCGAATCGGATATTCCAATGTAATTACGGAAGAAACAATTTGGGAATATGAGTCAAACAACACTGCGGTTGCCAAATGGAGTGTTTTAAGTGCAATAGAAGATAATCCAGATCAAACGTCTGTGCAGATTTATCCTAATCCAACACCAGGTCAATTACGAATTACAAATTACGAATTACTCATTGACAATGTGGAGATTTTTGATGTGTATGGTAGAAAGGTGTATGATGATTGCAATTCTTATGCTCTTACGGTCTTACGGTCTTACGATCTTACGATCTTCCCTGCAGGAATCTATTTTCTGAAAATTACTACCGAACAAGGAACGGTTTTCAAAAAGGTTATTAAAATTTAACGGGATTATTCGTAAAAAAAAATATGTTATTTTGCAAACAGTTTTTTTGAAACTGTATTTATTAATTTTTTAACCTGTAAACTTATTATCCGAAGATGAATAAAATTAAACTCTTTACTATAATCGTTCTTATAATTGCCGGAATTTGCAGTTGCAAACCAAATAAGAGAGAATCTGATGCTTTCGGGGTATTTGAAGCCACTGAAATTACTGTTTCTTCGGAAAGCGATGGAAAAATGCTTTGGTTTGTTGTGGAAGAAGGAAAAGATTATCAAGCCGGCGAAGAGGTAGGTTGTACAGATACTCTACAAATATATTTAAGAATCAAACAATTAGAATCTTCTATCAATGCGGCAATGGCAAAACGCCCTGACTTGCCCTCGCAAGTAAGTACACTTTACAATCAATTAGAAACACTAAATAAAGAGAAAAACAGAGTCGCCGCTTTGGTAGCCGCAAATGCTATAAACAGTAAGCAATTAGATGATATCAATGCGCAAATTGGTATTACAACCAGTCAAATTGCTACTATGGAATCCAATCTTATCATCACCAACAAATCTATTATGGAAGAGGTGGGAGCCATGCGTTTTCAAAAAATGCAACTGCAAGATGCTTTGACCAAATGTCACATTATCTCTCCCATTACGGGAACCGTGCTCAAAAAATATATTGAACCCAACGAACTGGCTTATCAAGGAAAACCGCTTTATAAAATTGCCGACCTTACAAATATGTTCATCAGAGTTTACATCACCGAAGATATGTTATCTACGGTTCGGCTTGGACAATCTGTTGATATTCACATAGATATGCCGAATAACGAGGAAAAAGTCATGGAAGGTACGATATCCTGGATTTCGTCTAAAGCGGAGTTTACGCCTAAAATGATTCAAACCAAAAACGAACGCGTAAATTTGGTGTACGCAATTAAGGTGTCATTTAAAAACGATGGTTCTGCCAAAATAGGAATGCCCGGAGACGTAAAGTTTAAATAATCTCATAATGCCTGCCATTCACCTAGACAAAATTTCTAAAAAATACGGAAGAATCAATGCTTTGTTCGAAATCTCTTTTGAAGTTCATGAGGGCGAAGTGTTTGGGCTTATCGGACCTGACGGAGCCGGAAAAACCAGTCTGTTTAATATTTTGGCTACCTTACAATTACCTACTTCGGGAAAGGCAACTTTATTAGGTTATCAGGTCGTTACCGATTACAAAAAAATAAGGAAAGAGATAGGGTATTTGCCTGGCGTTTTTTCTTTATATCCTGACTTGACGGTGTATGAAAACTTGCGTTTTTTTGCTACGATGTATGGGAACAAAATCAATGAAAACATGCATTTAATTGCACCTATTTGGGAGCAGATTGCACCATTTAGAGAAAGAAAGGCGGGGCAACTTTCCGGCGGGATGAAGCAAAAGTTATCGCTTTGTTGTGCACTCATTCACAAGCCAAAAATCCTGCTTCTTGATGAGCCTACTACGGGTGTTGATCCCGTTTCGCGTAAAGAATTTTGGAATCTGCTAAACGATATAAAAAAACAGGGAATCGCCGTATTGGCCTCTACGCCTTACATGGACGAAGCTACCCGTTGCGACAGAATCGCTTTAATGAAAGATGGTAAAATCATTACCATAAACACACCGGACAACATTATTGAAACCTATAAAGGAAAACTTTATTCATTAAAAACCAATACGATTTTCAATTTGTTGGAATCTATGCAAAAATGCCCGATTTCATGTAATTATTATCCCTATGGTGAATTTATGCACGTCTCTTTTTACGATGATAATTTTGATTTACAAAATTTTACAGAGTTTCTAACTGAGAACCGGCAAAATTTTTCGGAACTAATACAAATTCAACCCACCATTGAGGATTGTTTTATTGAGTTGGTAGCAAAATAAAATTTAACAACTAATTAATATTAATTCGTGTAATTCGTGTAATTCGTGTAATTCGTGGACTATCTGGCAAAATTCACCGACCTCGTTTCCCGGATCACTGTAATTTTTATTTGTCCCGGATAGGTCATTTCGTTTTGAATTTTCTTGGATAGGTCGAATGAAATTTGGGTGGCTTGTTCATCGGTTACTTTTTCGGCGCCTACAATTACGCGCAATTCTCTACCTGCTTGAATGGCAAAGGTTTTAACCACACCCGGGTAGGTTAGTGCAATATTTTCCAAATCTTGAAGACGTTTGGTATAGGCTTCCACTACTTCGCGGCGCGCTCCGGGACGGGCTCCTGAAATTGCGTCACAAACTTGTACTAAAGGCGCATACAAATTATCCATTTCCATTTCATCGTGGTGAGCACCAATAGCATTAATAATTTCGGGACGCTCTTTGAATTGTTCTGCCAATTTGGCTCCCAACACAGCATGTGGCAAATCCGATTCAATATCAGGCACTTTGCCAATATCATGTAACAAACCGGCGCGTTTCGCTATTTTTGGATTCAATCCCATCTCCGCAGCCATAATAGCACATAAGTTTGCTACTTCTTTTGAGTGTTGTAGCAAATTTTGTCCGTAAGAGGAACGGTAACGCATTTTTCCAACAATCCGCATCAAATCGTTGGGAAGATTATGAATTCCCAAATCTATGCTGGTACGTTTTCCCAACTCGGCAATCTCTTGTTCGATATTTTTCTTTGTTTTTGCTACCACTTCTTCAATGCGTGCAGGGTGAATGCGTCCGTCGGTAACTAATTTTACTAACGCTTGGCGGGCAATTTCGCGGCGAATCGGATCGAAACTGGAAATGAGAATAGCATCAGGGGAGTCGTCAATAATGATGTCCACGCCACAAATACTTTCTAACGAACGGATATTTCGCCCTTCACGTCCAATAATACGACCTTTTATTTCTTCATTTTCAATATTAAAAACGGAAACCGCATTTTCTAATGCCGCTTCCACACCCAAACGTTGAACTGATTTTATAACAATTTTTTTGGCTTCTGTGGCTGCCGTATTTTTTGCTTCATTCACAATATCATTTATCAACACCATTGCATCTGCTTTGGCTTCTTCCTGCATTAATTCAACTAACTGTTCTTTAGCTTGTTGTGAGGTAAGTTCTGCGATGGCTTCCAATTTTGCTTTTTGAATTGAAGTTTGCTTATCCAACTCCGACTGTTTGAGTTTGTTTGCCTCAATTTTCTTGTTCAACTCATCTCTTAATATATTGGTTTCTTGAGTTTTTCTATTTACTTCTTCTAATTTTTGATTTAAAACGGTCTCTTTTTGTTTAACCCTGTTTTCTCCTGCTGCGATTTGCTGATTTTTTTCGTTTACAGATTGCTCGTGTTCGCTTTTCAGTTGTAAAAATTTTTCTTTTGCTTGCAGCATTTTCTCTTTTTTTAGCAATTCCGCATCTTCATTGGCTTTTTTCAATACTTCTTGTGCCTGATGCATCATGGTATTGTTTTTAATCTTTAAGAAAATAAAGGCTCCCGGTATTCCCGTTATAAGCCCGATAACGATTCCTATAATAATTTGTGTCATAATATATTAATTTAATGTTTAATGTTTAATGTTTAATGTTTAATGTTTAATGTTCAAGGTTCAAAATGTTTGAATTTTTGAACTTTAAACTTTGAACTAATAAAAATCCCGCCCTTGTTCAAAATAGGGTTTATAAACTCCTATCCGGTATATTTGAAGTTGCCTTTGCAGGTCGAAAGTCCGTAAAAACGGCAGGTTCTAACTACAAAGAGCTTTACTTCTATGTTTGTAATTGAGTTTATCAAACGTAGTGTGAACAAAAGCGGGATATATTGTCAAAGAACGCGCTAATCAATGGGTATACGATCAGTTAATTCGTTTAGTTCTATCATTTTAGGAATTAGATCTTCTTCATATTCTTGTAATCTTTCGTTGCATTCAATGTTTTTCACTACCTCCTCTACCAATAATTTCGATAAAATATCTTGATGGTCTCTAAACGCCCATTGTTTTGCAAACATAAAAGAACGGTCATTGATTATTTTTTCGGCTTCTCTATAGTAGCGTTCCCATTCTCGTTGAATCTTTAAATCTATGATACGCTGCGCAATTGTAATCTTAATAGTTATGGTTCCTTCTTCCATTGCATTCTATTTAAAAGCTCAATACAGTAGTCTATATCCCGCACTAATTTCTCAATTTTTTTTTCGGTTTGTTTCTTATCTTCTTTGTATAATGCTGTTTTGGTTATTGTTATTATATTATTTTTTTCGTTAAGCAGATGAACCTCCTTTTCCAACATTTCTATTCTCTTTAAAGCAGTGGTAAGATTCGTTTTTAAAGATTTGTTTTCTTCCACTTTTTCTTCAACAACTTGCTTAATTTTAACAAGTTTCGTTTCTAATTGATGATACAATGTTAAAAATGCAGCCATCGCTAATTATTGAATGGCAAAAATAGAAAAATATATTTGCCATGATGCTTTGCTCACACAAATTGTTCTAAAAATCTTACATCGTTTTCAAAAAAGAGGCGAATATCATTAATTTTGTATTTGAGCATTGCCATGCGCTCGATACCTAAACCGAAAGCATATCCGTTGTATTCATTTGAATTCATTCCGCAATTATCAAGCACATTTGGATCAACCATTCCACAGCCAAGGATCTCTACCCATCCTGAATATTTACATACGTTACATCCTTTTCCACCGCAAATTTTACATTCCATATCCATTTCCGCAGAAGGCTCTGTAAAAGGAAAATAGGAAGGACGAAGACGAATGTTCGTTTCTTGTCCGAACATCTCTTTGGCAAAAAATAACAGCACCTGTTTCATCTCAGCAAAAGAGACCTCTTTTGCAATGTAAAGCCCTTCAACTTGATGAAAAATACAATGAGAGCGTGCCGTAATGGTTTCGTTGCGATACACTCTGCCCGGACAAATTACGCGGATAGGCGGGGAACAGTTCATCATGGTGCGCACCTGCAATGAAGAAGTATGCGTTCGAAGCAACAGTTCAGGGTTAAGATTTACAAAAAAAGTATCTTGCATATCGCGCGCCGGATGCTCTTGTGGAAAATTCAACGCTGAAAAAACATGCCAATCATCTTCAATATCAGGACCTGAGACGGTTGCAAAACCAATTTTTTCAAAGATTTCACACACTTCGTTCATTACCATGGAAACAGGATGTAAAGCGCCTTTTGCAAAAAGAGTGGAAGGGCGAGTTATATCTATTTCCGAAATAGGAACCGTTGCAGTATTTTCTATTTTATTTTTGTGTTCTTCGTACAATTGCTGTGCGTACTGTTTCAAGTCGTTTACTTTTTGTCCGAATTCTTTGCGTAATTCGGGGGCAACATTCTTAATTTCGCCGAGTAATTGTTGCAATTCACTTTTTTTGCTGATGAATTGCAAGCGAAACGCTTCCAAATGTGCATGGGTTTCCACAAGAAATTGATCTAATTGTTGTTTGATTTCTTCTACTTTTAAGCTCATCGTAATAGTTTTAGTGTAATATAAATAAGAAACTTACATGAAAATATGCAAGGTTCAAAAAGAGGGAACAAAAATACACTAAAACTAATTAAAAAAAATAGGCATTTTAATTTACACCAAAAACGAAAGAAGATTCTGAAAATTAGAAAAAAATCACACTCCTGCTTATTGAAATAAAATGAATTATTTTTTCACAGTAGAGACGCGGCGTGCTGCGTCTCTACTGTGAAAAAAATAATTAGAAAGGCAAATCGTCCGCAAAATCGGGTTCAACTTCCGGTACTTTTTCCACAACGGGTGGGGAGGGTAAATTCTGAACTTGTGTTTCAGTGGGTTTACTTTCATCTTTGGTTCCCAACATGGTAAATGTACTCGCATCGATTTCGGTAATGTACTTTTTTACGCCGTTATCTTCCCAACTTCGTGTACGAATTTTTCCTTCCAAATAGATAAGTTTTCCTTTTGAAAGAAATTGTTCGGCAATTTCAGCCAAATAGCGCCAACAAACAATGTTGTGCCATTCGGTGGTTTCAATTTTGTTTCCCTCTTTATCTTTACGAATTTCAGAGGTGGCTAACGGAAAAGAAGCTTTTTTCACGTTGTTTTCAAAGGCGCGCACTTCGGGATCCTTGCCCAAGCGGCCAATCAGAATGACTTTGTTTACTCCAGACATAGTAGTAGGTTTTAGTTAATAATGCGCCGCAAATATACATTACGAAAATGCGTTTGTCAAGGGGTAAGTGCATTTTTTTTGAAAAAAAAATTATTTGGGCTGTGGTTTAAACTTCGATGTATTTAAAATCTTTTGATAATCAGATTCCTGCATGAGTTCCGGCAAAGTTACTTCCGGATGGTTTTTCATATAACTTTGGATGAGTTTCCAGCCTAAAAATGGTCCAATACGTCCGGGAGAATCTTTTCCAAAGGGTTTTGTGAAGGGAGATTCTTCAATATAACAGCGCATCAGTTGCTCTCCTTTCCCAAAAAGTTCGTTTTTTTCGATCAGATAACTCCACGTATTGCCTAAATAATGGTTAGCCCAAGTATATTTTTCCTCCGAATATCCAATAATAAAACGTTCATGCAAAGCGGGAAACATCATTTCCGTGAAGTACAACTTTTTTCCCTCCGTAATCATGGCTTCTATTAACGTAGTACGTGGTACTCTTTCTAAATGCTTAAATACCACCGCTTTTTTGAAAATGTCAACCGGTAAATAAGCCGGCTCGCAACGCTCTCTTATATATAAAGGTAATTCTATCGCTTCATAATAAGGGAAGTCGGACCCCAAATACATATCAACATTTACAAATAAAATATCATCGTAAATATAAACAGAAGGCACAGTAAGGTCAAGCCCGGGAATTAAAGTGATAATTTTTGGAATAGAATCATTAGGGTAGAAAACTTTGTAAAACCCAAATGCAGTTTCTAATTCTTTTAAAATCATGTCGGTTTTTATTGTTTTTTCAGCAGCATGATAAAGTGCCAAGATCACCGTATCTTGTAAGTACGCGTTCAACCCTTCTAATTTTAGCGAATCTTTCCAAATATCCGGTTCTATAAGCAGGGGTGGATATTTTCCGGATAAGCGTTCAATCTCTTTCGGTAAATTATTCAAATCCAAAGAAAAAAGGTCTTTTTCATAACGCAAAATTTGAATATGAATCTCTCTTTTTGCTTTCTCTAATTCAAAGGAACTGATTTTGTTTTTTTGTGTAGTATTTTTTACAACCACTACAAAAAAAAATGCAGATAATAGAAATAAAATGACAATAATGATCCAAAAATTTCTGCGCTTCAACTTCATTTACTTTGTTTTCATACACCAACGCAATTATTTTCCGATTATTACAACTTTACTCACGGAAATATTTGATTTGCTATACATTTTTTTGATTTGCAACGTTATTAACCATAGTTGTAAAAAAAATTACGTATGAAAAAACGCACCTTTATTATTATTTGCCTGGTAACCCTTGTATTTTTAGTATCTTCTTGTTATACAACGCGGAAATGTCCTGCTTACGGATACACTTCACAAGTAGGGATAAAAAATAATCCATACGAACCGCAGTTACATTAAGAGCAAGATCAGTGAATCTAATTACGAAAATACTGGTATATGAAAACAAAACAATATTTTTTACGATTCTTAATAGTTTTCCTTTTTGTATCCTGCAACTCTTTTCAGCAGTCAAAACCCATTGAAGAACTTTCAGAACCGATAGAATATCCGGTAGGGTATATTGCGAAAATGATAACCACAAATTTGACGGATTCGAATGAATTATACCCTTTACCGGAGGATTTTTTGGAAAATTTTATGCAAATGCACACTCAGTACGAAGGGATGCATCCTACCGTGGTTGTAGAATTTCCAAAAGAATGGGGGGTGCTCCTTGTGGAGAGATTGCCAGAAGGTCGTGAGTTGTATCAAATCCAATCTCAAAATAGAGAATGGGTGTTTTTGGTTATTACTTCCGGATACGGCACACAACGCATCTTGGATATACTTCCTGTGGCTGTAAATTTGGTGTATCAAACCCAGGAAATCCTTGAAACAGAAGTTTGGTCCACCGAAAGAGAAAGCGATGGAACTTTTACCGTTCAAAAAAAATATGAATGGGTGCGCTCAGTTGAAAAGGTAACCCAGGAAGAGTATGAGGCAAATCCTCAAAACTATTTGCGTTCGAAAATCGTTACGGATTCCTATTTTATTAACTCTTTCTTTCGTTTTGAAAGAGTTACAACAGAAGATACGCCCGATTATTCTGCCGTTATTTTTTATTATAAAGATGAAAAACCGGAAAACTGGGAAGAAAATGTTTCTTTTTTGCAAGCTTTTTGTGAAGATTACACACTATTATTTGTAGAAGTGCATGAACATTTTAATCAAGTTGAATTATACGATTATAAATATAATTTTGTTACCGAGTTAGATATAACTCCCTATACCCATCTTCAGGAAGGAATTATTTTTATGAAGAAAGATAGGAATCCCAAATCGGTTCCTTTGGGCAGCTATGAGCGGATGAAAATTGAGTTGAAACGCTATTTCAAGATTGTGGAAGCCTAATTTTTTATTAATAAAAAAAGTTGAGACGTGGTTTACCACGTCTCAACAAAAAAACCATTTTTAATTTTATAAACCTTTATTTTTTAATGGGTCCGGGAAAACTTTTTCTTTTATGAATGGTTCCGGATTTCTTTGAAGAATTCTCTCCGTACCAAATATACCATGAACCTTCATATTCAAATAAACACACCTCCATCTTTTCGTCAGAGGATAAAAAGGAATGCTCGCCATATTCGTTTAGTCCTTTATAAGTGTATTTTTTCGACAAAAACTCTTTGGCACGGGTTTCCATATTAGGTGTTGAATTCAATTCAATATCCACTTCTTGCAGTTTATTGTCTTCATCAAACCAGTAATAAAGTTTTTTTACATCGGCGTTTTCTCCTTTATACTCTATGAAATACCATCCTTCATCTTCTCCTTCATCATTCTTAACTCTTGTTTCGTAATTTTTAACGGCATCCTGGTTATCTCCGAATTTCAGGTAGGGGTCTTTATAGGTTAAATTGCCGCCTTCGCCGCCGCCGCCGTTATCCGTAACTTTTACGGTACATTCGGCAGAAAATCTGCCGTCGTTGGTTTCGGCAGAAATTACGGTTTCACCAACCGCTACCGCCGTTACTTTTCCGGTGCTGTTTACGGTAGCAATTCCATCGTCTTCAGAGGAATAAGTGCATGATGGAAGGGTTGCAGTGGAGGGGATGGGCTTGAGCGTTAAATTGGAGGTAGCACCCACTTTGATTTCAATTACTGATTTATCGAATTTAATTCCGGTTAAATCATCTCCGCCGCCGCCGCCACCGTTATCCGTAACTTTTACGGTACATTCGGTAGAAAATTTTCCGTCGTTGGTTTCGGCAGTAATTACGGTTTCCCCAACCGCCACCGCAGTTACTTTTCCGGTGCTGTTTACGGTAGCAATTCCATCGTCTTCAGAGGAATAAGTGCATGATGGAAGCGTTGCAGTGGAGGGAACAGGC
>Ga0209628_10001704_pt1 | contig 14441 bp, 11 predicted proteins | sample TergutCu122P4_FD_187285 | JGI IMG/M metagenome (GOLD analysis project Ga0209628, IMG submission 187285) | Cubitermes ugandensis P4 segment gut microbial communities from Kakamega Forest, Kenya - Cu122 P4 (SPAdes) (version 2) | ecosystem: Host-associated > Arthropoda: Insects > Digestive system...
TAAAGGTGGCTGTATGGTTTCGACGCGGTCTTCTCATCTTTCCTGCTCCTTTCTATGCGGCTCGCACCGCTCAGTTTAAAGCAGAGTTACACTTATCACACCGTCCGAATTTCCGGAGCCACTTCTCCTTCATAGTCATACCAATCCCAATCGGGGCCATCATCGAAACTAATTCCCAGCACCTTTTTCCCTTTATAGCGATTTAATTTATCCGTGAGAAGGCTATCAACAATTGCGCTCAACGAAATAAGCTGGTATCCAAGGCCCCGGATGGTATCCAGGTCTCTTTGCATAGCGATATGATCGTTCCCTGTATAACTATTGTTTTGAGCATGTAGCGAGTGATAACAAAGTACTGGGATCTTCACGGTTTTGAAATAGAAAAACAACTACGCTTCCTCCTTTACATAGGAAAATCTAAACGTTCACATGTGTATCAGTATTCCGCCGAAGTATGCGGTGTCGAATGTAGTCGGGTACCTCAAGGGGAAGAGCGCGATACAGATTGCGCGCAAGTTTGGTGGTCGACAGAAGAATTTCACTGGCGAGCATTTTTGGGCGAGAGGGTACTTTGTTTCGACGGTTGGGTTGGACGAGGACATTGTACGAGCGTATATCTGCAATCAGGAAGAAGAGGATGCTCGCTACGAGCAGATGAAGTTGGAAATAGGGTAGCCGCCAAGGACGGCTCACGATTTCAAGCCACCGGCTTTGCCGGTGGTTTTTGACTTACGAGGTCGAAACTAACTTGTTGATACTAAAGGAAATGCCCATGCTAAGAATAAAAGAACTACAACATCCCCCAAGTATAATATAAAACACCTCTGTTTCTCGAGTACCTCTATGCAATCTTCTCAAATTCTCGCCGCCCGTGCCGTACAACGGGTGTTGCGCGGAACGGCGTTGCCCGTTGCGCTGCCCGCCGTGCTGGACGAGAGCGGTGAAGCGCTAACGTCGGCGGTGCAGGGATTTGTTCACGAATTGGCTTACGGAACACTGCGGCATTGGGGAACTTTGCATGCATTGTTTCAGTCGCTATCGACGCGGCCTGCCGGTGATCCGCTGTTGCCGCCGCTGGTGGCGGTGGCATTGTACCAACTGTTGCACACGCGCCAGCCGCCGTTTGCGGTGGTTGATCAGGCGGTACAGGCGGCGGCGGTAGCAGTACACCCGGCGGTCAAGGGATTCGTTAATGCGTTGTTACGCCGTTTTCTGCGCGAAAAGGACGCATTGCTGGCCAAAGTCGGCAGCGATCCGGTGGCGCGTTATTCGTATCCAGAATGGTGGATCGCCCGTCTTCGCGCTGATTACCCTGAAATCTGGCAGACGTTGTTGGAGGCCGGTAACGCCCGGCCGCCGCTGACGTTGCGGGTCAACCGCCGCCAAACGACGCGCGATGCTTTTCTGGATGTCTTGCGTGCGGCAGGTATTGACGCGATCGTTGTCGGTGACGATGGCGTGATCGTTGAAACGCCGCAGCCGGTTTCGGCGCTGCCGGGGTTCGACGACGGTTGGTTCAGTGTTCAGGATGTCAGCGCACAACGAGCGGCGTTGTTGCTTGATGCGCATGACGGGATGCGGGTACTCGATGCCTGCGCTGCTCCCGGCGGTAAAACCACGCACATTCTGGAACGGGCTGTCGTGTCGCTTCTGGCGCTGGACAACGACGTGACACGGCTTGCCCGCGTTGAAGAAAATCTGAAGAGGCTGCGGCTTGAGGGTACCCAAGTCGTTTGCCGTCAGGCAGATGCGGCGCAGCCCAATACCTGGTGGGATGGTCAACCGTTCGACCGCATTCTGGCCGATGTGCCGTGTTCGGCCACTGGCGTCGTGCGCCGTCACCCCGATGTGAAATGGTTGCGACGGCGTTCCGACATCGCTGCTTTTGCGCGCACTCAGGCAGCGATACTCGATGCACTGTGGCCGTTGTTGGCGCCGGGTGGTAAGTTGTTGTATGCGACCTGCTCGCTTTTTCGTGCCGAAAATGAGGGAACCATCACAGCGTTTTGCATTCGTCATCCCGAAGCGTTGCACGAAGTCCCCACTCTCGCCTCCGATATTCCTCATTGTGGCGGCCAACTCTTGCCTTCGGATGCCATGGCAGGCCACAATCAGGATGGTTTGTATTATGCGATTCTGCACAAGCGGGTTTGAATGAAGTTTTTTCCGTTCGGCGGGTTTACTCTGATTATCGGTCGAAAGTTATGGTGCCGAGGCCTTGGCTCGCGCGCCATCGTAAGCTGCCTGGCTAACTGCGCTGCGGTGTTGCTGGTGTGGGGAACGACATTCGCAGCGCTGGCCGAAACCATTCCATTGCACAGTGCCGAGTTACGCGTCGAGGAAAGCGCCGTCGTTTTCAATGCCGATTACGAGCTCAGCCTTACGCCGTCGCTCGAAGAAGCGGTCGAACGCGGCGTTCCACTGTACTTTGTTCTCGAATGGAAAGTCACGTACCCGCGCTGGTACTGGTTTGACAAAACGGTGTTGACGGGGGACGCGCAGTACCGGTTATCGTATTTGCCGCTGACCCGACAATACCGGCTTTCAACCGGATTGTTGTCGCAGGACGTGGCGTCAATCAAAGAAGCCGAGCGCCTGATCGGCAAAATCACCTCGCGCCCTTTATTTGACCGTGACGCGCTGGAAGAGGAGCAACGATACACCTTCGCCGTGCGCTTGCGGCTCGATACGGAACGAATGCCCAAGCCGTTCCAGATCACGGCGCTGGGGTCGCGCGACTGGAACCTGGCGTCGTCCTGGTTTACCCTCGATTTTCGGCCATGACGCTCTGGGATACCGCCCGCCGTAAACGCTGGAGCCTGTTGCTGGTTTCCTGTTTGGCCGCAATCGCCCTGTTTTTGCTGGTCAGCGCCTCAGCCAACACCCCGTTCTTTGAACACAATTACAAATGGCTGTTGGCGTTGAACGGCATTCTGATTTTCGCTCTGGCGGGGATCGTCGGCCGGCAGTTGTACAAGCTGTGGAGGGCTTACCGCGCCGGAGTGTTCGGATCACGGTTGGCGGTTCGGTTGATGTTGGTGGGAACGTTGGTGGCATTGTTGCCGGGGGTGCTGGTTTATGTCGTGTCGTTGGCGTCTATCGACCGTAGCATCGAAAGCTGGTTCGACGTTCGCGTCGATCGCGCGCTCGAAGGCGGGATGAATATCAGCCGCAGCACGCTGGACGAGCGGCTTGCCGATACCGTCAGCAAAACCCGACAGATCGCCAACCACCTTCAGGAATCTTCGTCGTATTACGGGTTTGCGCTCAACCGCGCCGCCGAAATGGCCGGCGTTGATGAAGCGGCGATCTACACGCCAGTGGGTGTATTGGTTGCCGTCGGTGGTGTACGCCCGTCGCTGGCGACACCGTCGCCGCCATCGCCCAAAACGTTGGAGGAAATGCGTAACCGCCAGCTCAAAATCTACGCCAAACCCGAACAGAAAGAAAATGGTTGGCAGTTGCGCGTGGTGTTACCACTGGAAGCCAATGAACAAAACGACACCATGCGTTTTTTGCAGGTGATTGATCGGGTACCGGTAACGCTGGCCGCCGATATTGAAACTGTGCAAAGCGGCTGGCAGGATTACAAAGAAATCTCGTTCTCGCGCAAAGGCGTCAAACGGCTATACACCTGGACACTGACGATGGCGTTGCTACTGACGCTGACCATCGCACTGGGGATGGCGGTCGTGCTCTCCGAACGTTTTGCGGCGCCGCTGGGATTGTTGGCGGAAGGCACGCAGGCGGTTGCCGGCGGTAACTTCGCCATTCGCCAGCCGGTCACGTCGCGCGATGAAATGGGTTCGCTCACCGAGTCGTTCAATGCGATGACGGCACAGCTTGAACAAGCACAACTGGAACGTGAACGCAGCCATCAGGCGTTGGAAACGACCCGCGCCTATCTGGAGAGCGTGTTGTCCAACCTGTCGTCCGGCGTACTGGTCTTCGATGAATGGCAGCAACTGCGCATGGCCAATCACAGCGCGACGGTGATTTTGCAATCGCCGCTGGCCGAGTTGGAAGGCTTGGCCTTGCCGCGCTGGGCAGCGCGGCAACCGACGCTGGCGTCGTTCGCCGAATTGTTGATGCGCCATATAGCGCCTTCACTCAGCGAACAGTGGCACCAGGAAACCGAAGTCCGGATTGCTGACGCCACGCGGACACTGCTGGTGCGTGGTACACGTTTGCCTGGCCCGCCGGTCAGCCACGTGGTTGTCTTTGATGATGTTTCGGCGGTCGTACAGGGCCAGCGCGATGCCGCCTGGAGCGAGGTCGCGCGCCGTCTTGCGCACGAAATCAAAAACCCGCTAACGCCTATTCAGTTGTCCGCTGAGCGGCTGGAGGTAAAGTTATCTGATAAACTGGGTGACGCCGATCAGGAAATGCTGAAGCGCGGAACGCAGACCATCGTTTCGCAAGTCGCTGCGATGAAGCAGATGGTGGACGATTTTGCTATTTACGCCCGGCAGCCGCGTCCCGGGCAACTGACCGATTTCGACATCGTTGTGCTGCTGAACGAGGTATTGGCGCTCTATGAGCACTTGCGGCCGCATTTGCATCTGAGCACGCCGGACATGCCAGTCATTTTGCACGGCGAGGCCAACCGCTTGCGCCAGGTGTTCCACAACCTGTTACGGAACGCCATTGATGCTCAGGCCGATAGCGCGACACCCGGATACCAGATTTCGCTGTCTGTCGAAGGGGGGGAGGCCCATCTCAGCGTTTGCGATGACGGCCCCGGCTTTACCGAAGAGGTGCTGAAACGCGCTTTTGAGCCATATGTAACGACCAAGGCCAAGGGCACCGGCCTGGGGCTGGCCATCGTCAAGAAAATTGTCGAAGAACATGGTGGGCGCGTGATACTTGCCAACAAAACGCCGCATGGCGGTAAAATTGTTCTGGTATTACCGCTTACCGGTGATGTTAAAATGCAGCCATGACTTCTACTCAACCCTGTGAAATCCTGATCGTCGATGATGAAGCGGGTATCCGCGAACTGTTGTCGGAGATATTGGTCGATGAAGGCTACCGCGTTGTGCTCGCGGAGAACGCGCGTGAAGCCCGCGCTTACCGGCAACAGCAGGAGCCGGCGCTGGTGTTGCTCGACATCTGGATGCCTGACACCGACGGCGTAACGCTGTTGCGGGAGTGGGCGAGCGCGGATTTGCTGACTATGCCGGTCATCATGATGTCCGGCCATGCGACGATCGAAACGGCGATTGGCGCTACCCGAATCGGCGCTTTCGATTTTCTCGAAAAACCGATCGGTCTGCAAAAGTTATTGTCAACGATCAAGCGAGCGCTGAAAGCGGCAGCGGCTAAAGCGCCGCGTCACATTTCGCTGGCGCGGCTGGGATCCAGCGAACCGATCAGGGTGTTGGAAAATACACTGAACCGGCTCGCCCATAACCGCAAATCGCTTCTTATTCTCGGCGAACCCGGCTCCGGCCATGAAATTGCGGCGTTGTCTTTGCAGAACGCGCAGGCGTCTTGGGTGAAGGTTATTCCGGCGCGGTTGGTGTCGTCGCCGCTGCAATTGCTGGAGGAGGCCAGAGAAGGAATACTGTACTGCCCAGAAATCGGAAGGTTAACCAGGCTGGAACAGAAAGGACTGCTTTTTTTGCTTCCCAAGCTGGCCTCCTACGAAGCGTTGCTGGTGTGCACCAGCAGCGAAGCGCTGGGGAGCTTGGCGGCCGAGGGCAAATTCGATTCGGTGCTGCTCTCCCAACTGTCTGCCGGTGTTTTGATGCTGCCGCCGCTACGCGATCACCGTGAAGACATTCCGCTGTTGATCGAACGAATGTGGATGGAAATGTGCGAACGCCATGCCGCCAACGGTTCGCTGCTATCGGCGTTGTCGCCAGCGGCGTTGACGGTGTTGTCCGAAGCGTACTGGCCGGGAAATCTGGATCATTTGGCCAACATTCTTGAAAACCTGGCCTTGATGCAAAGCGAGGTGACGCCTGAACTGGTTCGTCGCGTTCTTGGAGAAAGTCAGCTTCAACAAAAAGAAGTTTCGGCTGAAACGACGGGACGATTTTTCGAAATGCCATTGCGCGAAGCGCGCGAAGCATTCGAGAAAGCTTATTTTGAGCGTTTGTTGAGCCACGAACAGCACAATATGAGTCGGGTTGCCGAACTGGCCGGCTTGGAGCGCACGCACCTTTACCGCAAACTGAAACAGCTCAACATCCGTTTCTCGCGTCGCGGCTGAACAGCGGTAAGCGTTTTTCAGATGCCGCAGGACGGCATGCTTTTCTCCGCGTGAGATGGGGTTTGCGCCCCATGCGTTTTTTGCGGTTAAAGCGGCTGATTGGATCCCGGGATACCCTTTCGCCACGTTTCCCAATGCGTGACGATGTGATCGACAACGCACCCGCCGACTTTTTCCAGGTTATCAATGCTGTCGGCGAGGCCGTCAGTCGTGTGTCCCAGCGCTACGGCCAAATGCTGCGCCGTTGTTTCGCCGGGAGGCGGTTGATCAAAGTTGGCCGCAACTCTGAGACTCATCACCCGCTCCAGTCCGAGCAGACGTTGGATGGTCTGAGCGATGGCGATGCCTTCCATTTCGGAGATCACATAATCGTCAGCGCCGTAAAGCCGAGCGATGGATTGTACTTGCGCCGATAAGCCTGCACCGTGAAAAAAACAGTCACTGGTGACATGCGTTCCGGCGCCGATCAACGGCGCGTTGCGCGCTGCCGCGTCGGGGTAACGTGCACAATACGTCGCGACCGCAGCAGAACGCTTGAGCGATGCGGGGGTGGGCGATCCGACGGACAGTTTTATTGCCTGAGCGACAAGCGCCGGATTGAGTTGAAGAGCGGACGTTATTTCGAAATCTCGACAGGGGAGAAATGGCATTTCTCCCGGAGCCCCTTCATCCGGCGCCCAGCGATGGCCGAGATCGGCATCAATGAGCCAAGTTCCCCAGAACACTGAACCGATGGTTGCCTTTGATGGTGGCGCGCCGGCGGCGCCGGAAATCATGAAGTACGCCTCGGAAAAATCAAAACGGGGGTCGAGTAGAATCGCCTGCATTGCTGTGGCGGAGCGCACTTTTCCGATGCCGAGCACGGCGCCGCAAACGCCGTTGTTGTTGCAGTAAACCGGATGGGGCGCACCGTGCACCACAACAGGCGTGACGCCTTGCCAGTAACGCTTTTGCCAATGGCGAAATTCGCTGGCGCCCTGACCTTTGCCATCGTCGAACTCAAACATCGCGGCGATAAACACCTTGACTTTGATCGACACAGCCGCCATCGGCATCATCATGAATCAGCGCTCTTTTAAAAGTTCTTGAAATATCTGACGCGACAAAAACGCCGACAAGCAGCCGGCGTTTTTGCTATTTTGCAGGAACTCTGCACAGGGGCGCTTCTCAGGCCGCATCAGCCATCGTAGCGCGCATCTTCCGCAAGGCATTCGCCTCGATCTGACGGATGCGTTCGGCGGAAACACCGTACTCGTCGGCCAGTTCCTGCAAAGTCACCACGGCCTCGTCTTCGTCCCGCAACCAGCGGGAACGAACGATGGCAGCGCTACGCGCGTCCAGCGAAGCGAGTGCTTTTTGCAGGGTCTCGTGACGATACCGTTCGGTTTGTTCGGCTTCAACGATATGCGCCGGTTCGTCTTCCTTGTTTGTCAGGTAAAGCATCGGTGACATGCGATTTTCTTCTTCGCCGTCCTGCACCATCGGATCGAGCGACACTTCGCCGCCTGCCAAGCGGGTTTCCATTTCAAGCACTTCTTCCGGCTTGACGTTCAGCGTTCGCGCGATTTCTTGTGCTTCTTTTTGCGTCAACGCTTCTGATTTTTCCTTCATGCTGCGCAGGTTGAAGAACAGTTTGCGCTGTGCTTTTGTGGTGACCATTTTCACCATCCGCCAGTTACGTAGAACGTACTCATGGATTTCGGCGCGAACCCAGTGCAACGCAAACGACACCAAGCGCACACCGCGCTCGGGGTCGAAGCGGCGCACTGCTTTCATCAACCCGATGTTGCCTTCCTGAATGAGATCGGCTTGCGGCAAACCATAGCCCAGATACTGGCGTGATACCGCTACGACCAGCCGCAGATGCGAGAGCACCATTTCGCGCGCTGCGTCGAGGTCTTGCTCATCGCGCCAGCGCCGCGCCAGCGATGTTTCCTGTTCGGCAGTGAGTAGCGGAAAGCGGTTAACCGCCTGAATATAATGATCCAGACTGCCCAACGATACCGGGGTCGGCAATAGCAGTGATTGACTCGTCATCCCTTTCTCCTTCGCTGTCCTTTGCTGTCTTCTGTGGCGCTTGCCCACGTGAGGGGGCAAGCCATACTTGAACGTTCTTGAAGGTTATTTTAGCACTCTTACTAACAGAGTGCTAACGGAGAAAGCCCGTGCCGCTTCTTTGCCGAAAGGCCGGGGTATTTTAAATAATATTTTAAAATCAAGTGGTTGTTACAAAAGAGCGGCGCGCTTTAACCAGAGTGGCTGCCTTGGCGTTATCTGGGTGACCTATTGTGACGATTAAATTGTGCCGGATTCACAGCCGACGCGGCGTTAACGCGGCCAACGCCAGAAGCCCCCAGCCAAAAATCATGGCGCCGCCGCCGACCGGCGCCGCCATCGGGAACAGACGCAGACCGAGGAAAATCCGGCGGATAAGGTCGCCGCAAAAGAAAGCAAGCCCTAACACCAACAGAAAACCGGCCAGGAACAACAGCCGCCGCGGTGTGTTGGCAGCTCGCATCAGCGCCGTGACGCCGAGTAGTGCCGGCGCATGAAATAACAAAACATTGGCGCAGGTTTTCAACAGATCCGGATAGTCGCCGTGCGCCGCCATGGCGGAAAAAGCAACACCTGCTGCGCCGGCGATGCCGGCAAAAATCAGAAGGAAACGTTCTGCTACGCTCATGACCCCACCCCCCTCAATGTTGTCAACAGCTATTATTCTACGCGCTGTACGGCTTATGACACAATAGAAAACACGGATACCGCTTGCGGGCAATGGTCGCTGCTCATCTTTGCGCGGATCAAGATCGGGCGATTGCGCAAAAAACTCAGGAAAGCGTTGCGCTACTCCGAACCTCTGGCGACGATCACCGAACGACGTGATAGGTTGCTGTTGTGAGTATCAGGTATCATAAACGCTTGATCCTTGATAGCTGACCTCTGACATGACACCTTTAAAGAATCGCTTCGATGCTTACGAACAGATGTTGCGCCTGCATCAACCGGCTGGTGTCTTGTTGCTGCTGTGGCCGGTACTGTCGGCGTTGTGGCTGGCGACGGGCGGGCGACCGCCGTTGTCGCTAGTGATTATCTTCGTGATGGGAACATTGCTGATGCGTTCTGTTGGCTGCGCGCTTGGCGACTGGCTCGATCATAATAAGGGGCGCAATAATGGCGGCAGTGATCGCGGCGACGGTCAGCGTACAGCCGATAATCGTGCTGGACTGTTGGAGCGGGGCGTTATTGCGCCGTGGGAAGCGCTGGCTGTGGCCGTTGTATTGACGTTGATTGCGTTCGGCTTCATCTGGTTCACGACCCGCATCGCTATCGGGATAGCGGCGGTGGCGCTGGTGTCGGCGCTGGCGCTGGCGTTGGTGCAGTTGTTCTACAGACGTTTTGTTTCGTTGTCGCGAGTGTTTTTCGGTATTGCTTTTTTATTTGGCATCCCGCTCGCTTTTGCCGCAGCCAACAATACCGTTCCTTGGTACGCCTGGGGTTTGATGGGCGTTCATGTGTTCTGGATCGTGGCTTACGACATCGAATACGCGATGGCCCGGCGCGACAAAGATATCGAAAGAGACCGACGTTCTTCCGCGCTTATACTAGGGCGCTACGACGTGTTAGCGACGGCGGTGAGTTATGGGCTGTATCTGGCGGGGATGGTCGGAGTCGGCCTGTGGTGGCGGCTGGGAATCGCTTATGGAGTTGCGCTGGCGTTGGCGACAGCTTGCGCAGTCGGTTGTTTATGGCTCGCCCACAGTCGCAAGACTTCCCACTGTTTCGCAGCCTTTCGCTGCAATCACTGGATTGGGGTGGTCATTTTTATAGGTGTTGTTGCTGATTACGCGCTGCGCTTGCATTCTTGGCCGATGTTGGGACGCTGATATTCGGAACGCTGCTACGGCGATTTTCTCCGCGTTTGAAAATTTATGCGCCTGCTGCGCGCGTTTGTTGAGGGCGCCGACATATCGGGTTTGCCCGGCGGATGAGTGACTTTCTTGTACCGCCTTATTCGCTGATCTTGGGCAAACGGAAACTGAAGGTCGCGCCTTTTCCTGGGGTGCTGTCGATTTTCAGCGAGCCGCCAAGGCGACTAATGACGGTGCGCACCAGTGCCAGACCGAGGACGATGCCCGTTTCCGTTGACGACGAATAACTCTCCGACGAGCCCAGCAGGCGTTGCTGCGCCTCCAGAGAAAGGCCGATCCCCTGATCTTGCACGGCAACGCGCCAGAAGTCGCGTTCGCCGATGACCGATACAGTCACTTCGCTGTTTTCAGGGCTAAACTTGACGGCGTTGTGTATGAGGTTGAACAAAGCGCGCGCCAGCAGCGTGGGGTGGCCGAGAACAAACGCCTCGCAATCGTAATCGCGGCGAAGGGTAATGTTGTGGCTGGCGGCGAGCGGCCAGATTTCATCGAGCGTCTCGTCGATGATGGCGGTCAATTCCAGTTCCTTCAGCGCGCTCGGAGCCAGTTGCATGGCTTTGGCGTGCATGACGAATTCGTCGGCAAGCCGGGAGGTTTTGCGAGCGTACTGTTCAATTTTTTCGAAACATTCGTCGTCGGTCAGATGGGAATGGCCTTGCCGACGCATTTCGATCAGCGCGACAATCGACGACTGCGGCGAACGCATGTCGTGCGACAGGAAATTCAGAAAAGACTCACGTTCGCGGCGAGCGATTTCGAGACGTTTACGGGTTTTGCGCAGTGCTTCGATACTGCGTGATACCGGCTCAACCGGACGATGTGTTGTCGGATTACCCGGCGACATGGCCTCGGGGTGCTGGCGCAGCAAGAGGTTCTCCTGTTCGAGAAAACGCAGCGCCACGGCCAACCGCTGCCAGCTCCATAGCGGATAGGCGAGCACGGCGGCGAGCAAAAAAGAAGCGGGCTGGAGAATTCGCCCGGTGTGGTAGAGGAAAAATCCGGTGCTGTAATAGCCGGCGACCAGCACCCCCAAGGTGATAATGACCACCGGGCCGGGGCGTAGCCGGAAATAGGCTACGAAGAGAGCAAGCAACATCAGGCTGAACAATCCCCAAGAAACGAAGACAGGCAGCGTACGCAAATCAATGCCGAGACGTAGTGCTTCAAAGATATGGGCGTTGATTTCAACGCCTGACATTGATCGGGAAAAGCCAGAAACCGGCGTTGGGTAAGCATCGCTTAAGCCAGTGGCGGCAGTGCCAATGAAAACAATGCGATCGCGTACGACATCAAGCGGAATTTCGCCTGTGACCCAACGGGCGTAGGAATAGCTCTTGAAATGTCCGGGCGGGCCGAAGAATGGAATATGAAACCAGTTTTGGCGTTGCCATGTGTTGGCGTCTCTTAAAAACGGTTCCGGCGCGCGCTCTCCAGGGTAACGGGAAGCTCTTTGCGGATCAATGAGCTGGAGCAACGCCAGTGACACGTGCGGCCAGCGCGCTTCGCCAAGTCCCTCAAACAGATAAGTAGAGCGGATGATCCCATCCGGATCGACTTCGGAATGAATATGGCCCAATGCGGCTGCGGCATGAGCCAGCGGCGGGATCGGCAGGTGTTCGCGCGAACCGCTCGAAGATTGCATATGGGCAAGCGGCAGCACGATGCGGCCGTTACGGCGAATGGCGTTGGCGAGCGCTTCATCGGTTTCCTGGGTGCGGCGATCCGGTTCGCTGAAAAGAAGGTCAACCAGAACCGCGCGAGCATCGGCCTCAGTGAGGCGGTTGATGGCGCGAGCGTGTATCTCGCGCGGCCAGGGCCATTGACCGATACGGGAAATATCGTCGTCGTCAATCGCGAGAATCACTATATCGTCAGGGGCAGGACGATAAAATTGTTGCAGCGCCGCGTCGTAAAGTGTGTAATCAATTCGCCAGAACCACTGGTTGTACAGCGCAATACCGCAAAAGGCCAGCGTGGCGATCACGAGCAACGCCCATTCGAAGTACAAACGCGGCGAGTATAGGGTTGTCGCGGTAGCTTCGGGGGAACGTGTGCGCCCGGTTTTCATGTTGGCGTACGCCTTGTCGGGAGGGGGCTCGTGTGCTGCCGCTGCTTAAAGCACCAGCGGCAGCAGGACGAAGAGTATCCAGGCAGGAAAGCCCTTTTCTTGTTCGGGGATGACAAAACTTTGGCTGTCGCTGTACGGGCCTTCAATACCGTCGTTGGTCGTGGCGCGCACCCGGATAAAATAAGCACCGGCGTCCGGCATCGGCAGATCAATGCCGGGTTGCGCGGAATCGCCTTCTTTCTTGATGACCGAGAAGGCGCTGTCTGAGGCGATCTGCCAATGGTAGGTTTGATCAGCGGCGCCGGCCCAAGTCAGCGTCAGAGTGTTGTTGCCGGAAAAAGAAGTCTGGGCGGTCGGGCCGATGGGCGGCTCAATGACAGTGAAAGCGCTTTGCCGACCGAACGGGCCCAAGTGATCTTCGGCGTTGCGGGCGGCCAATTGCCAGCGGTACTGGCCGGGAGCAGCCTCCAGCGTGTAGGACGGTTCCGGGTGGCGCTCAATGTGTGATAGCGGTTGTTCATCACGGGTGATAAGGATGTCATAGGAGGCAGCTTTTTCCGGCGCTGTCCACATGAGCGTGACCGGCCCGGCGGCGACACGCTTGTCGAGAATGGGCGACGAAGCAAACGGCGGCTCGGGACGGGCATGCAGCAGGAAAGTGCGAAGGCTTTCAAGACCATGCAAGCCTTCGGCGGAAATGGCGCGGACGCGCAGGTAATATTGGCCGTCGGTCAGGCCGGCGATCTTGATCTGCGGCGATGTGTTTTCGCTGGCGGCGACGACATCGTCGAAGGCGGCATCGCGCGCTACGGTGACACGATAAGCGACAGCGCCAGCAATGGGTGGGAAAGCGATTTCCAGAATGGTCTGAGTGTATTGTTCGGGCAAGGTGCCCAGATCCGGCGCCGGCAGCAAGGGCACTGGAGCGCCGGGCGCTTGGCCGGCGGCAACGATGCTGCCACTGCCGGCGGCGACAACAACGTTTTTATTCACATTCGCTTCCGGCGCGGCGACGAGGACATGGCCCTCGTCCACCTCGACGACAGTTGTTTTATCCTCACGCTCACCAACCCGGAAGCGGGTGCCGCGCACAACGGTGGTTGCGCTCGGCGTTGAAATTTCGAAACGTGCGCCCGGCGCGGTTTGCGGAGCGGCTTTGATATTAACCCGCCCACGCTCAATGTGCATCGACGAGCGTTGAGAACCGGTTGATAACCGGCGCAACTCATCGAGGCGTGCTCGGGTGTTGGGTTCGACGACCAGAATGCTGCCATCGTCCAACTGCAAGGTGACGAAGCTGTCGGCGGCGACATTGAGCACGGTCCCGGCGCTCAGTTGTTGTCCCTCCTGCAAATCGACGCCATTGCCTTGCGCTCGCCCGTTGATTTTCAGCACTTTGGCCGTTTTGCCGACCGAGCGAATGCGGTTTTCAGGCAAGTACAGCGTTTGCCCCGGACGCAGCTTATGAATATCAAGCCCGGGGTTAAGTTTTGCGATCGCGCCCCAGCGGGCGTAACCATCAAGATAGCGCTCGGAAAGGTTGCTGATAGTGTCGCCCGGCTGTACGGTGTATTCAACAACGCCAGCGTTCACTTTCGCCGGTTCGGCAGCAGACAATGTCAGCGCAAAGAGACTGAGAAAAAGCGCAACGGAGAAGCGAAGACCGGCCATAAACAACGAAATCCTACGGCTCGATGACTTCGATGCGGTAACCGTAACCATAAACAGAGACCAGGCAGAAACCGTGTTCCGGGGTCAATTTGAGTTTACGGCGCAACCGGCTAATATGAGTGTCCAGCGTTCGCGAGCTGACTGATTCGGTGACCCCCCAGACGGCTTGCAGCGCCTGGATGCGCGGCAGCAGCTGTCCGAGATGGCGGAACAGATACCAAGCGAGTTCAAATTCTTTTTGGGTCAGTTCAACCGGTTCTCCATCGACGGTTATCGCTCGAGCGTTACGGTCAAGCGTCAAGCCGCCGATGCGCAATACCGGCTGTGTGAAATCGACATTGGCGCGCCGCCGCATGACCGCAGCGATGCGCGCCATCAATTCAGCCGCCCGGATCGGCTTGGTCAGATAATCGTCGGCGCCGGCCATCAATGCATCGACGATATCGGCTTCGTTGTCCTGTTGCGATACGAAGATGACCGGCAACGGTTCCAGCAGCTGCTCGCGGATCCAGGTCAACACTTCACGGCCGGAGGCCCCTGGCGTTCGCCAGTCGAG
>Ga0209628_10001706_pt1 | contig 14435 bp, 8 predicted proteins | sample TergutCu122P4_FD_187285 | JGI IMG/M metagenome (GOLD analysis project Ga0209628, IMG submission 187285) | Cubitermes ugandensis P4 segment gut microbial communities from Kakamega Forest, Kenya - Cu122 P4 (SPAdes) (version 2) | ecosystem: Host-associated > Arthropoda: Insects > Digestive system >...
AAGAGGATACTCTCATTTGAAGGAGGAAGCTCTAGATCGCACTATGTGGAGGCATCATTTTGGAGGAGGCTTTGGACCTGTCGTCAGACAGAATACTGAATGAATGAAACTCTTAATTACTTTCTAAGTAGCCACAGATGGCACAGACTCTTTATGCTTAGGTAATTCGAACTGATAATCAATATGTGAATTTGGCAAATTCACACATTCTTGAAGCACCCAGTTCAAATTATTTTGAAGGAACAAATAATATACTCCACAAATTACATAACCTGATACACAGATTGGGAGATCGTTGCTCTCTACAAATCCCGACATTAATCTGTCATGGTTCAATCCGTCAATACAACTAGCGTAAAATGTATATTTTACTACATCTTCCATCCCATGTGCGTTACAATAGGTATCATCATAATATACCATGAATCACAGATCCCTAACAGTTACAATGCGTCACTATGTATTATTTTCTATATTCAACATCACTCACATTCTAGGGGGCATGTTTACACGATTTTCGTTGTCAGTGTGTTTATGATGGAATTATGATGCCAAAGCACCTCAAAAGTACTCTCAGAATATACAAATATTATTTGTGTACAATATAACATTTCGTATTTACCTTTATGATTGTACTTCGAACTAAACTGCGAAAACGAAACTGTTAGGGATGCATGAAAGGATACCACAGCATTCGTTTAGTACACAAACACACTGCCGCAACTAGTGGATTCTCCTGCAGTGGCCACGGGTTAGACAGTGGCTGTCCTGGCGTCAGTACTTGAGCCAGTGATCTGTGATTGAGCGGTTGTATATTTGTGTCGTAACCAATGAAAATTACCATGGGTTCTTTTGGATTTGGGATGGTAACGGCGATGGTATTTTGACTGCGATGTTGCAGAATGTTATGCCGAATAGAATGGTAGATGAGTGCACAGTTTTCAATGAAATAAGTGTATTTCGAATCCATGTTCGTTGTTTGAATACGGGGACAATAGGACAATGAATGCCACAATGGCGTAGAATGCCTTCCGGCACCCAGACCAAGTAATAATAATGGCCACTCCTACAAGAAATTATTAATTAAAAAAGTAGGTTATTGAATCTCATTTTATTTGACTTGGTAATTTAAAGTTTTTTGAAAGTTAAAAAATTAAATTGCTTCGTTTAATATATTTATTTTTCAGCCTATTTTGTACCCCCATGCACTGTGCCTCCCGGGTCGCCCGCACCAGTAGCCTCACGGCAATTTCTCCACCGGCGCGCCATAAATACTGGTGACAGTAGATCAGTGCTGGTGACCATTACCGTAGTACTTAGCGTCACATTCCCCTCCCCCCCCCCCCCCCCAAAAAAAAATCAGGGGTTAAATTATTTTAATGAGTCAGAAGAAGAAAAATGCAGAAATAGAAACAAGGGCGTCATTTAAGCCTTTTATGTCAAAGCAAAACTGAAGACGCCTATTTTCATTCTTCTGTAAAATATATTTTAGTATTTTAATACATAGTGCAAATATTTTTACAATAAGAAAGAATTAATTAGAATTATTACAGGAAGCAGAAGTGAATATTCATCCAGAGATTTATTTAATAATCTAAAAATTCTACATTTTCAATCACAATATATGCTATCACTCTTCTTATATGTGATTAACAACTAGAATAAATTCAAATTACATTCTTATGTCTATAATGTACTGGACAAAAATACAACTTTCACCAACCTTCATCATATTATAAAAAAGGAGGCTACTCAGCTGGCATCAATATCAAAGTATTTAACAGTCTCCTACACAGTATCAAAAATTTCGGTGATAACTCTAAAACAATTTATATGTTCTCTCCTTCTACCCTGTAGATGAATGGTTCATTGTAAATGAAGTATGATAAACTAAGCTACATCAGTTTAAAGTTAAATGTACCAAACCAACAACTACTGTATGTATATATGTAATATTTTCTTGACTACTTCTGTATTCAAGGTATTAACCTGTTTTGGATTCATAGAGTGTTAATAAATTCAAATTCAAAATGTTGAGGGTGTACCTTCCAGAGATATGAAGCCTACTAGAATACAGCAATCTTTATACGTCATTTACTTGCAACAGAAATCAGCATCACCCTGGAAACTCAAATCCCAAACTCTGTTTCTTAGCAGTATCACCAAAGTTTCTGTTGCCACGGAGGTTTCATATAATTGATTTACAGTAGTGCGACCCAAGGCTGGTTTAAGACTATCACAATCTGTTCTGCTGTATGTTATTCCACCAGCTGGGGAATCAGGAGAAGCTGGTTGTATTTCAAATTTTGTGTCAAATGTATTTACTTTGTATGTTCCTACATTGCCTTATCTGCAGTATGGGTACAGGAATGTGTGTAAGTAGGGCCTCCACATCTATTTTTGAACTGGTCCCAGGAATGTATTCAACATGCCCTGTTCAGAACATGAATGCCCTGTGTACAAAATGCCATGTGTAGAATTAGTACATGCACTCTTTTACTGTCAGTCATGGATCTCTTATTTCCTGTAAAACCCATGAAGGTGTCGAATATGTTTCTACTCCAGTGTCATTAAGAGTTACCAGAATGGCTTTGTATTAATTTACAGTTTTTTTTTAGTTTGTTAAAAGACTCCATCATTTATTTGTTACAGCCATCCAATTCAGATTTTTGCAGCTTATTTTAATGCAATGGACTGTAGGAATATCCATACTTTATTTACATGCATTTTTCCTATCCAAAATTTCACCTACCGCATTTCTACAACTGCAAAATGAGGTGGCTTTGATGAGTTCTTAAATTCTAATTATTATGTCTTTTTCCTAAGTGGATTGTGCAGAAACCAAACTGTTGACTGAATCTTCAATTTATTTCTTCACATCTTTAATTTTGCTGTAGAAAATAGACAAGTTTCTAATCAAAGCTCTATTCTTGGCATGGGAATTGCAAGTCATTGTCTTATTAACAATAAGCAGAGTTGACTGTCAGAAAAACGATTCAGAAAAAAATTATTTTTTTGCAGTTCAGTTTTTATATTACATACAGCAAAATCACTGTGCAAGTTATTAAGGCATATGTGGGAGAAGCAGTAGAGATTCATTCATTTTGAGCCTTGGCACTAGATAGGGTGAGTGGTGAGCTTCACAACCTGACTAATTTCACCCCTGGTAAAAAGTACCTAATGCCTACTCAAGAGGAAGATTTTGGTCCCCTGAGTCGGCTTGGAAAATATATAATTTTCTTGTCCCATATGGGAATGAAACCTCGATTTCTCAGATGTTTAGCCTGTATTCCTGTCACTATAAACACTTTTAGGCACATTCACAAAGTTGCGAAAAGTGACTGTAAGCTTCATTGTGTCTGTCTGCCTGCCTGTCAGTCCTAATGGAACAACATGGCTGCCAGTGGACAGATTTTATGAAATTTTGTTCTCAGGATTTTTACTAAAATCTGTAGAGAAAATTCTATTTTTGTTACAATCGGACAAAATTAAGAGACACTTTATGTGGAAACATATCTTTGTGATAGATTTCATTAGTAACATTACTAAGGTTACTGATGTTTCTGTGGTTGCTATGTTTACCCTACTACAATGGTTACTGTGGTGAATGTTACCATTGATCTTTCTGTTACCATGGTTACTTTGGTTACCAAGGTTAGTATTGCTCCCCAGCTTTGTTATTATCTTTATCAAGGTTACCAAACAACACATTCTAGAATCATATTTCTTGTTTTCTCCACATGGACAAATTTTAACAAAGATTTTAGTATCGATTACATAATCCAGAATGGCAAAAATCCCAGGGCAAAGCAGTACAGGGGAATTAATTTTGTATGGCAGTACCTAATATTTGTGGGTCTTCAGTATGGAACTTGCTTTATGTTACCTTTCTCATGCCTAGAATTTTCCAGAATTTTTTTAATTTTTGGCAAATTTGTGGACCTCTGCTACTCTCTTCACTAACAAAAGACATGAATATTCTGACACCAGTGTTTTGTTACTGCCGTGGATCAAGCACGAGGTAATGGCTGAAACCACACTTCTGGTGCTGTCTGATGGAACCCAGCTACGGATTGCATGGCAGGTGGCTTCTGCCCCTTGGGTACAGCTAATGTAAAGTTCTGCAACAGTGCTGACAATATCAGCCACATGTTCTGACGACCAAATGTCTCTCCAGCACACAGTCTCTTCCCTGAAATATGATAAAAATAGTCATTTATTTTTAAATAGTGATAAATTTCATAATTTGAACAAGAGACTGAATTTAGGGGCCTAGCAATTATTGTTGCACAAGCAAGCTATTTTTATAAACCCAACTCCCTCCTTCATTTTTAGATGTTAAGTTTGTGTTTTTGTAAGTTTAAAAATACCAAATTAGTATCTTTATCAAAAGCTGATTTAAAATTCCATTCCTGTTTCGTTTCTACAAGAAAATACAATAATAATTATGAGGGAGAATGAAAACGTAAAGGCAAAATACATTTAACGGCTGTAATATAAGTAACTGTGAGCAATTTTACATATCATTTTTCTACATAGTCCCCTTGCAACACAATGCATTTGTTACATTTTTCAACTAGTTTCTGTATTCCTGCAGAGAAGAAGCTTTTCGGCTGCTCTCGAAGCCAGGTGTGCACCGCTTCCTTCACTTCCTCATCGGAAGTGAATCTGCGACCGTGCAACACTTCCTTCAGAAAGATGTGATAATTGCTTGGTGCCAAATCTGGGCTGTAAGGATGATGTTGAAGAAGTATGAAGCCCAGTTGTTGCACTGTTTCTACTGTTGCTGCTGCTGTATGAGGACGTGCATTGTTATGATGCAGTAAGACTTTTTTGGACAGCATTTCTCTTCTTTTCTTGCAAATTTCAGGTTTAAGTTTATTTCGCAACATTGCAGAGTAATTAGCACTGTTCACTGTTTGCCCATGCGCTTGGAAATGCAGCAGAATAGGTCCATGCATGTCCCAAAGGAGCGTTAACATGATTTTCTTGGCGGAAGGCTGTCTTTTGAATTTCTTCTGCACTGGAGAGGAGGGATGCCTCCATTTCATGCTTTGTCTTTTGCTGTCCGGATCATAGTGATGCACCCATGTCTCATCGCCGGTGACAATTCTTTCCAGGATACTCCGATCTTCTTCATACCATCTAACGAGCTGGGTCGCAACCTCCATGCGCTGTTGCTTGTTCACAACAGTAAGCTCCTTGGGAACCCACCGTGCGTGGACTTTCCTGTATCCCAGATCATCATGCAGTATGGCATATGCGGATCCATAGCTGATATCCAAATGTGCTGCCACTTCAGACACCGTTATCTGTCTGTCTTCTCTAATCATGGCATCTGCCCTGCCGATGTGGTCTTGTGTGTGCGATATTGATGGCCAACCAGAATGACCTTCATCAGTAACACGTGTTCGACCCGATTTAAACCTTTCCACCCACTCATAAAACTTTCATTGACTCATTGTGCTCTGTCCATACTGAGCCAATATACGAATTTCCACAGGTTTCACTCCTTCTGCCCAAAGAAACCGCATTATGCCACGTTGTTCTTCGATGGAGCAATCTTGCAAAGGAGCGTCCATGTTTTTGCCCTAGTTGCTGCCACTCAACTGAAGGCAGAGCGCTGTACTGCAAATGGCTGAACTCTTCAACAGGCATTGTCAGTACTGTGCAATGCGCCAGCTCCTCTCTGTTCCGGTTACTGCATAATTTAAAAATTGCCTTTACTTTTTGATTCACCCTCGTACAATATTTTCTTATGGTGAAATAAATCTTTCATTATGATGCTTATGGAGTTTCTGTAATTCTCATTTAAAATTTACTGCTTTGATATGTAATTAATTGATGACTCATTTGGAGTGAGATACGTGCATATGATGCCATGGGAAATCATATATGACCCATACAACTACATTTCTGGGCAGAAACTGAAGAAGAAAAGAGCCAAAACCACAGCAGGTAAAAATATTTACAAAATGACTATACGAGTATATTAGGTTTGAAAAAATAACCTTGTTAGTAAATATGTACCTGTATTATTACTTCACATTAAACTTTCCCTGATATATATGGCTGTGATTGAGCCATCATCAAGAACATAGAATATCCAAGGGATTATACATAATATATGAGTGTATATTGTCCTTAGAGGGTGCAATTCATGTAACCCTCCAAGTACAAGATATTGTGGTACTAAACACAGATTGTCCAGTTCAACACTGATCCTGTGTGTGTGTGTGTATAAACAATACACGTAAAACTTTAATTATTATGAAATATTAAAATTTAAAAGATAATAAGCTTGTTTGACATAGTTATCATGAAATACTCATATGTAATCAGAAAAGTAATTCAACATAGTATTTGCATTAAAATATATAAGGGATATCATCAGTCCTTATTATGAAAGCTTCCCACCCCATAATGGTGGACTACTAAGTATACTTGTACAGTAACTGGACATTACACAGTCAATCAAACTTCTAAAAAGAGTGACATATTTTTGCATTAAATTTCACCACTTAAAATGTGGGTACAGTGATTTTATCAAAGAAGGTGCTGGACACTAAATTTTCTCCTAACTTTATTATCATTAAACCATTTACACAGATGGTGGAGCTGAGGGATAACTCCATGTATTTTTAGGTTCAGAACTGGTAGTTGTGATCTTCGTTACTTGGTCACTTTACCTCCAGGGAAAGAGTACCTGGTATATCTCGAGTAATTCCACAGAGACTGTTTGATTTTAATGACAATATTCAGCAAGAGTCTCACAAACCCTACGCTCCTCCTATCTCAGTCAGGTGATAGCAGCCACCATTTATCAGAGGCCAAGTGTCCACATTGGCTGGCCCAATTGCTGCTGCTGCTGCATTGGGTAGGCAACACAGATCATTTAGTATCTCAGGAGTGCCCTGGCAGCATCCTACTCGTATTGTGGCTACCGTTGTGTCATCCAAGCATATAAGGGTCTGCAGGAATACTGGCACCTGCACCGCTCTGATAGCAGAAACACACAGTTCTATGTGCACATGATTTTACACACTCTGCCTCACTTGTGACGTCAGCCTAAGCTCACCAACTGTAGCGCTGCCTGGAGCTGAAGACTTTGTGTCAACACTCAAATCATACCCATTTAGTAGTATGGTGGTTAGAGCTGGGAGATGGTCTTAATGTTTATCATGGCAGAATATCTTGTTATGTGCCAGAAATTTAAGAATGATTCATATGTCCTACAGCATGTGGCCTAGTTCCTACCCATACCAACAGAGATTCCCCAGTATTGTCAGACTTTGCAACTAGAAATTTATGTTGGATGGCTAGGAGAATATCATTCTGTAGGGATAAAATGGTCAATGTAGCCACTCACCAGCATCTGTTATGCAGATTAAAGAAGGATAGAGCTTCAGCTGTTTTCTCTGATATTTCCTAATGAAATGGTTATTAACTTCTGACACAACTTTACTCTCACCTAACACCCTTCATATGCTTACCTATCAGTATTTCATAAATTCACCCAAAAACCTCGTGTGATTAATGGTATATCACTGTTCAATACTTCATGCAAAATATAACAATAAATTGAATGGATTTTCCACATGGAGGAGAAGGAATGATAACATTGCAGTGTGATTGTAAATTTCTTGATTAAAAAAAGAACAAAACCACTAACCTGCTCCAAATGGCAAAGATAAGTCTTTTTTGAGTAGGGCTCCATTTTCATCAAGGAATCTCTCTGGACGATATACGTGGGGATCTCCCCATACATCAGGATCATTATGGTAGCTGTACAGTCCAGTCAGTACCATTGTGTTCTGTAAAACGGTGTATTTAATAAAGGAACACATTATCCCAGTCTAGAGTTTGCACACAACTGGACACTCAATTGTTCATTCGTGGATCACTTACTAATTCCATGTAGTTTACAAATAGTTTTTAACATCAAAAGGGATGAAAGGAGATTTTGCTTGGTGAACTTTAAAATAATGGGGTCAAGTTTTTATAGGTGGAAGTTTTGAGCCCTGTGGTATGTTATGCCATATTGAATGATAGTTTTGACATTCACACTTATTCAACATCAGCCATGCTAAGAGGAATAAGTAATATCTTATCACCGCATTTAAAAAAAATGCACCAGCAAAACATTTACTGCATCCACACAACACTAATCCATAGTGTGTGATAAAAAAACTCTGCAGATTAGGTACAACTGATTGTTCTATGAAAGATTTTGAAAATATAATGTAACACTCACTTGTTTTGCAACTTATTGTCCTTTCACAAGGAGAAATAATTTTATTGGTCAGTACACTGCTTATTGTCCACCTTGCAAATATAACTACAGGAATTCTTGCCTTTAGTTGGCAATACTATTTCCATTTTGCTTCAAATGGAAGAGAAGTATGAAATTTAACATGGTGTCTCAACCAAGATATTGGCCTAATTAGTTGAAATCCACAAATTTTTCCCTTTGTCATAAGTGAGGAAAGTGAAAAACGAGACTGTTTACACCAAACCCCTCCCGTCTATGATACCAGCTTCTTTCCACTAGACCATCATGTTCCCTGAACAACATATTTGAGATATGATATGAAATAGCTAGTGAAGTAACTTCAGTTTCCTTGAATAACTAATGATTTCTCTCTCAAAAATTCAAACACTTTTTACTTTCAGTATGTAGTAATGAGAAGAATTATTGAATTTAGAGGTAGCTTAAACACTTGCCTTTGGTATGAAGTAACCACTCAGGTGTGTGTCCTCTATTGCTCTATGTGCAATGCCAAGAGAGAAAATTGAGGTAATCCTCATTAACTCACGCAGAGAGGCTTCCATGTATGGCAACCTATACAAGATGCATAGAGGTATCTTATATTGTAATACATTAGTCTTCTGTTGGTTTTTTGCAAGCATTGCACTGGTTAGTGCTAACCTTACAGTGTCATTCAAATGAGGGCACTTAGGAACTTTAGGTTGGTGTTCACAGTTTTCCAACAAGATTCTGCAGCTCTCTTCAGTGTAATATTATTAGTTATTCCAAACACAAATACATTGCAGATAACTCATCAGCTGTATAAATAATGATGCATAGGTATAAAGTCAATTTTTCATAAAGTAATTTAATTTTAACGGGGTGAAAACTGAGGTTGCACTTCTGTCATTTTGGAGCCATAGTTCTGTACAGGATTAGAGTGCAGTAGTTCTGTGCATGGTTATGAACATGTTTCTGAGGAACCTGCTCTCTGTTTCTTCTATATATAACTTGACTGGCAATATGGTACCATTAGGTTGCTTTTAAATGTTGGTAACCACTTACAAGATTACACAGTATCATAACTTGTAACATATCATTTTTATATTTTTGTGCTAGACAGATGCTTTAACAAAATATGTTTAAAATTGAAATTGTACATGTTAATGGCAAGTATATAGTCAATTAAAGTGTATGACCTTCATTTGAACAAGGTTTGGTAGGTAATTATTTGATTATTTAATTGCATATACCCAGGTTTTGAATGACCCCTGTTAGAGAAATGTGATAAATTTTTATTTTATATGGAAGTGTGTAAATCAGTATAGGCCAAAATAAAATAAAAAAAATTATTAAATATGTTCTTTTTTTCTGGATAGGAAGGATGCAGATGATTGGTCATGACCTTCACAAAGTGCATTTCTGCTTCATATTATGTTTGAAGAATACCAAAAGCAAAAGAGTTTGTAGTAGCTGTCACTCACTCACTTTGGTCTGTCATTGAGCGTTGGCAGTCTGTTGCGACCCACCACTGTGTCAATCTCTTTCTGTATCTTACGCTGCACCCCTGGGTGATTCATCATGTAAATGACATACATTGTGAGTGTCGCAGTCAGTGTAGTTGCTGTAGAAACTAGTAAGTCCCAACCCAGGAATAGAAGCTGCTCCTCTGGAAAAATAAATTACAGTACATGTTTATTAAGCTGTTTGTTCAGTGATATTGCAGGTACTCAGAAAATAAGTTCATAATACATATATTTTAGATAATATTTTCTTTTCTAACAACATCAGATCACATTTAATGTAATGTTTTCCACTACTCTTTTGCATAGGTTGTGCTACTTTTAAGTAATTTATTTTTTTCATGAGGTGAGCTTCTGCATTCCCTGTCAATGGTAGTTTGTGTCTTCTGTTATCAGAAATTGTGTCACAGCTCTTTCCACCATGCAATTATCTTTAAATATGTAACTGCCAAGATTGCACTTTACATTGTGAACAGGTGGTATTTGTTTACTCCCAAGTTTCCTATTGGCCTATATTCTTTGGTTACAAAATTATATGTCACATGAACTTATTTTCTGAATGATCCCAGTAAATCAAGGGGAACTAGGGAATAAAACTTTGGACACACTTGCTTAGAATGAGTTGTTTGATGAAGAATGTCTCTTTTAAAGATTCAGTAACTTACATTTTAATGTAAGTTACTGAATCTTACATTTTAATGTAAGTTACTTACATTTTAATGTAAACTAACAGTTAATTACTATTAATTTCTAGTTTAACTTTACCAGAGAATGGTGATCCATTAGGGTTATTCTCATTTGCTTTCATTTCCTTGATGTAGATATCGATGAAGTCCCGCATGTGATCCTCTGAATATGTCTTAATATGCTCATCAATTGTTTTCTGAAAGAAACATGACAAAAACTTCCTGTATGTTCTAACAAATATTTCAGTGTTAAAACACTCTGTATAATTCTGATTCTAGTACAAGATAAGGCACTTAGTTATTCACATTTTTGAACATTGTAAACATAAAAGTCAGTGTTAATATAGATTAATTAGGAATAAACTGAGTGTGGATAATATAACATTTTGTTAATATGTATATATTTGTGTAGATAACAAAGACATGAGCTGCATTAATTGAATGGTTATTACAGTTACTAATTTTATAATGTAATGTAGTTAAGCATGTATTGATTACCTGGTGGATGACTTTAACAAGGTTTTTTTTATTTCCATACTGTTTTGAGTAATAGTTAAAAACGAAGTTTGTTAAGGAAAGTATAAAGAAATTTCATGTCTATTACATTCACACTTATATTTGGTTACTAAATTAATTTTATTACTATTTCACAAATGTATAGAAAATTTAAGGATACTAACTGTATATCACTCCAAATGAATAAAAATGAAATCCTGGGCTAAGATAACAAATAGCATGTGTTTTGCAGCAATAACATTGAAAAAGAACAGTAATTGTTAAAAATATAATTATGAAGAAACAATCTCAGTTGAAGTACTGTATTTATCTCAGGACAGAGAAAGGATATGAAAATCAAGTTACAAGTTTGCAACAAAATGCCGTCATTGAGATAAATTAAATCAAGATGTTATCAAATACGGCATAGCAGCCAAGCAACTTTGAAATGTTGAAATGATGAGACCAGAAAATTGAAGAAAAAAGACCGAAAGGGAAGAGAATCAATAGAACATCTGGGTGTTGCCACAGCTCACAAATGAAATACAAACCTTAAGTGATACTAAATGTTTATTGGTACCAAAGAAATGGTGGCCCACCCAGAGGGCGTGGAAATTCCAGAAGCCTACTTTATTCGCCTTTAAGAAGGAATTTAGGTTATAAATGTACATATTTTTGTCATCTTTGACAAAGTAAAACTTTGCTCCACTTAGGCGTGGAATATACTTTTGACTAGAGCTAGGCAGGTGAAATTTGCTGTATAGACAGATCATAATTATGCTTACAGAATATGTATAATAGCAATGCATGTAAGTTAACAATTATAAATATGATGACAATACAGTTCTTTGATGTTACACCCAATATATTTGTCACATAACAGTCTATATTTAAGAAACTATTTCTTGGAAAATATAAACCACATCAATAACAATACTAATGAACATGTATGACTGTAAATTTGTGACAGAGGAAAGTAGACTTCATGATTCCTCAAACCATAGTTATGAAGATCTTAACAAATATGCTTTCAGATTTAAGGAGTGAAACCTACGTCTATAACACATAATAGATTGCACACCATATCTCTCTTCTTCAAAGAATTTGCATTGCTGGCAATGTGCATTGCTATTGCTGCACTTATTGGTACACATATTTTTGTCCCAGGGGAATATAATAGGTATGGTCTATGCTAATATACTTATATTTTCAATACAGTAATTTACATGTGATCTCATGATGATAAAGTTCTTTTTAAGCAACAAGGTGTTTCCAAAATCTAGCAGACAAGAGAGGTTAGAGTTTGGCTCTGGCAGGATTGAACTTTGTTACAGTGATAGCCACCTAATGGCACAGCAGTGCAAGAAAATGTCTTGATTAAGGTTGTACATTACTTATATTACATATGCAAACACTAAAAACGGTAGAATGCACAATTTCTCCCACTATTATCTGCAAGTGTCAGAAATCTTCCTTCCAAAGCAATAACAATCACAAACATTTTTTCTACTAACCTTTATGGCTTCAACAACTTTGAGATTTGAGTTTCTAATCTGCTTGAATCCTGACATCTTTGGAAGTATGTATCTGAGCCATGGTGTGAGCACAAGAGCTCTACCCGTAGGGCCTGTGCCACGTATAAAGTCAATGCCCTGCTGTGCAACATAGCGTGTGTATCCATGATCTGTATATGAGAAACGATCTCCTGCATACATGGACCAAATTGCATTGAGCAGAATGTGATGGAATAAATTTGGCACTAAAGCCAATCCATTTTTATAGATCCCCTGCAGAAAGAGAAAAGAATCAGGATGTTAGATAACAGCAGATAATGCAAAGGAAACTATACAAAATTCAACACTTTTTACATTTATATTTTATGGATGTGCTATCCCATGGTTTTATTTGAATTCAGTGAATGAGAATACATTGAGAAAAGTTAGAATTCAGAAGAAAATGGCATGTCATATAGGAATGTAGTCTATCAACCTGTGATTGCAGAGACTGAGGAAATTGCATAACATCTTTCAGGATACCTGGTAACTAGACTTAGGTTTGAACTGGGTTCATCCTGAATAAGAGACAAGTTTTACTGCTAAAACACAACCTACTCAGGAAAGAATATTTGCAGAAAACTATAAAAATTTGACTGAAATTCCACAGAGTTTATTGCTAAAATAAATTCATTCTGGGAATGTGGTTTGAGTGAAACAATGAAAATCTCCAGGCAGTAGAACAGACATACAATACAGATACATTTTCAGGAGTGGGCGACCTTAGTGGTTGCCCAGGGCATGGAGTTGAATGATGTCACATAAAATTGGCATGTCAACAAAACTGTAACTGCTCTCTTATTTAAGACTAATTGAAGAAAAACATGAAGAGGCCATGCCTTGTGTTTTTACTTTAGTGGCAATCTTTTCCATGCCATTTCCTGATATTTGACTAGTGCTTCACTTTTGCATTCATGTGTTTAGCACCTGCAGAATTCAGGTACCACTGTTCAAGTTTTATAAACATATATTCAACTATCTGTTAGCATATGCTGCACTGGTTTGCATCTAGTAAGAAAGTGGTGGTTGTTTCATGTGTTGACAGTTTGCACATTCCATATATAGTCAAATTCTTGTACAAAAATATATCTTTAGGTGATGAAAAATATTCTCAGAATGTATGATCGGAGAAGCACACTATTTGGCAGTTAAGGCCAGAATTAAGAAGTGTGCAATAAATAACATCAGGTAGTGTTACAGTTTGAGAACATTTTTGTCATGAACTTTATTTAAGCAGGGTGCCATTTTTCTTAATAATGTTCTCAACTGTGTGTAAGAGCACTGAAATTTGAACAGTGCTCTTGGCCAAGATATCTCTCAAAATGTTTCTCACCTCCTTTTCTCTGATTTTTTCTCCTATTTTTCTGCTTTTTCCCTTGTCTTTGATTAATAGAATGCCTCTGTCAAGGACCATCATTTTCCATTGATTCTCTTAGGAAACCAGGTTCATTTGTCCTACCTCTGTATCACCTAAATTTTTCCCACCTGGTTGACTTCTATCATGAAGATGGCAGTAGCAAGTTTAATTGAAACATTGGACTTAACTAAATGCTATTTATGTAAAATAAGAGGTGCTGTTATTCACTTCTTGCCTGTTCACTGAGACTGAATCCTTGACAACAGATAAAGATGAAAGCTTATTTCTTCACATAATAAAAGGTACTAGTTGATAATGTGTTTTCATTCCATGACAGTACTGTTGGAATAATGACGAAATATAAAACCTACGTTTTCAGAGTTCGGAATTTATAATATTAACCTAGTGTGTCACCTTCAATAGTAGTGCTAGTGTACCATTACAAATCAAGCGCATATCTTATCTGCCAAAATACAGGTATCATTTCCCAACAAGTGTCTTCTGAATTTAATGTATTATTTGAAAGGACTGATATGAGATGTGGTCCATGCACAATGAGAAGGCTAATGGCTT
>Ga0209628_10001707_pt1 | contig 14433 bp, 9 predicted proteins | sample TergutCu122P4_FD_187285 | JGI IMG/M metagenome (GOLD analysis project Ga0209628, IMG submission 187285) | Cubitermes ugandensis P4 segment gut microbial communities from Kakamega Forest, Kenya - Cu122 P4 (SPAdes) (version 2) | ecosystem: Host-associated > Arthropoda: Insects > Digestive system >...
ACCAAAAACCTCACCGCCGAAACCCAATACTACGCCCGTCCCTACGCCATAGTGAACGGAACCGCCTATTACGGAGAAGTAAAACCGTTTAAAACGAAAGAGGCGCCGGTAGCACCAACTTTAACTATATCAAAAGACGTTTATTTTTCTAATTGTGTAGAAACTTCAACTTATCGTTATGCAACCATAAGCGCATCGGTTACAACAACCTCTATAGTAACAGATAAAGGTTTATGTTATTCAACCAAATATTATCAAAAACCAACAATTGATGATTCTAAAAAATCTGCAGGAAGTGGTGCAGGTAATTTTGAAATTAACTTTAATGAAAAACAAGGAACTTATTACTATGTTCGTCCTTATGCCATCGTAGATGGAAACCCATATTATGGGGAGTTAATTTGTATTCAATTTTTTTTATTAAGAATTGTTGATAATAATTGTATGTCAAGTGATAAAATATTAATTACGACTAAAGCGAGTAATGATGCAACAGGATTATTTACTGGAAGGGGGATATGTTATTCAAATACTAACAAGTTACCTACTATTAATGATAAATTTCAATATGCTGCTGGTACTACAAGTTACACTGTAGGTTTAATGTTACAAAATTTAACTGAGAACACGCAATATTTCATTCGTCCTTTTTATATTGGAAGCATAGATGGTTTGGAAACAACGTATTATGGTGAGGTTCAAGAATTTAAAACATTAAAGGAAAAAGATAGAGTATTAGTTAATGGTGTTAAATGGGCTAAATATGATGTAGATGCTCCCGGATTTTTCACTACCAAACAAGAAGAATCGGGTATGTTTTTTCAATGGAATAGAAAGAAAGGATGGACTTGTGAAGAAGCTTCTTTAAATTTTGATTACACAATGCCTACTGGTAGTACATGGGAAAAAAATAATGATCCTTGTCCAAATGGTTGGCGTGTACCAACAAAAGAAGAATGGGATTCTTTTTATAAATATTTTAAAGATTATGGAAAAAAAATTGAAGGGATTTCTATTAATGGAGTAGAATGTCATGGTTATGGAATAGGATGGACTAGTATAATTTATTTTCCAATATGCACTTTTATTAGTGCTTATGGTTCTAGTTTTGGAGAATGTCAATCGTATGCTACTTATATTTATTATTGGAGTAGTACTGAGTTTGATTCGAAAAAAGCTTATTGTTCTAATGGTGTAAATGATAGAAGATATGGATATCATATCCGTTGTGTTGCAGAAGAGGATAAAAGATAGAAAACCTCATTTCCGCCTCATTTTCCTAACAAAAACTACCTCAGTAGCAAAAGAATGCGATGCACAGATACCTCATTACCATTAATAAATATTATCCCTGAAATCTCTTTGCATCTTCAATTTCAAATCTTGTAATGCAGATGCTTTTACATTGATTTGGAAATTCCATCCTCTTCGATACCCTAAAGGAATCCAGTTGAGGCGCATTTCCCAACAATGTAAATCTCGGTAAATGCCTATTTGAGTATAAGAAAAAGCCTTATTCTTTATATCATATCCGGTGGTAACATCCACTTTCCATTTTCTTGTAATACTTACATCAGCGCTAATATTAATGGTTTGAATAATATTACTTGTATATTTTTTATGGGCATTATACATATAATATTTGAGATTGTCGGATGTTACGTAAGCAAAAGTGTAATTTATCGTAATATTCCAAGGATTTTTAAAATCAAGAGTATGGTTTGGCGTCCCCAAACTGTTTTCCGGAAAAACGGTTTCCGTTTGTTTTGTCCGGCTTTCTGCATTCTTCTTGCCTTTGAAGAAATCTTGATTAATCCGCCAATTTACCCCAATATTCAAATCGGAACCCGAAAACCGCAAGGCTCTTTTATTCACTTTCGCTTCCGTTTTATTTACTCTTCTTCCCTCTTTGTTAAGGATATAAGGGTCGAAACTCAATCGGAAAGTTACATCTAAGAAAGAAAAAATAGAAGTACGCCCGGAGATGGAAAGCGGTTGCCAGCGTAAAGAATCTGCGGCAAAATCATAACCGCAAGAAATAGAGATATTATCAAAAATAGAGATTTTTTTGGTACCGGAAATCGTATCTTTTTTCGATTTTACCTTAATTTCCAGATTGTTATTTACTGCAAAACGCGCCATAGCTGACATCTTTGAAGTTACGCTACTGTACATGGCGCCGGAATAATAGGCATACTGCTCTTCTTTTCCGGTAATCGTGTTAAAATAAGTGCCGTATGTATTTTTGCCTAAATTGGGACGATAAGTAAAACTCAAATCGGGCGAAATAACATGACGAATCGCCTTTAAGCCTCCGCGTTTGAAAGAATAAGTGAAATAGATTTTGGTAGTTAGTGAGGTGGACAAACTTATATCGTGCAATGCAAAAAACCCCCGCTGAAAAACATCATTAATTTTGGAAATTTCTTTATTTTGTATGGAATCAAACTCCGAAGAAAAAACCTTTGTATCGCGCTGAAAATACCATTTCTCAACAAACGTGGCATTATTGTTCCAATTTAATGCTTTTCCCACTTTAATCGGAATATTCAAAGGGATAGTATGTTGAATCCCCGTTTGAATTTCTTCCCACGTTTTTGCCTTAAATATCAACGAATCTTTGGTATTTATTCGGTTTGCTGCTTGCGCAGTCCATTTCAAAGAGATATTATCATACAATTTTAATTTTCCTGATTTATATTTTTTTCTAAAAGGGTAAAATTGGCGTACCGACATATTCATATCCGGCAACGAAACTCCAATTTCTTTATTTGATGTATTTTGCGAGTAATAAATGGCAGCATCAAAAAAGAAAATACTTTTTGCGTTAGTAGAAAGATTTAATGAAGAAGTAAATTGATTCGACAAATAATCTGCGGTAGTTGAAGGATTATATTTGTTGTAGTTGGTAGTAACGATGTTTACATGCGCAGAAAATCGAGTGGTGGGGTGCGCTTTCGGGTCTTGATTGTGCGTCCAGTACATACGAAAGTCGTCAAAACGTTCTCTTGACGGCGTGCTTCGTTCGCCCAGAAAATTTTGTGCAAAGCTTAGTTCTATCACGCCATTACACTTATATCTAAATACATAGTTTGCTTTTGTTTTGGCTGCCCAACTGCCCCGCGTGGTAACATCGCCCAAAAAAACCAAATCAAAATTATCGTTAATACCAAAATAATATCCAAAATTTTCAAAATAAAAACCACGATTTGTTCCTTCGCCATAAGTTGGAATAATAATCCCCGAAGCGCGCTCTTTTTGAATCGGAAAATAGGTAAACGGAACGGCTATCGGTGTGGGAACGTTACCAAAACTGATGTATGCCGGTCCGGTTACAATTTTATCATCCTGAATCACTTTGGCTTTGTTAAATCGGATTTGAAAATGCGGATGTTCCAAATTACAAGTCGTATATTGCCCGCCTCTAATGTAAGAAACTTTGTCATCAACATGCTTTACATAATGCCCGTGAATATACCCATCTCCCTCATTAGTAATTACTTTTGTTACTTTTCCTTTTTTTGAATTAAAATTATAGCGTATTTCTTGTGAGCAATAGGCTTCCGAACCCTGTTTAAAAACCGGAGGTCCGTGAATATGCCCGCAACTATCTGAAATTCCCGATGCATACAACTCGTTACTTACCAAATCATACTCAATGAAACCTGCATTTAACTCAATATCTTCATAAAAAGCTTTTGCATCTTCAAATAAAATAATTTTTTTTCTACTCATATTAATAATCATAGAATCTTGACTGATGTATTTTATGGATGCTTGTAATGCGTCGGGCGACATTTTTTTCTTCAACGGAATGGAGTCCATAACCAACGAATCTATGGGTAATGGAGCAAGCCCAATCGTGTCTGTTACTGAAAAAAGCGTATCTTTGGATACCTTAACAGAATCTGTTTGTCCATATAAATCACTTAAAATAAAAAAGATAACAAACGTCAATAAAAAACTGGCGCGAAAAAAATATAAACAATGCGATAGGTATATTTTTTTTTTCAAAATGTGATTTATATGGTAAAGTTTGTTATTTTTGTGCTTGTTCTTTAAAAATTTTGCAAAAATATAAGATTATGAACATAAAAAAACTGTTTTTAGTATGTTTTTTATTAATGGGTTTTAAGATAATCACTTTTGGGCAAGCAAAAGATAAAATTGCTAAGGTGGTTATTGATGCGGGACACGGCGGAAGTATGCCCGGCGCAGTGAGTAAACTGTGTAAAGAAAAGGATATTAACCTTAAAGTTGCGTTGCGGGTTGGAAAATTAATTTCAGATAATTTTGAAGATGTTACTGTGATTTACACCCGAAAAGGGGATGAAACGGTTGAGGTTTACAAACGCGCCGAAATCGCAAACAAAAACAAAGCCGACCTATTTATTTCCATCCATTGTAATTCGGTTGACAATAAGAGTGCGCACGGGGTAGAAACTTTTGTGATGGGTTTGGGGAAAACCGCTGAAAGTATGGCAATTGCAAAAAAAGAAAACGCCGATTTATTATTGGAAAAAGACTATAAAACCAATTATTCCGATTTTGACCCAAACTCTCCCGAAGCCTACATCGTTTTCTCGCTCTATTCTTCTGCATACCTGAATAACTCAGCTATTTTTGCTTCAAAAGTGCAAAAACACTTGGTAAATAATACCCAACTCAAAGACAGGAATGTGCAACAAGCCGGCTTTTGGGTACTCTACAAAGTGGCTATGCCCAGCATCTTAATTGAATTGGGTTTTATTTCGAATGATGAAGAAGAAAGATTTTTAATTCGCGAGGAAACACAGAAATTGATGGCTGAGAGTATTTATAATGCTTTTGTTGAATATAAAAACCTAACAGAAGGAACAACAAAACCTTTATTACCTGTTTCGCCGGTACCAAAAGCGGAACCATTAACAGCACAAATCGTAGATAATCAAATAAATACTGATACGACTCTCCAAAAAAACGACACCATTAAACCACTTAAACAAGTTGAACAACCTGCAACATCTGTGCCCCCCGCTACACCTGCGCCACCTGCTACATCTGTACAACCTCATACAAACCATAATGTTATTCACTTTCGGATACAGTTTTTTTCAAGTAAAGAGAACATAAATACTTCCCACAAAAAGTTTTCATCACTTTCTGATGTTAAAAAATTCAAAGAACACGGGGTTTGGAAATATACTTCCGGAAATTACAAAACTTTAGCAGAGGCTCAAGCAGCGCTTAAAAAAATAAAAAAGAAATATGATGATGCATTTATTATTGCTTTTAACAAAGAACAAAAAATTTCAGTATCCGATGCACAGAAGTTGCAACAATAAAATTTTTAATAGATAGAATTAGCATCCGAGAAATCTCGAAATGTAATATTTCTTAAAAAAAGACGTTTCTAACTTCATGTAAAATTTAAAAATTATAAAATATGAAAAAATTAGTACTAATTGTAATGTGTTTATTCCTTGTGGGAATGACATTTACCTTAAAATCGCAAAACATGACTCAAGATGAAAAAAACAGCTACGCCATCGGCGTTAGTCAAGGGGAAAACCTATTTGAACAATTAAAAAATTCAGGACTTGACATTAATATGGAAAGCCTGAAAAAAGGACTTTTAGATGCTTTTAACTCTGAAAGTAAATTAACACAAGAAGAGATTCAGGCTTGTTTTAATGACATTCAAATGAAAATGCAAGCCAAACAAAGTCAGGCAGGAGAAGTTGAAAAAGAAAAAGGAAGACAGTTTTTAGCAGAAAACAAAAAACGTAAAGAAGTTAAGGAAACAGCCTCCGGATTGCAATATGAAGTGCTTGTAATGGGAACCGGCGCAAAACCGGCTGCTACCGATCAAGTGAAAGTGCACTATACCGGCAAAACCCTCGACGGCAAAGTTTTCGATTCGTCTGTTGAACGCGGCGAACCTATTGTTTTTACATTAAATCAAGTCATTCCGGGTTGGACTGAAGGTCTTCAATTGATGCCGATAGGTTCAAAATTCAAGTTTTATATCCCCTCCGATTTAGCATACGGAGACAGAGGCGCAGGCGCTACAATAAAACCGGGCTCCACCTTAGTCTTTGAAGTTGAATTGATAGATATTCCGAAATAATTCAATGAGGAAAATATAGATAGATTCATTTTTTCATATATTTTTGCACCCAAATTTGCAAAATATGCGAACGTATTTGTTTATACTTTTATCATTTTTCCCTCTATCCGTTTTTTCTCAAACCGTAGTTACTTTAGAACAGTGCCAAAAATGGGCTATCTGTCAATCTTCCGCCAATGTGCAAAAAGAACTGAATACGCAACTACTTAAAGTGAAGTTGGACGACGCAGCTTCACACATGTTTCCATCTTTGGAAATTAATGGTTTTGTTACTTATCAATCGCACGTGCCGCAATTACCAATGAGTTTGGGCGTGGATAAACTTTCGAAAGACCACTATGGCGTTTTCTTGGATTTGGAACAAGTGATTTATGCAGGCTCAAAACTGCGCTACGGAAGAAATTACGAACGGATGATGAATAAATCGGAAATTAACAAATTAGACCTCTCAATCAATGAACTGAAAGAAAAAATTATTTCTATTTATTTGAATCTGTTGATTTTAGATAAACAAATTTCGCTGCTCTCCAGTGTGGAAAATACGATTAACGAGCAATTATCTCAGCTCAGAAAACTTTTGGAAAGCGGGGTGGTTTATGGAAATACTTTGGCACAATTAGAACTGGAAGCGCTTAAAATTGAGCAACAAAAAGGAGAATTAGCTTCCACAAAAGAGTCGTTGATTTCATCTTTGTCGATTATTACCGGAAAAGAATTGCATGAGGCTACTTTTGTGGTGCCCGATGCGCCGGAAATTCAAAAAAACAGCACCTCAGCACGCTTGGAATTTTCCATTTTTGATTATAGTAAAAAAGGATTGGATTATCAACGTAAATTTCAACTATCCAATAGTTTACCAAGTTTTACCTTTTATGCGTCCGGTGGGTATGGAAGACCTGTGTTTCAAATTTTTTCCAATAAATTTGAATGGAGCTATATTTTGGGTTTAAAATTTAATATTCCTGTGATTGCCTGGGTGAAAACGGTGGGAATTGGTAATATCATTAATTTGCAAAAGAAAATTTTGGAAAGTCAGGAACGTGATTTTGAAAAATCAAACCAAATTGCGATTGAAGATAAGTGGAATGAAATTCAAAAAATTGAAAATTTGCTTGTGTTGGATAAAAAAATTACGGAAAAGTATAAAACCATTACAGAAACCTTTAAAGTACAACTACTTCACGGAACCATCACGGCTTATGATTTTATTAAACAACAAAATGATGAATTGCAATCGCTTATCAATCAGGAAGTTCATCTGATGCAGTTGTTAAAAGCAAAATTTGAGTTTGTGGCGCTAAAAGGAGAGCTCTGATGAAACATCTTCTTTTTTTTTGTGGTTTATCTATTTTATTTCTAATAGGAAACGCACAAAATAAATATCCAAATGTGCAATATGTTGAAGACACGAAACAACTTTTCATTGTAGCAGAAAAAAAACCCATCGTGAAAATTGAGGCGGAAGTATTTGCTTTTCGCCCGGAGTTGATTGTAGCACAAGAAGCCGAGATTGCTATCTTTTTTGATACGGACTCTATTTATCATCCCTGTGCAACTTTTACCTATAATCCTATTACTACGGAACTTTGGATATCCAGAACTCCAAACGGTTTGGGACGTGCTCCGTTTTTTGATTCTTACCATAAATTAGAAATCAGTGCCGAAGCCGCTTTCTGGAAAACAAACACAGCCACGCTTGAGTTTAGAAAAGAAATGTTTCAAAACACAGATAAATCCGCTTTTTTTCAATCGCAGGATTTTTTTACACCCGAAATTATGAGACAAAATACGGGTTTTAATGAAAAAAATCCCATGTTGCTATTATGGGAACTCTTTAATTCTAACAACTTTAAACCTGTTTCTTTACCACAGGTTGCCTATTATTTTCGGGCTTCTCAAGCGGATATGGTGGCTTTGTTAATAGATTATGCCGTACAGGGATTTATTGCCTTTGACACCAAAAACAATCTGATTTTTTTTAAGCAAAAATTAGCAAATTTTTTGAATAATCACTTAAAAAGAAGAGATTACGACAATTTGCTTTGGGAATCAAAATCGCATTTCGCCACCTTAAATATGCATAATTTCGACTTAACTATTTATGATTGTGAGTTTTTTGTTCTTAGCGACGCCAATATCGTAAATGTGTATCCGGCTAATGAAAAAGTTACGATTAAGAAAAACAGAGATTTGCATTTTTCAGGACGGGTAATTGGCGGTTTATTTGACTTTGTTGCAAGAGATTGTACTTTCAATTACGACAAATTTCAACTTTTTATGCCGCAAATTGATTCTATGATTATGTTTTCGGAAGATAAAGAAAAACCGAGGGACATTTATGGAGAATATCAGTTAAAAAAAGTGAAAAATGTGTTGGAAGAGATTTCGGGAACACTTTTTATTGATGTTCCTAATAATAAAAGTGGTAACAAAAAAAATCCCGATTATCCTATTTTTGAAAGTCGGGAGGGAGGGAAAGTGTTTTTTGACCAACCTTACATTTTAAATGCTGAATATAAAAGAGATACATTTTATTTTCAAATTGATTATTTTATGGTCAAAAGTTTATGTGATTTTAATATTGAAGAAACGAAATTTCAGGGCAGGTTGGTTTCGGGGGGAATTTTTCCGGATATTCATGAACCGCTCAAATTACAACCCGATAACTCGCTTGGATTTGTACATTTTACCGGCACTCAAGGATTGCCAATATATGGAGGAATAGCCCGTTTTGATAATTCTATTAGTTTGTCTAACAAAGGATTATGTGGAAAGGGAAACATCCATTATTTATCCTCTTCATTAGAATGCAATAACCTTACTTTTTATTTGAAATCTGTTAAGGGTGATATCAATACGTTTCAAATAAAACCGCAACTATCGGCAGTAGAATTTCCGGAAGCCACCACATCAAACGCCAAACTTCTTTTTGAACCTTATAAAGAGCAAATGTACATTACTTCCTCAAAAGACCCGATTGACTTTTTTGGGGAATGCAAATTTGAGGGTACCTTGACTTTATCGCCCAATTATTTAATCGGAAACGGGGTTTTGAATTTTAAACGCGCTGAACTACAATCAAAAGAGATGAAATTACTGCACCATTCTGTGGATGCAAAAAATGCAAGTTTACGTATTTTCAACCATAAAAAAGAGAAAGAATTTACTTTTACCACCGATAATTTTGATGCAATAATTGATTTCAATACACGTGCAGGAACATTCGTATCTTCAAAAAAATCATCGGAAGTTCGTTTTGTAAGTAATGCTTTTAAAACTAATGCTCAAACATTTACATGGAATTCAATAGACAAGAATCTACTTCGTTTTACTTGGGATGACCCGTACAAAAATATTTCAATTACGGAAACCCCGTCTCGTGAATTGGTGAAAATGAGCAGTACAGAAAATATGCTTTCCACCATGGCGCAAGGTAGAAGTGGGATTGGTTTTAATGTGCAAATGTTGGATTTTGATTTTGAAAAAAGCGAACTGTTGGCGCGGGGAGTGCGGTATATTCCGGTGGGCGATGCTGCCATTTTTCCTCATAATGGAGAAGTGGCTATTTTTGAAAACGCAAAATTTTCTCACCTTTCTCATGCAAAAATCTTAACGCCGCGCGATAATATGTTCCACGAATTTTATAATTGTTCCGTACAAATTGAAAACGGCGAAAAGTTTGCAGGAAACGGATTTTACGATTATACGGACGCTTTTAATACCACACAAACCATGCGTTTTGATACGATTTGGAACTTTCGTACCACCAAAGGAACTGCAACAATTAAACCGGAGGTTGATTTTACTTTAAGTCCACATTTTGGTTTCACAGGAAATGTAGAACTAAATAGTAATCAAGAATTTCTAATTTTTCAAGGGGGAGTTTCTCTATTGCATAATTGCGATACGATAAAACGGGAACCCCTGAGAATTAATCAACAAATTGACCCAAAGAATGTTTTAATTGAAATTAACAATAAATCGAGAGATATAAGCGACCGAAAGGCGACTGTGGCGGTGGCTTCTTCCAATGAAAGCGGCAGGATTTATACTTGTTTTGGTATCGCAAAAAATCAAGTTAATGATTCAGAGTATATTACATCTTCCGGTTTTATTATTTATAACCCTGAAAAACAAGCGTATCAAGCGGCATCGTTAGAAAAACTGAAAAATCCTCAACTTCCCGGAAATATTATCTCGTTATATAATAATGAATGTATTTCTGTGGGGGAGGGCGCTATTGATATGGGAGCGAAATTGGGCAGAATTGACTTTAATACGTATGGACAAGTGGTGAATTATATGCAAGTCGATTCTGCAACCATGCGCTTGACTACTTCTATTGACTTCTTTTTCAACGATGAAGCCCTGAAAATTATGAACGAACATTTTGCCAATGCAAAGGATGTGAATTTTGTGAATCCGCTGGAAGATAAAAACTACACACTTTCTTTAATTAACATTTTGGGAAAAGAAGAATATGAAAAATATGCCAAAGAGAGCAGTTCGGGAATTCAGTTAGGAAAATTACCGGCGAAACTGCAAGTTAAGTTTCTGTTTTCATCGTTGAATTTTGTATGGTCGCAGGAAAACGCTGCGTTTGAATCGCAAAAAAAACTCCCATTGGTTATTTCAAATGGAAAACCTGTATATAAGGAGATTCCCGGAAGAATTGTGATTGAAAAAAAAGGCTCTAAAAACACATTATTTATCTACTTTGAGTTGGGGAAAACTTTTTTCTTTTTCCAATTTGAAAACAACAGTTTGTATGCTTTTTCTTCGGATGAAAAATTTAACGAAGCGATTACGAACACTAAAGCGAAAGATAAAAATCTAAGCGCCAAAGACGGACAAGCTGCATTTGCTTACAAAATTGGCAACAGAGGACAAAAAACGAGGTTTACGAGAAAATATTTTCAGGAATAACTCTTCATATTTAAATTTTTTTTTTAATTTTGCAGCAATTCGAATATTGCTAATTAATTATTAACAAACTAAATACACTAAAATGGAAGGAAAAATATTTACTTTATTAGCCACATCCGGCTATCATATGGGGCTTTTTCACATGACGTATTCGCAAATCATAATGGTGGTTATTGCCTTTGTGCTTGCTTATTTTTCAATTGCAAAAAAATATGAGCCCCTGTTGCTTTTGCCTTTGGCTTTTGGAATGATTTTGGCAAATATTCCCATTGCCGGTCTCTCTGCGTATGATGAAGGCGGATTGCTACATTTCTTATATCAAGGGGTTTGGCACGTAATTTACCCGCCATTGATTTTTTTGTGTATTGGAGTAATGACCGATTTCGGACCGCTGATTGCCAATCCGAAAACGGCGCTTATTGGTTTGGGCGGGCAACTTGGCATTTTTGTGGCGCTGGGTTCGGCGTTACTTTTGGGAAACCTTATTAGTCCGCTCATTCCCGGATTTAACGGTTTTCAACTCAACGAAGCCGCCTCCATCGCCATTATTGGAAGTTCCGACGGACCTACTTCCATTTACACGGCAAGCCGCCTTGCCCCCGATTTGCTGCCCACCATTGCTATTGCGGCTTTTTCTTATATGGCGTTAGTGCCTTTTATTCAACCTCCTATCATGAAATTGCTTACCACACCGGAAGAGCGCGTGGTGGTGATGCCCAGACCCAAAAATGTGAAAAGAAGCCATAAAATCATTTTCCCTTTTGCTGTTACCGTAATTACCTTACTGTTAGTTCCGGCGGCGGGCGCGTTGGTGGGGATGCTCATGCTGGGCAATTTGATTAGAGAAAGCGGTGTAACCGAACGCTATATCCGCACACTGCAAGATCACTTTTTGAATATCTTAACTTTATTGGTGGCTGTTTCCATTGGCGCCTCCGCCACCGCCGACCGTTTGTTAACCCCTAAAACACTCATTATCATTTTTGTAGGGTTATTGGCGTTTGTGTTTGGAACCATCGGCGGCATATTAATTGCCAAGATTTTGTACAAAACTACCGGAGGCAAAGTCAATCCGTTAATCGGCAATTCGGGAGTATCCGCAATGCCGATGGCGGCGCGTATTTCGCAACGAATGGGGCAAAAGTACAACTCCCACAACCACTTACTGATGCACGCTATGGGACCGATTGTGTCCAGCACCATCGGTTCTGCAATCATTGCGGGGCTGTTTATTGCGTTCTTTGGGTAGTGATAAATCTCTCCGCAATCTCCTCCATCAACCATATCGGCGTGGAGGTGGCACCGCAAATGCCAACAGTGTTAATGCCCTTAAAATCAATAGAATTTAACTGATTTATAGAAGATATGAAATAAGATTTTGGGGTTTGTTTTTTACAAACTTCGTAAAGAAAAAGTCCGTTGGAACTTTTATTGTCAGAAACAAATAATATGGCATCAAATTGAGCGGCAAACTCTTTAATCTCTTTTGCTCTGTTACTCACACGTTTACAAATAGTATTGTGGATTTCAATTAAATCTTCATTGCCGGTTTTTTTGTAATTTTTGCAAATTTTTTCTGCAAATTCTTCGTATTTTTCTGCATTTTGTGTGGTTTGTGCATACAGTTTTGCCGGTTTGGAATAATCAATCTGTTTTAAATCTTCAAAAGATGAGATAACTATCCCGTTTTGGCGAGTTTGTCCTAACAAGCCTTCCACTTCTGCGTGTCCGGTTTTTCCAACAATAAGAATTTGTGTTTCTGGGTTTTGTTCTACAACGGTTTTTATTTTTTGTTGAAGTTGGGCAACCACCTGACAAGTAGCATCAATAAGAGTAATGTTGTTTTGTTTTGCAATTTGATACGTTGCGGGAGGCTCACCGTGCGCACGAATTAAAACCGTTGTGTGATGCAATTCTTTAAACTGTTCCGGCGTGATGATTTTCAATCCCAAACCTGTTAAACGGTTCACTTCTTCGCTGTTATGCACAATATCGCCCAAACAGTACAACGTTTTGTGTTGCTGCAAATATTGTTCGGCGGCTTTAATCGCATTAATCACGCCAAAACAAAATCCAGAATTTTTATCAATAGTCGTCAAAATGTAATTTCTTTAAATCATCGTCAATCAAAACAAATTCATCACATTCAAATTTGTTAGTGCATTCATTTTCTTTTTTTTATCAAAGTGCAAAAGTAGATATTTTTTTATATCAAAAAAAATGGTATAGAAATTATAATACTTTTGCTGCAACATTGTAGATAAATATTATGGAAAAGACTATCATTCTTGAAACTCACACTGCCATTGGAGTTTATGGCAAAAACAACGGAAACATTGAACTGTTAACCCATATCTATCCCAAATTAAAAATCACGGCACGCGGAAACGAAGTGAAAGTGATTGGCGAAGATTCGGAAGTGGAACTCTTTGAACAACGATTCCAATTGTTACAAATTCACTTTGAACGTTTTGGAAAAGTAACCGAAACCGATGTGCTGAACATTACTTCAGCAGAAGACGATTCTTTCTATCGTTTGGATAATGAAAACATGAACAGTGATATTTTACTGCATGGTCGTGAAGGGCGGGTGATTAAAGCCATTACTCCAAACCAAAAGAAAATGGTGGAAAGTGTGGAACATAATGACATGATTTTTGCCATCGGTCCTGCCGGAACCGGAAAAACATACACCGCTGTAGCGCTGGCTGTGCGTGCCCTCAAAAACAAACAAGTGCGTCGCATTATCCTAACCAGACCCGCTGTGGAAGCCGGTGAAACGCTCGGCTTTCTCCCCGGCGATTTGAAAGACAAACTCGACCCTTACCTCCAACCCCTCTACGACGCCCTTTGGGATATGATGCCCATGCAAAAACTGCTCGCTTATTTGGAAGATAAAACCATTGAAATTGCCCCGTTAGCATTTATGCGCGGCAGAACCTTAGATAATGCTTACGTAATTTTGGATGAAGCGCAAAATGCTACTAAATCACAACTGAAAATGTTCCTGACACGAATGGGAAAAAATGCAAAGTTCTTCATTACAGGAGATTTAACCCAAGTGGATTTGCCACGCAATCAACAATCAGGTTTGGTGCTGGTTACCCAAATTCTAAAAGAAATAAAAGGTATTGATTTTATTTACATGAACCAGTCGGATGTGGTGCGACACCATTTGGTAACGAAAATCATTGACAGATACGAAGAATTTGACAATAATGTTATTAAGTGATTATCTTAACAAACGACTCGTATTCATTCTCTAATTCCACAAATGCGCCGTTTTGCAGTTTTTCGTAGTATTTTTTACCAATCTCAACAATCTCTTCCAAAATTTTTTCCCTACTCAGGGTGCTTTTTAAAATCAGGTTTAAGGAAGTGGGGTTTGGTAATTCCGG
>Ga0209628_10001708_pt1 | contig 14429 bp, 4 predicted proteins | sample TergutCu122P4_FD_187285 | JGI IMG/M metagenome (GOLD analysis project Ga0209628, IMG submission 187285) | Cubitermes ugandensis P4 segment gut microbial communities from Kakamega Forest, Kenya - Cu122 P4 (SPAdes) (version 2) | ecosystem: Host-associated > Arthropoda: Insects > Digestive system >...
CCCTATCCCGATTCTTAGCTCTGTACGTCAAGGATGCCCGTTAAGCATGATACTGTTCGCCATATGTCTCAACCCCCTCATATGTATCTTAGAAGACAAGCTCACAGGAATCTGGATTGCACCCAATGGTCCGACAGCAAATGTCGTCGCATACGCAGATGATATCACGATCTTTAGAACATCACCTGCAGATATCCCTATCAGAAACGATGCATTACGGATATATGAAGCAACATCTAGAGCAAGGGTGAACACCCGCAAGTCGAAGGCCATCGCAATGAGTCGGTGGGACTCAACCCTCCAGATAATGGGCATCCCTTACTACAACGAGGCGAAAATCCTTGGGCTCCACATAACAAGTACAGTGAAAGCCTCTGCACGAAGGTGTTGGGGTATCCTCACTGCAAGAATAAGAGCGCAACCCCGCGAAGCATATACCAGAGAATTAAACCTAGATGGACGGATATACTATGTACATACGCACCTAATGGCAAAAGCTTGGAACCTTGCTCAAATCTTCCCGCCACACGAAGCGAGCATACGAAGGTTAAACACAGCGATCGCATGGTTTATATGGAAAGGGGCAACTTTCCGCGTACCGTTATCTACCTTACAACGCAGCAAACATGACGGCGGATGGGACATGATACACCTAAAAGCAAAGTGTATTGCACTCCTACTACACCGTACGCGAATACAGAGCCAAGACCCGGAGACCTTCACGGCGGCCTGGTTAGAAAAATGGAACATCACTGAACATAGCCCTAACCCGCCACATGGGGGGGGGGGAGATCCCAGCGGCAATTGACTACCTCCGGCGGATTCACAGGGAATCTGCATATGTACCCCCATACGACAAACCTGTAACGAACCGCGTCAACAAACGTCGTCTATACACCACGGTACACACAATGATGAGGGCTGAAGCAGGGAGTCAAGAACTCCGTATTTCGCGCCTAAAACCCAACACCCACTGGGGAGCGCTGTGGAGGAACCTGCATGACACACCAGTACCCCAAAGGGAAAAAGTAGAATGGTACAAGGTAATACATGATATAATACCCACGCATGACCGGCTTAACAGAATTCGACTCGCACCTTCAAACAAGTGCCAAACTTGCTCAGAACCTGACACTATCGCCCACCGAATATTAGACTGTGGGAACGGGAGGAGGATAAGGCAATGGACGAAGGAGAGACTGGCTCAGATCCTGAACACAACTCCAGACCAAATTCCAGACGAGTGGCCGGCATGTCCACAATATATCATACGTCCACAAAGACGGAATCGTGACACGTCATGGATGCTGGCTACATTGATAACGTGCCGGATGAATACCCCACCAACCACAACACTACAGGACTACATCGAGATACTCAAAAGGTCACGATGAAAACTTCCCACAAGCACCAAGAAGTGGAAAGAGTTAGGAACTGTACTACAAACAATGGACTTAAACTCAGTGTAATGACCTTCATACCCCAGTAAGCCTTGGACCCACCACTCCCTATCCCGACCCCTATGTGTTTGATTTGATGTAAAGTTAGGACGTGTAAAATCCGTAGACGGCGACCAGGATCAACCATTCAGTTAAATCTTACGGATTATGATGATCTAACAACCGATGTGCCAAGAAGGGTCACTTTGATAAAAAGACATCTGTACTATGTTAGCAGAACAATAAAAAAATGCCAGGTGAGACTAGCAGTCCGGCTGTTAGGCTTGTAGGGATAGACCGTTCCAACGACACATGCTAAGATGGAGGGAAAATCTCAACGTCCATGTCGCGTGAGTATAGAGAGAAGCGAGCGCCAAATCAGGAAAACTGTGAAGAAATTCGCTACAATGTACTGTTGGAGGGCTTTGCGTAGGGCAGTGTGTCACATAAATTTTGTGATTCCGTGTTCAACATTTCCAATTGTGGTGTCAGATTCTATTCTGTTTTTGTGCCATAGTGTGTAAAATTATGATAGGAAATACTATACTTTTAAATTTTAAATGTTAATTACTGACAAGAAAAATAGATACACATAACGGGAATGACTCACCTCAAGAAAAATAGATGTCTCTATTGTCTACTCAGCTTTCTAGTTAACCGGTACCGGGCTCTCTCTATGCAGAATCAAATGAGAGACTCATGCTCTAGTATCGAAATTAGGAGTGCATGAATTCCTCTTTGCAGTCGTCCAAACGTCTTCATGTTGCGGTGCGTAATTAAGTACTCGGAATGCAAATTGGCATTCTCTCCACGGTACCCAACGCCGTGTACTACAAATAGGTAAGCGCAAACACAGTTTGTTCCGACGTAACGTCGGTTGGTATTATAGCGTCATATCTGAACAGACGGTGAATATAGGGGTCATTATCTTTTAACATTTCCTATCAGTTCGTATACTAACACAACCTTCTCAACCGATCTCCTAAAATGTTATGGAGAAGAGCAGGAAATGATAAAAGACAGGTAGTAGCTAAAATAACGATCCTGTATTCCCCGAGCGGTTAACAATTTAAGACTTTACCTAATGCGGAGGTCTTTCTAACTACCAACGCGGTAATTTGAGATTGACAAGGCATGTGGCATAGGCGAAGTACATACAAGGATTCTGTGGCTCTATCTGAGGAAAAGAGATCACTTGGAAGACCTAGGTGGGAGAATATTAATGTGGAAGCATGGACCGGATTGATCTAGCTTCTCAAGAAGGACTCTACTGTACAATAGCGAGACGCAACAGTGTATGTGGTAGGATTAAGACAAATCTTTCTGGCTCAATCGAGGCAATATCCCAGCATCGTGTGGAGCGACTGCGAAACCTTAGTCATATTATTCAAGGCCCGGGCAGAGACACGAACCCAGCACCTCCCATACACAGTGCTACCCGCTCTGCTAATAAATAAAGAAAACGTGTTTTGTCAACGACCTCTTTTAAAAAGGACGTCACGTTTATGATATGAATTGGAAGAAATAGCGACTTGATATAGGTAAACTTCAGATTGAACAGGACTAGAGCACGTTCGGATGACACGATATGTGATCTTGTTGCTTTCGGTTATTATTGCTGAATATAGAGTCGTGAACTGTTACAAAGCTTAGTTGCTTTCAATTGTTTTTTGGTTGAACACGTGAATATAACTTAGAAAAAATTGTCCTCACGTCATTCGTGGTCTAAATTCGTACTGTTTACAACACCAGCGTCACCTACCACTTGTGAATATGAAAGGCGAGATCACTCCTTACTACAAGCGCCTCACTACCGAGGGGAGAGAGCTGAGGATAAAGTGAATGACCTGTACTGTTGTGTTTTAGGTGTACATAAATATCTGCAATTATTTTATTTTAATATTGTACTTTAACACAAAGCATATCTCTACTACAATAAAATATTTTTATTCCAGATAAAGTCTCAAACGTTTGATACACTGACTGTGCATCTTCAAACCACTACGGTGCGGCTGTTTTATTTCTTCATACATCAGATAGTGTACATTATAGGTTATTCATAAAAAATATTATCTATTAATTTTTGAAGACTCATATACATGCCACATTCAACAAGCTAGTCTATTGAAAATATTAACACAAAGAATATCTCTAGTATAATAAAATATTTGTTTTTAATTCCAGATAAAGTCTCAAAGTTTGATATACCAACTGTGCGTCTTCAAACCACTACAGTGCGTCTGTTTTATTTCTTCATACATCAGATAGTGTAATTATAGGATATTTATAAAAGATACTATCTATTATTTTTTTAACTCATTTACACACAGCGTTTAACAAGGTAGTCTATTGAAAATATTAACACGTTTTGAGGACATGGGATAGAATTGCACAAAATTTTGCTATCACTAAAGACAGGGTCGTTCTTTCACCAACATACGTTATTTAGTCTCTCACACGCACAAAGTCTTACAAAAAAGGTGAACTTCACAATCTGAGGACAGAGTATAGAAATGTCACTGACAGATGTTATTTAGTCTCTCACATGTACAAAGTCTACATCTCAATTATTAACAATTCAAAATGAAGGACTACCGTAACTTCACATAGAGGTGGAGCAGCTCTGCTCGTTTTTATGTAACCGAAGGGGACCGAGTCGAAATCGTCTAAACGCCTGCGCTTATGAAACGACACTCGGTATATTTTCTCTTCGGGTTCTGACACTACACTCACCACGTCTGCGCTAGACGGGCCACTACCGTCACACTTTCTCAACTTGCGTTTTATCTTCCTTTCAGTGCGAACCGTGATGACGTCTTTGACATCGGCACACAGGATCATATCCTTAATGCTGTCAAAATTGGCAAGCTGAGACGCGGCATAATTGAGTGTGATCCCGCGCACTTTACATACTGTCTTCTCTTCCGATGTCCTTGCGTTCATGATTTTGTAAGCATAGTTCTTGGGCCCGCCCGATACAAACTCTGAAATATATTCGTCAGGCCCGAGCTCGTTCGTCATATCTCCCAGCTTATCTCCGCAGGTCACAGCTGGAGGTTGCCCACACTTCTGTATATAAATTATTGAATCGGTATCGCAGTGCATGGCCTTCTCTTTCAATGCGTCTAGGTACGTGTAGAGTTTGAGATTTGCCCCCGTTGTCACACAAGCCCCGATAACTTCGTTTGTGTGACGAAGTACAGGCATGTTCTCCTCCTCTTCCACGTACCTCCACATGACCCACACCACCTCGTCGCCGGCAAACAACAGGTTGGTTACTTCTATACCGGGTGTGGCAAGGAATCGGTAGAGTTACTGTGGGTTTCTAATCATCTTATTTTGAGGCCAAATCTCTCCGCTATCTTCGAGAACAACGATTGGTTTGTGGCATCAGAGAAAGTCTGAAACAGTAACGGCCAATATCATTCAAGTCATAAGTACTAGGCGCCTTGTGTTGCTGGACATTTGGCGGTAAGTAGAATTTAAAAACAAGAATACAATAATTATGCTTTATGTCTGACGAACAACATACAGTTTTCATTCTTCTTTTAGGCTAATGAAACAAGACATTGCTTCATGAAATATAAACGGCCTTCCATATTCGAATACCACAAGCGGCGAGAAAAATGCCACATTAGCACATGAGTTGTCTAGGGAACTGGGAAAATAGCCGCATAATAATAACCGAATGCTTAATTGCACCTGTAGTTAACCTCTCTGACGCCATAAGCTCGGCATCTGTGTGGGATAGTGACAGTGACAATTATCACACATCCTCATTGAAGTCATCGTCAGGTAACCAGTACACTGATACAAAAGACTCACCTTCGTCACCAGTTACGAATTTTGAAAATGAGAATGGCTGCGACCGGCGAAAATTCAGCTGAAATACAAATCAATTTTAATGCTTTACTATCCTGGTCCTACGTAAAAGATACGCATTATATCTATACACTAAACATGCGCCTGGTCACGAAAAAGCTGAAGCAACGTCAGGGGATGGAAGAAACTTTCTATAAAACAACTTCTAATTGTGAAACCGTAGATCGCAACTGACTTATTTACTTTTGGACTATAACGTCAAATTGCACTAAACCTTGCATATTATCTGAAAAGTGCTTTCCCGGAACGAATTTTGCAAACAAAAAAAACGGGATTTGGTGTTTTAAAAATGCGAGCCATATTGCAGTAAATGATATCTCAAATAATCATGGTGAATATTTCTCTGAATGTAAATTTCTAAAAAGAAAGAACATCGTGAGAACAATGTGCCAATGATGCACTAAAGGAATTTACTAAAACATATTAACAAAAATAGACATGCTGCGAATGTAATTATTGGTGTTATGAATTTTTGTGCCGAAAATTCGCGTAATTTAGCATTTAGAAGTTTGCGTGGCTTGTAGAGAACCTTAATTCTTCAATAGGTCCTAATGTTCAGGAACTTATAATTCATTATTTTGCTGACTTAAAATAGCATATGGCTCACAGAAAAGCTTCAGTGAACTAATATTCACAGGCAATACAAAATTAATTGATTGAACTAATGGCCAAAAAATTTCAAAATGGAATTATATGCGAAATGACTAAAAGAACAAGTTATCAGTTCATTTAGATTTCATATGATACATGTCTCCTCGTGCGAAAATATGCCAGATTGTGAGATACTTAAAAATGAGAACTGAATTTTAACTAAAGGAGGAAGATCCTAGACTAAAGATTTCATTCTTCTGAAATATGATGCTGCGTCAATGGCAATTAAATTCCAAAGTTTGTAGATAAAACATTTCCCTTATCTCCAAACCTCGTTAAGTCCAATTATGCCCTAAGGCCCATCGACCTTGAATATGAGGGTACGACTTTCCCTCCAAACGCCGGCAACAAGTGCTGAGACCGATGTTCGAAACGGGTACCTCCCGCAATCGATTTTCCAACGTTTCCGACACAACAACGTGTTCCGTAATGGGTCAGCATAAAGTCAGAATACAACGGAAACCTGCCTGGTCCGAAAGCTGTATTTCTTTTTTTGCCTACTTTAACGTATATCCAGGAGCGTGTAATATTTGGGAGATCCCGGGATCAAGACACGGTCCCCAGACGAGGTAGTTTGACGAGTTGTCTTTGGTGTTTCTCAGACCCCAAGAAGATACCATGATAATGTTTAAAAACTATACGTGGCACGCTTCTTAACACATCCACTTCAACCAACCATTTGCTGATCATGATATTATTCCACACTACTTAGTCGTAGTCACAGCATCATTGAATGAACCATAAACAATTAAATAAATTCGGTCATTTTAAGACAATGTTCTAACGAAGAGTTCAGACCGACTCAGTGATTGAAAATCCAATTCTGGAATATTACGCCAACTCGACTGGCAAATATTAACCGGTGTTTCGTAGGCGTGCACTCCTCCAATCTTCAGGGTATAGAACTCCAAGAGTAATATAATTACTTGTTCATACAGGGGTGTAACAAGAAGCTGTTGGTTCTGACTTCAATAATAAACTTAGTTTTTAGCTTCCTTTATAAAATCACGAAAATAAACTGAACTGGAATATTGATTTCCATGTCGGGATTGGAAGTCACTACCTCTAGAATTGGCAAAGGCCCCTGAACTCGAATTAGAGGTACCCGAATGGAAGTAACGCTTTGTCGTGTGGCTGATTCGAACTATATATTAGTAGCTGATGACCGTCAGTCCGTCCATTTCCAAAGAAGGAATTGCTATTTACTGCAATCAGATGTGGTACGGTATTTATGTCGTGACGAATTTAAATGTAGTGCTCACAAGCTCTCCACAGCACAACGTTTCCTACGAGTATAAGTATCAGGTGATTTAACATTAAAAGTCTTTCCATTTCGCCCACATAGTACATTTATTTATTTTCTGTGAATTAAGTAGTCTGTACAATTGCCAAGAAAAAATACGAGGAAGTGGAGTTCTAGCTCCACCCATTCTTAACTTCGGTACTAGATGGAGGCTGCAACTTTGCTTCAGCACAGCCTCATACCAATTAAATAAAGGGCAGGATCGAAACCAGAGCCAGTCTGGACGCCCTGAAGAAGAGAAAATTCTGGTGTCTCTTGGCGGGAATCGAACTGTGATTCCTAAGCTCTCCAACCCTTGCCCTAATCAGTACTCCGACTACGATACCTCGCTTTATGTTTTGTAAAATTTTCAAAATAAAGAGAGGCGTAGTATTTTATTCGGGATAGGATTGACTTTTGAAGTATTATTTAAATAACTTCAGAGCTTCAAAGCTAACACCACGTACGAGTGTTCCCATTCAATCCAGTTCACGCTAGACATCAGTACCAATTCTCGTGATTCCTCTTGCCGACATTTTTTCACGTGGTTCTTGTAACCATGGACACAAAACAAGCGACGAGAGACTATCGTCATGGCAACCGTTTGACAACAAACTGTCAGTGAAGACAGGGAAGTTTTTGATCAATAAAACGGGGTTATGGGTAAACAAGTCTAAAGTTTTCTCAGTCTCTGGGAAGTGGGCCATCGGTCCGCTGCTACGCTACAAGAAGGAGGATGGCGGTGTTCACGCCTTTTGGCCAACTCACTAACTGCTGCAAAATCCCAGGCGCCTGCGTCGTGTAAGTTCGTGAGGTAAGCTGCAAAACTATCGACTCCTATGTTCCGTTTCCACCAAGGAAGATGTCCTACCGTGTGCGAGAGCTGTTTATGTAATCGCGAGCCGCCTGACTCATTGACACATAGTTATCTTCATTCTTTCTAAATTAGGCACTTTGGTCTGCTGAAATTCCAAATTAACTTCTGCAACCATGCCTAGCGCAATTGTTAAGAATGAATAAATGGAAGGTAGGCTCATCGCAAGACATGTATTGCACAGGATAATAAAGCAAGGAGGAATGAGAACATAAAGCCACCCCTCAATTGGGATTAAAACTAAAGATTCCAGTGTTTGAAGGCATTTCATCGCGCGAGCACGGTAATCGGAAAGGTCGTTACATTCAAACTTCTCACTGTCCTTTTTTTCATTTAAGTCCCATCCTGAATTTAGGGTTAATCACGTACATACACTACTTATCCGATGTCTGTATCAATATTATACTCTCACTTACCGCCTTTGTCTCCCAAACTGTTTTAGACCAAGATTCATCCATTAAATCATTATTAAATCATTACTAAATCATTACTAAAACATAAAGTTATAAACTCTTTTTTTCACAACCCAGAATTTTGTTTCAGAGACTGATAACTTTGTAGTTGTTATTCTTTGCACTAATTTCATCCAACCGACAGCCACTTGCACGCGCTTAACCATTGTACCGACAGTCTTCTGCCTGCATAAGTAAGCGAAAATGATAGAACAGTCATTAACAAAATTTTATACCCGACAGTCGTCACTAAAATTTGTCGACAGTTTTTCGTTTTAATTGAAATCACACAACAATAACGGGCACACTACATGACCTACACGTGTTTCTCGCGCACCTCCGGAATAAGAAATTAAGTACTTGTCCGACTGGGGAAAAGTTTCGAAAAAAACATTTAATCGGAAATCAAATAAACATCGATTTCCCATTACATTTTCCCCATTAACTTGTAATTTTCAAGATAATTACACAAGAATTATGGGAAAGAGCCACAAATTTTAAGGTGTGTATACAAGTATAATTCCTAACATGTTTCACATTTATTATGTAGCACTAATGTCATTTATATGTTTATCATCAGTATCCATAAATGACATAAAAGTGATTGTCACTTTTCTTTCAAATCTCCTCACCTTTCCGCTCTTTTGAACCACGTTTAAAAACGGATCGAAGTAGTACTGACAATCAGGCAACGCATAACCGTAATTGCGCTATAGTTATCCACGGTGCCATCCGTATGCTTCTTTGAGTGGACCTGGTACCAGTAATATCAAATACGATTAACGTATAGTTTGTCTAATTTTAGACCTCCACTTCTGAAGTGGTAACATCATCAATGGCTTTTCGTGAGCTATTTATGGTTCAGTTAGGTTTTTAAAGTGTAAAGATGCCGTCCGTTAGGAACCGGATTGGTCACATGCCATGATTATTTTCAATTTCTTGCCACCAGGAGCTATGTACACAGAAGTCAGGACACATTGATTTTCAAAACACTTTCATTGACGACAAATTTGCGAACGGCGTTTCGGTCCCTAAATAAGGGATATAAGGTCACAAACTGATATCAGTTTGGAGACAGCAGGCGGTAGGAGCCACGAGAGGGTAACAATGTTTGTGCCCGTCAGGAACTGTTCCTAGCCTTGCGTGGCACATCTCATAAACTGCCATTCCCATACCGTCGCCGAACGAAATTTCAAACACATTCGGTGCATACAGAATATAATTTCAGTCCACCGAACAGGCCACACAGTATATGCCACACACTGTCTTCGACCGTTCAAGCAATAGGGTCGTGTATTCGAATCACACTAGACGCATGCATGTGATGCCTTATGTTATCCTACACGGTAGAGTTCTTGCTAAAGATTGATACCTCATCCAAGAAGTCTTACAATTTGTCTAGAACAAAGAGTTAATGCAGTTAATTGTGAACTGAAAAAGACCGAACAGCGTAATCCGTAACAGGCGAAAGAAAACGTTTTCTGCCAAAGTCACCCTGCCCATTACCATCCAAACACAGATTAGCCTGGGTTTGAAACCAGGTCTCTGCATTCTAAAGCCAGTGGCCAATCGACTAAGTTATTACACGGCCTATTTTAACCTTTCTCAGCATCTCTGGTTCTTATAAGTCGGGCAAGAAGCATTCATGCATGCAGATTTCGGCAGGAAGGTCTGGCTGAGAAAGGCTATCTACAAGTTACAGGCTTATATTGAAAAATAATTGTAACTTTGATCATGCAGGTATGTTTAAAGGGGGTAAAATTGAGTCATCCGTCTCCGATAAGGGACCTGTGGCAGGTTTTTGAATATATGGATAGGAATATTGGGGTTATTTGCCGTGTATCAAGCTACGACAATACAGCTCACCTTACATACAATTCTCTTTAATGGACTAAAAATACATGAAATTTATTTAGGCCTTAAGAAAAACTACTTCAAATGAATGCAATTCGTTACAACGACAAGGAGACCGTCTGTCTTCCATATAAGCTGAGATCTGAATCTTTCACAGCGTTTCATCCGAAACCTGTATCCTCACCCATAAAAGTTGAAAATTACTAAACCGTCTAGAAATTTCCCGTTTTTACGCTACTACTCGTAGATAGGTCCTTACGGTATTTGCAAATGCTGAGCATTGACCTTTATACTTAGCCAAAGGAATCCAAATGACACTGGTCGGCAAATATTTTTTCTCGCTTCCTGTTAAAATTTAAGGCTATTCTTATGGTTTTTACATTGCTGAATCCGCCCGCTTCTTATCTGCCTAGAAAGTTTCCGCAGACGTTCTCAAATGCCTCCCAGGCACTTCTTTCTGTAGCATTTAATTTTATACTAAAGTCGTGGTCTTCGAATAGTTGTTTATAGACCAACAAAAATTCCTTCTTTCATATTGGCCTCACTGTTTCGGAAAAATTTACCTCAAATAGGTAAACCCTTCGCTTTCTTTATCCATCGCCTTCTGAAGTCCTTAAACATGAGCTGCAGCAAATCCTCGGCGCTCAAACCTTATCTTAATCTCCGAACTTCTAGCCAAAATATAGTGCGTAAGCTTTTCTTACGAGTTTTGACAGTGACTTTTCTGCGGTTTTCATACCACTTCGCCGCAAACGTAGCAAATAGTATTCGGTTTGTTTTGGGAAGAACGTGACACGTTGCGCTAGAAAAAATACTTTTCAAACACACAGGGAAATTATTACTGTTGTAGTGGAACAACACTCAGGATGGAGGGTGGAATCAGTTTGAGGTATTGAGAGAAGGGGCCTTGGCATACGATCATGCGACAACATATTATGGACTTTTAATCAAACCGACACTTTATCACAGCCATTAAACTAATTTTGTCGCTGTGATAAAATGTCGGTGTGTTTAGCGTCCCTTTACTTTGCAGTGTGACGTTGTTATAATTTGTCGGTGTGTTTAGCGTCTCTTTAATTTGCAGTGTGACGCTGTAATAAATTGTCGGCGTGTTAACGTCTCTTTCACACTGAAAATTAAAGGGACGCCAAGCAGGAGGAAGCAAACATTTTCAGTCTGAGAGATAATTTGAGACAATATTATTCTAGGAATTTAAGTAACCTTAACAAGTAAAAATAAGTGAACAGCATTACAAACATTTGGACCTCCCCCAAATTTCGGTTTTTGACCATAAAACTGAGGTATCAACTGTTATCACCCAAACGGGTGTTGATATAAATATTTTATTCACACATTCGAGTTTGCAAACCTATACCCAATGTAAATCTATCAAAATTATTTCAGGGAGGAAATTAAGCTGACCAGTGTAATTTAAGATTCATTTACCCTGAGGTACATATTAATATTATCCCAAGTTTTAGAATGAGGCCTTCCTTCTCGTTTTCCAATCAATTTTATACTTACTTTTTATGTATCCCATACTTGCTTCGTTGTCATACTTTATAATTTAGTCACCCTTAATAGTCTAAAAACTACTACGTTCCCTAATGCCCTGTGTTCTCAAATTCTTTGCTACTTCTTTCTTCCAGAGTCCAAATACATTTTTCATCACATTGTTCTCATACACTACCGAACTCTGTTCTCTCAGAGCAAGAAACTTTTTTAAAACCTTACAAACACCATAATGAATAATAACCAAGTCTTGTAATAGCGTGGTTTACTACCTACTTTCGTGTCTACTTTATGAAACTTTTCAGTGTGCACTACATGTTCTCCAATGAATAACTATAGAGTAACGGATTTTGATAGCCTCGCAGTAAGTATATATATATATATATATGTGTGTGTGTGTGTGTGTATAGAAGAAATTGAAGTAATGTAGGTAATATTAATTTCCTCAATTTTGGTATTTTAAACACAGTGGTTGCCGTGTACTGTAACACGTATTTTAAAATTCAATAAAACTCAGCGTCAGTCTATACACAATTTCGTGACCGCTCAAACCAGTTCAAGAATTGATTGCTACGAGGTGTGTGAAGTCTTGTACTGCTGAAATATTAATTTGTAATTTTGATTCCAGTACATTATATTCTATATGACTTTTCTGGTATTTAAATTGTGCTTTTCCAATCTTTGAACTACAGTTTTTTACTGGATATTTTGTTTCGTGTATTCTTTAACGTTTTGTACACCTCGTGTGTTCGTAACACTCGTAAACCTAGGACCAATTTCACATTAAAGGTTCTGCATCTTGCTTTCATTTCGTATGATTCTTATAATAATTAACCATTATGGTCCCAAACGGCATTAAGCGAATTTTGCTTGTAATGGAAACAGAATTTGTTGCCTGGGAGTTAATACAAATATTATTTACATAAATTTCAGGCTTCACAATGTTATTTATCCTTTTTTTAGTCGCATCGTTATCACTACAAGCTCGCGAATGCGATGTGTAACGTGCAGTACGTGAGCAGTACCGGCGGAGCTGGTAGGAGGAGTTCTGTTTTGATTGTCCTGTAATTACAGTAGACAAAGCAATTTCCCGCTTAATTGCAGCAGAATACTCAGAAACCCTTATCATCTTCACCGCCATTACCGAGTTGATCGTTTGCTGTGATTGAATATCCGTAAATAAAGGCACTGCTCAATGCGTAAATATATCGTGCACCAACCAACCACTTCACTGCACTACGAAATGATAAGCGGCAGTTAAAGTCAAGTAAGCTTTACTTTATGATCTGCAAACATGGTTTAGCAAACTCGCTTTTTGTTTTGAGTCACGAGTAGGCCCACAAAGATAAGATATGATATATGATATAATATAATATAATATAATATAATATAATATAATATAATATAATATAATATAATATATGTAAAAGAGCCAAGGTGATTCCGGTTACAAAACCAGGGAAAGATAACAGCGAAGAAGTATCCAAAGTTCTCCCAATAAGCCTACTAAATGTAGGCGGGAAAGTCTTGGAAATAGTTTTAATAAATAGAATAAATTACCACGCTAACTCACAAAGTTCTCCCAATAAGCCTACTAAATGTAGGCGGGAAAGTCTTGGAAATAGTTTTAATAAATAGAATAAATTACCACGCTAACTCACACGACTTTCTAAATACCCACCAATACGGTTTTACGCCTCAGCAAGGTACAACTGATGCGGAGATGGAACTTAAGAACTATGTAATGGAAGGACTAGCAGATGGGGAAGTCATAGCTCTAATATCCCTGGATGTTAAAGGAGCTTTCGACGCGGCCTTTTGGCCTAGCATTCTGAACGGACTGAGAGCATGTAGCTGCCCCAAGAACCTTTACAACCTCACAAAAAGCTATTTTAGCAATCGTACTGCGATCTTAACATCCAACATCATACAAATTGAGAAGGAGGTGAGCAGAGGATGTCCGAAAGGGTCCTGCTGCGGGCCGGGTATCTGGAATATTCAATATAATTCCTTGCTGAATTTACCATTTAAGGAAAAAACAAAAGTCGTTGCCTTCGAAGATGATTTAATCCTGGCCATAAGAGCAGGGTCAACAAGGGCGGTCGAAAATTACTCGAACGGAGAATTAAGCAAAATAACTGCCTGGTCTAAAAGTAACAAGACCAAATTTAATGACGAAAAGTCCAAGGTTATGCTGATTTCTAGAAGAAAAAGGAAAGAATCCAGAGCACTGAATGTATATTTGAACAATAAAAAACTGAAACAGGTTACCACATTTAAATATTTAGGCATCATCATGGACCACAAATTCACGTTCAAAGAACATATAGCATACGTCACAGAGAGATGTGCTAAGCTGATTCACGAGTTATCCAGAGCGGCCAAGATATCGTGGGGAATTAAGCACGAAGCGATGAAGACGATATACAAAGGAGACATCCTTCCACTTCTTCTCTATGGTGCCCCGGTCTGGATAGATGCCA
>Ga0209628_10001709_pt1 | contig 14424 bp, 12 predicted proteins | sample TergutCu122P4_FD_187285 | JGI IMG/M metagenome (GOLD analysis project Ga0209628, IMG submission 187285) | Cubitermes ugandensis P4 segment gut microbial communities from Kakamega Forest, Kenya - Cu122 P4 (SPAdes) (version 2) | ecosystem: Host-associated > Arthropoda: Insects > Digestive system...
GCCGAACGTCGTTGCCTTTTCATCCATAAGATATTCGATGTACTTCGGGACGCCGCCGGTTATCATATACAACAACAGCAGATCGTCCGGCCCGTAGTTCGGGTTATGGTCCCCGAGTATGGTCTTGACGACGCTCGGCCTGAAACGATCCAGATTGAAGAACGATGTGGCCCTGCCGAACAGCGGTTCTTTTTGATCCTGGAATAATTTTGTCATCATCGAATGGACGGAACCGCAGACGATGAGGTTGATCCTGGACGTTGATTTGTATGTGTCCCAAAGATTCTGCATTTGGCTCATAATGACATCGTTGGCCTTTGCCAATTCTTGGAACTCATCGATCACGAAAGTAAAATTATTGCTTTGCCCGTATGCCATAAGCTGTTTGAAAAGATCCTGGAAACGGCCGGAATTGATGAGTTCCATTCCCAGGCACAGCGCCGCATCGCTGACAAGCTGTTCGCATATCAGTGTTTCGCTTCCGTGCGGTACGAAGAAATAAAGGAAACGATTGCCTTTTTCGGACTCCGTTATGAGGGCGGTCTTGCCTATGCGCCTCCTTCCGGTCATGACGGTGAATCTGCTGACCTCTCTTGACAGTTCTCGAGTTTTTTCGAGTATCTTAAGCTCATCTTCCCTATCATAGAATCTCATTGCCGACAACCGCCCCGTCCGTTGCTAAACTAATGGACATTAGACTAATAGCCATTAGTATAGATAAAGTTATGGTTCTGCCGGCGATCGCTTCGTCGTTCCGAAGAGATGCGTCGAAACGCAGTCATCGATCACGACGTCAACGAACGTTCCAACTTCGTTATCGCCGGAAATTATAACTTGCTTGTAATTGCCGGTCCGGGCGATCATCGTCCCCTTCTTTCCCTTCTCTGTGACGAGAACACGCACCGTCCTTCCGATAAGTTCTCGGTTGCGGCTCTCGGCCTCGCCGTGCCTCATCTCCGTAAGCTGGCGCGAACGCTCCTTGCTTATGCGCCCGTGTATCTGATCGCTCATCAGCGCCGCCTCGGTGCACGGCCTTCCCGAGAACCGTGTGACGTTGACGGTGTCCGGCGAAACGGTGCGTATAAGGTCCAGACTTCTTTTGTGATCCTCTTCGCTTTCTCCGGGGAACCCGGATATGAGGTCCGTGGAGACAGTAATATCTTTGTGGAACGACCTCATCTTTTCAACCATGGAGACGAACCGGGACGCCGTGTAACGGCGGCCCATCCTTTTCAAAACACCGTCGCTCCCGCTCTGTACGGGAACATGGACGAATCTGTAGACGCGGTCATCCTTCATCACGCGCATCAGGCCGTCGAGTATGCGTTCCAGACTTTCGGGGTTCATCATCCCGATGCGTATACGATACTCGCCGTCAACGGACAGCATCTTTCCGATGAGTTCCGGCAACGCCGTCCCGATATCGAAACCGTAGCACGCGGTGTCCTGCGCGGTTATCAAAATCTCTTTGCATCCGCGCTTCAGGGCGTCCGTGAACTTTTTCAGTATCCCGTCCTCCGGGTAGCTTGATAACCGTCCTCTTGCGAACCTCGTTATACAATACGTACAGTCGCCGAGGCATCCCTGCGCGATCGGGATTATCGACGTGCACCCCATCTCCATGTTCGTGCCGGCCGCGTCCGCGATGACCGGCGGACCGCATGTTCCGTACTTCTTCGTTATCTTCTCCGGAAATGAATCATACGCTCCCGGCGGTATTATCAGAGAGTTCGGCAATCGAACGGAGATCCGCGGGGTCTGCACCTTGGCCATGCACCCGGTCACGACGACCTCCTTGTTCATCCCCTTCAGTTGAGATATGCGTTCGATCATCTTCTTCTCGGTGATGTCGACGACGGTGCATGTGTTCAGGATCACGATGTCCGCATCATCGGCGGAATCCGACGGCGAATGGCCGAGCGCGCGCATCTTATCGGCGAGGTCATTACCTTCGCCGAAATTCATCGTGCAGCCGTAGGACTCCACGAAATATCTCATGGTATCACGGTCAGCGTGTCGCCGCGTCCTGCGTGACGGTACCGAACGCGGTCGTTCCGGAGATGTTCGTGATCTTCACCCTTACGCGGGAACCCTTCGCCGTGCCCGGGACAACGACCAGATAGTTGTTCATCTTGCCGACGCCGTCGCCCTTCTTGCCGACATCGTGTATAAGAATTTCGATGATGTCGCCGGCCCTGAGCTCCGACGACGTGTCCGCCTTGGAGCTCTTCTTCGCGTTGACGGGCCGTCTTGCGCCGCACGCCTCGCATTCCAGAACGAGAGTTCTTCCTTCCTTGCTCATGTGCGTGTCCGGAAGGCCGCACTCCGAACAGATCACGAAAGTGTCCGTATATTCCTGGATGCGTTCGGAGATCTGGGCGATGCTGAGCTTCGCCTTCAATACGGACCGCCGCCCTTCGACGTTCCCCGGCGTTCCCAATTCCCTCAGAAGGTATTGCAGGACGTGCAGCGGGTCGCGTCTTAACTTGTCGGTTATGTCGATGAAGTTCCTTATGACCGTTATCTTCCCTTCCTGAAGCACGTCTATCTCGGGCAGAGAGAAACGCTCGTGGCCCTCTATCGTCTCGGGAAGGCAGGCCTTTGCCCTGTCAAGCAACGCTAGATAATCCTTATCGGTCATTGGCATCAGTTGCACCCATGCGCATGCATTTTATAAAGGTTTCCCGAAGACGGACGCTTTTCGCAGGTTCGCGGGGTCCGTCCCGAGCGTCCCGAGCGGAAGCCGCCGCGGTGCCCGGAAACGATGAAGGAATGAAAAACATACGTAAAGGTCGGGCGCGCACACAAATCCGGGCGCTTATTGATTTATACATACACGCACATACGTGACCATTGGCGGAAACGCCCGCATGAAAAAAGGGTTCTGGTGGAGATCATGAAAGATGGAAGGAAAGGAAGGGCTGTGCGGCTGTTCTTTGCGTTCTCGACCGTCGCACTGTTGCTGGCGGCGGCGGTCATACCCGCGTTGAACGTATCCGCCGCGGAACGCCTGACGAACGACGGAAAGAGCAGGGGCGATTATGTGAGCCCTCTAATCGACGAGCACAACAGCTACGCGTGGTGCGGCGAGGTGTTCGAGCAGGACGACGGAGATTATCTTTGGATAGGCACCAACCGCGACGTTATCGGAATGGCCATGATCAACTTCGGCGTCACCGACCCGCGTTATTTCGATATGGTCGGTATCCCGTACCCGGACATCGACATCACGGGAAAGATCTTCCGCATAAATCTGAACGACCCGAATGCGGTATGGGAACCGATGTGGCAGGATTCCGCGTTCATGGGATACAGGAAGATGGTGGTCTTCGACGGCAACCTGTATGTGTTCGCGGGGGTCACCGCGGTCGGTTCCTGGACGGACCCCAATTATGCGTCGGTCTACCGATTCACCCCGGACTTCAAACCCGGAGACACGCCGGACGTTGTGCTGTGGGATACGCTGCCGATAGCCGTGCCTCCGCAGGACCGGGGACAGTTCTACCGCGCCGCCACGGTATTCGACAATAAACTATACGTGGGAACATATACCGGAGGCATATACTGCACCGACGGCACAGGGCTTGCGTCGCTCTCGCCCAACAATGCCGGCACCGGCGCCAAGTCGACCGGCTGGGACCTTGTGATGGACATGAACACACAGCCCGATTACAACCCTCTGGCCGGAAATCTCATATGGGACATGGTCGGGTTCGCCGGCAGCCTGTATGTCTCCGTCTCCGGTATGAACGACGGTTTCAGACTGTTCAAACTGACGGACACCGGCGTGATCACGGTCGATCAGGTCGTCGGCGTCTGGGCGCCGAAATACGGCCCCGGCATGGGGATAAAAAATCACGTCTTGGCGTCCCCGTTCCTGGCGACATTCGGCGGCGAGGAGTATATGTACCTCGCAACTTTCGCGAACGCGGCCGGCGTCCTGATAGGGAGCCTGTACGGCGTGGTATCGTTGGACAAACTATGCGCCGCCGCGGTCTACCGTGTCAACACGGCCGGGGTGTGGGAGGTGGTCGTCGGTGACAAATGGGGCCCGAACGTGGCCAAGGACAAAGCCAGCAAGGACATTCCGCACGTGGGCAACATGCGCGCAGGGTTCTATCCGGGCACGACGGTCGCGGACAACCACTCGATGAACCAATATGTATGGTGGATGGCGCAGGACGCGGACGGAAGATTATGGGCAAGCACATATGACATGGGCTTTATGCGCGACCTGGTGCCGTACACGGTCCAGTGGGCGTTCGTGAATTATATCGGCCTCAGCGCCACGTTGGACCTTAAGGACGCGCTCGCGGACGTAGAGGAGAAATATTCGGCGGTCCGGGATTATCTGGACCAAGTGGACACCGCCGGCCTCTGGGACGACATCGTGGATGTCATGCAGAAATGTGCGGTGGAGTACAGGGACACGATGATAATGGGCCTGTTGGTAGGCCCCGCCGCAGTGACATACGCGATGACGCTGATATCCGACGCGATCGCCGAAATCATAAGATTGGTGCAGACCGCGTTCTCCGAACTCCCGACCCTGTTGACCGAATTGCTGATCTCCGTTCAGGAACTGTTCATTCTGGCCATAACTCTCGGGGTCGATCTGCTGGGCGCGATCGGCGCCGCGGCGGACGCATTCCTGGAGCTCGTACCGCTGCTCCTGTCCGCCGGGTCGAACCCCGCGGGATTCGATCTGTACTATACGGACGACGGCAAGAATTGGCACCCGTACACGGTGAACGGTCTCGGCGACGCCGACAATTACGGCGGCCGCGTGATCGTGCCAACCGAGAAATACGGAACGTTCCTGCTGACGGCGAACCCGTTCACCGGATGTCAGGTATGGAAGCTGGGCGGCGAGCAGCCGGACATAGGGATAAAATCGGGCATACCGGACTCGGTATCGATGAGGGTGGGCGCATCCGTCACGTGCCGGGTGGAGTACTTCGGCCCCGCTCCCGACGATGCGTCGCTGACAACGAGCGAATGCACCGCGGCCGGGATATCAATGGGACCGGGCACGGTGGGCTCGATGTACTTCTCGACGGTCACGAAGGAATTCGGCATGAAGAACATCTACTCGGGGCTGTACGCATACGAGGAGACGCCTCTCAGGTCGTACGTCTACGAGGTGACGCTGACGGGACTGGAAGCATACAGCGGTCCCGTCGAGATCACGTTCAACATAGGCGACACGGAGCTGACCCAGACAGTGAACCTGAACATAACGAGGGGCGGCGGGGACACCAGGTCCACTGATTCGTCGTCGACCGACTGGCTCCTGTTGCTGGCGGTGGCCGCGGTCGTGGCGATCGTCCTCCTCGCGGGAGCGTTCCTGGTGAAGTCAACGAAAAAGTAAAAAAAACCGGAGGGGCGACCCTCCGTTCAAATTTATTCTTCTTTCGGCACAGCGCATGCGCCCGACCGCCGAACGCTCAGACGCCCAAATGCTCCAATAATATCTTCACTCCGATCAGCACGAGTATAATTCCGCCGGCAAGCTCCGCCTTGGAGCTTATCTTTGATCCGAAGACGCTGCCGATCCTCACGCCGAGCATCGCGATGACGAACGTCACGGCGCCGATGACCGCGACGGCAGGGAGGATGTCCGCACGGATCACGGCGAACGATATACCGACCGCAAGAGCATCGATGCTCGTCGCGACGGCCAGCGGTATCATGACTTTATGGTCAAGCGACGCGCCGGCATCCTCGTCATCTTCCCTGAAACTTCCGACGATCATCCTGACGCCGAGGAACGACAGCAAAGCGAAGGCGATCCAATGGTCGCAGCTCTCGATGCTGTCGGCGAAGGCCGACGCCGCAAAATATCCGATGAGCGGCATCATCGCCTGGAAGACGCCGAAATACAGTCCGACGGTCAACATGTTCCCGACGGACGCCTTATGCCGCAGCCCAAGGCACACGGCAACGGCGAAAGCATCCATCGACAGCGCCAGGGCGATCAGAAAGATCTCTATGATGCTCATGTTCCGCGCTCCGTGTCTGCCGACATCGTTCCTCAGAGACGAAGGGAGTTAGATAACCCTTTTGCCCGGTTCGCGATAAAACCGTTCCGTTGCGAAGATTTTATAATCTGTTCCACTTTAGCAGGCAATCGCAGTCCCGTAGTGTAGCGGTCAATCATGCCGGCCTTTGGAGCCGGCGACACCGGTTCGAATCCGGTCGGGACTACCATTCACCGCCTTGCGGCGATCGTTCTCCGGTACTTTCAAAGGTCCGCGGATGCGCGCCCGTCACGCCGCGCACGCCGAAAGGAACCATCCGAGGAACCCTCCTCCGAGGCACGCCGCCACGTTCAGGGCCATGTTCAGGAACGCTGTTCCCGCTGCGCCCGAAACGAACAGGCCGAACGTCTCAAGGGACACCGCGGACATGGTCGTGAAGGCGCCGAGGACGCCCACGAACAGGAACGCGATCGTCCGTTCTCCCGGTTCGAACGCGAACATTATGAATGTGATCGCGAAACACCCTATGACGTTCACGATCAGCACGCTTGTTCCGATGCCGCCCTCATTCGGAAAGACCGACGAGACGGCGAATCTCAGCACCGCGCCCAGGGCGCCGCCCAGCGCGACCAGCAAAACCAATACGAACTGCATGTTCATTTCTATCACCTTGTCCGTGTACGAAGGCGCGGACACGGCGGCCGCGCATCCGATGCAGAGCTCATCAGCGCGACGCGGTTCCGACAGATGTCGAGGGAGAACTCATTCCCGTCCGGCTGATAAGCGAGCGGGATAAAAATCTTTTCGCCGTGCCCGTCCGCCGTTCGGATGAAGCCGGTCACGGTCGCGCCGTCATTCCTTGTCACCCGGATCGTTGTTTATGCGTCTCGCCTCTTCGAACTTGGCGGTCATCGTCGGATTGCCTCTTGTAAGCTTCCTCACCGTGAGGTCCTCCGCCTTATCGTTCGCAAGGCGCAGCTGATTCTCGGACGACAGGAGGCTCAGCTTTGTCTTCTGTAATTGCGCTATCGCCTTGTCTATGCTCTCTATCGCGTCGTTGAACTTTTCTATCCCCAGCCGATAGTTCCTGCCGAACGCCTCTTTGAAGGCGTCCAGCTTCTCCTCGAAACCGGTCACGTCGTAGTTCTGCGCCTTTATCACCGCAAGCTCCGATCTGTATGACATCGACCTCAGGGCGCTGTCCCTGAGGATCGTGATCATCGGCAGGAAGTTCTGCGGCCTGATGACGTACATCTTGTCGTGACGGTACGATACGTCGACTATCCCCGTGTTGTACAATTCGCTGTCCGGCTCGAGCAGCGACACGAGGACGGCGTACTCGCAGTTTTTCGTTTCCCGGTCTTTGTGCAGCTTGTCCAGGAAGTCCTCGTTCTTTTTCTTCGTGGCCGTTTCGTCCGCTTCGTTCTTCATCTCGAACATTATCGAAACGATCTCGTTCCCGTTCTCGTCCCTCTCTCTGTAGATGTAGTCCCCCTTCGTTCCGCCGCTGGCGTCGTTATCCTTACCGAACTCCGCCTTCTTGAACGCCGTCGCGCGGTACTTGTTGAACTCGGTCTCGCAATGCTGTTCCAGCGTCTCGCCGAGCATCTTCACCGATTGTTTTGCTTTGAGGTCTTTGTAATACGCGATCTGCTCGTCCTTCTGTCTCAGCTCGATCTCGTATTTTTCTTTGAGCGATTTCTCGGAAAGCAGTTTTTCCGTCTCCTTAGAAGACACGTCCTTCAGAAGGCCGTCCCGTTCCTTCACGATGGCGGCGATCTGTTCCTGCGTCTTGAGCCGGTTCTCAAGGTCCATCTTCTCCATCTTTCCCCGCAGTTCGGAGATCGCGGAATCCTTTCTTGCGATCTCGGACGCAAGCGCGGCGTCCTTCTGCTCTATCTTCGATCTTAACGATTCCAGTTCCTGGTCCTTTTTCGCGATAAGGTCGTTCAGCGATAATTTTTCCTCGCTCTTGGCAAGCGCTATGGACTTCTCGCGGTCCGCCTTCCATACGGCCTCGCGGTCCGCGAGCTCCCTTCTGAATTCGCTGTCGCGCACCTGCTTGACGATGTCGGCCATTCCCGACTCGTCGACTTTGAACACCTTTCCGCATTCGGGGCATTTGATCTCGTTCATACGAAGGACCTCGCTACGTCAACGATATTTTCTTTTCATTATATTATTCATCGGTCTCGCGGAACGTTACCTGCGAATCATCCTTCTTGCGCCTGCGTATCGGAAGATCGTCCCTTTTTATCGTGTCGATATCGAACGGCGCCGGTAAAATGGCCCAATATCCTTTCCGGACATTCCCTTCGCGTTTTATCAATCCCTTCTCTTTCAGAGATTCGATCTTCCTGAACACGGTACGTATATCTCTGCCGATCTTCTTCGCAATGATGTCGGCGGTGAGCGAATCATCCTGCTTCAGCAACTTGTATACTTCCAACTCGCTCCCCGTCGGGACGGAAACATTTTCCGCGGCGTACGGTATTTTTCTCAGGAATTCGAAAGAGAATCCATGTGAGTCGTTAAAGTATTCATATTCCGTTCCGTCCCGCCTGCAAAGGGATATGACCTTTTCGAAACCGGTGCCGAAGGCCTCGATCATATTGGACCTGAACAAGAACTCCGCGATCGTCGGATTCCTCAGAAGTGATTTTCCTTTTCCGTTCAAACAATCTTCGGGAACGATGTCCAACGGCAGACGGCCCGGATTGAATATCCTGATCCTGCCGGGCGAGATATCGATCTGGTGCGAAATGCTGGCGGCGCGGGGATAATCCGCATGAACGAACGAGTTCAGAACGATCTCCCGTACGGCGTCGATCGGGACCTCGGGAACTTCCGTTCTGACGATGCTTGAAAATTCAGCTCCCCAGCGTATGTTCTTTTTTAAGTAAAGCATCGCTTCGTCGATGCATTCGATGATGTTCCCCCGAAAACGGTCAAGGTCAATGAAACTGATCCTTGCGTCGGTGGCGAACATCGCCAACTTCAATATCAGAGGCTCATGTTTGGAAAGCAGACAATTGCCGGCATTCGTCAAATGACCGTCGGCGAGCAGATTGAATTTTGAAAGTAACCTCTCTTTATCATATTCGCCTTTTATACGCCCGGCCTCTGCGCCCGATCTGTAACAATAGCGCAGCAACTCCTCATCGATATCGTCCGCCGTGTATTTCGTCAACGCTCTTTCCCAGCCCTCATTATTGTTATTGCTACGGACAAGATCGATGAGTTGTTCGTGCTTCATTTTACGGTTCTCGCTGCCGCCGCGTATGTAAAAGTCCCCGCTGGCAGAATAAGGGGTGTTCTTTCCGTGGAAGGGTATCTCGATGTAATCGTTCTTGCCGTCATTCAGCACGTTCAAATGGAATTCGGGCATCGGCTCCACCGTTTCATGGATCTTGCGCGCGATCTTCTTCAGCGTTTCGGAGCTGACATCCATGCCGACCACGTTGCCTTTGTCGTCCACACCGAAGTATAACGTGCCTTCCCGGTGTTTGTTCAGGATGGCGCACATCGATACTATCGCCTCGTTCAGCGCCGCGGTGCTCTTTTTGAATTCTGTCCTCTCGTTCTCGATCCCGATCTTCATATTTTCGCCCCCTTCATTTGTATATGCCTGTGCGTACTGTCCGAATGCTCTTAAATGTCACTTATGACATGTCATATAATGACAGATATAAAACGCTTTCCAGGATCATCGGCGTGAACTGTTCCGCGGACAATATTCGATATCGTTATTAATCCGCTTCGCGGTGTTGGTACGATGGCCGAAAAGATCAGATGCCTCTGGTACGCCGACGACGGAAGGTGCGCAAGCTGTAAGTCCAAGCGCATACGGATGGACGTGATGAAGCTTCCCGACTACGAGATATGCCATCCGGAAGTCGATTACGCAAGATGCGAATTCTACAAGGAAAAGCCGGTACCGAGGAAGTGACGCCGTGAGCATACGCAAAGATATGCTCTCGGACGACATCGACACGATCCTGCAGGCCATGGACCGTCTCGAATCGGAGCTCAGGAAGAAGATGGACCGCAGCGACCTGCTGGACATCCTCAAAGAACTGTGCGCATCCGGCGACGAAGAGGTGGTTCGGAAGGCGACGTGGTGCGTCGCGAAGATGGGGCAGAACAAGGTGAACGACGTGGGCATCCTGATACTGCTCAGCGGAATGGCCGGCAACGCGGACCCGCAGGTCCGCGAGAACGTCGCGTGGGGCATAGGCGAGGCGGCGGGAACGATAGAGATGGCCGACGACGAGCTGGACGCGATATCGCTGCTTCTGGACGACGCGGAGCACGATGTGCGCGGCATGGCGGCGTGGGCCGCCGGGAGGCTGTACCACAAATGCGGAATTTTGTCGGAAGATTTCGAAAATAAATTGAACAGGCTTCTGAACGACCCCTCCGAATATGTACGGGCGGCGGCCAAGTTCGCGTTGGACGGATGATCAGAATTTTCCGACAACGGCCTTGATCCTTCTGACGCCGGCCGCGGAGCTCTCTTCCTTTTGTATCCTGAACCCGCCGATGTCGCCGGTGTTGCCCACATGCGGTCCGCCGCACATCTCCTTCGAGACGCCGGCGATCGTGTAAACTTTCACGATATCCTCGTATTTTCCTTCGAAGACGCCGATCGCGCCGCTTTTCTTCGCGTCCTCGTACGGCATCTCCTCGCACACGACGTCTATGTTCTTCCGGATCGCGTCGTTGACGATATCCGATACCTTCTGTATCTCCTCGGGGGTCATCTTCCGGTCGAAGTTGAAATCGAATCTTAATCGTTCGGGAGTTATGTTGCTTCCTTTCTGCATTATGTCCGCGCTCAGCACCTGCCTGAGCGCCGCGTTCAGCAAATGCGTGGCGGTGTGCAATTTCGTCGTTTCGTCGCTGCTGTCCGCGAGACCTCCCTTGAACTTCTGTTCCGCACCGGCCCTCGACTTTTCCTGGTGTTCCCTGAATCTTTCGTCGAACCCCCTGATGTCGACGGATATCCCGCGCTCATCCGCGAGTTCTTTCGTCAGCTCGATGGGAAAACCGAACGTATCGTACAATCGGAACGCATGCTCGCTGTCCAGCGTTTTGGAATCGCCGAGCTCCTCGAACATACGGTCGGCGATCCTCAGCCCGCGGTCCAACGTCTTATTGAACTTCTCCTCCTCGGCCTCGAGATTGGTATAAATGAACTCTTTGTTCCGTTCCAGTTCGGGATAGACGTCGGAGTACTGTTCAACGATCATCTTCGAGACGTTCGCCATCCGGCATCCCTCGATGCCGAGCTTGCGCATATAGCGGCTCGCCCTTCTGATCAATCTTCGCAAAACGTAGCCTTGGTCCATCTTCGACGGCGCAACGCCCCTATCGTCACCGAGCAGGAACGTCGCCGACCTCAGATGGTCGGCGATTATCCGGAAGGCTTTGATGTCGTCCTCATATCTCTTACCAGAAAGCCGTTCGATCTCTTTGATCGTCGGAATGAACAGTTCCGTGTCATAGGCGCTCCTGACGCCGTTCATCATCGCCAGCACGCGTTCCAATCCCATCCCGGTGTCGACGTTCTGCTGGCTCAGCGGCACGTAGGAGCCGTCCTCTTTCTTGTTGTACTCCATGAACACGTTGTTCCAGATCTCGACGTACTTCCCGCACTTGCATGCGGGCCCGCATTTTTTCGAACACTTGGGCCTTCCGTCATCATAGAATATCTCCGTGTCCGGGCCGCACGGTCCCGTCTGCCCGGCGGGGCCCCACCAGTTGTCCTCCATCCCGTAGAAGAAGATCTGGTCGTCCCTGAAACCTAACTTTTTCCATGCGTTGTACGTCTCCATGTCCTTCGGCGCGTTCTCGTTGCCTTCGAACGCGGTCACCGCAAGATTGTCGAGCTTGATCTTCAGAACTTCGGTGAGAAGGTCGTAGCTCATCTTTATCGAGCCTTCTTTGAAATAATCGCCCAATGACCAGTTGCCGAGCATCTCAAAGAACGTCAGATGCGTGGAATCGCCGATGTCGTCTATATCGCCCGTTCTTATGCACTTCTGGTAGTTCACAAGTCGTTTGCCGGCCGGATGCTTTTCGCCGAGCAGATACGGAACAAGCGGATGCATCCCCGCCGTCGTGAATAACACGGTGGGATCGTTCTCCGGTATCAGCGATGCCGACGGGATATAGGCGTGCCCCCTCTTTTTGAAGAAGTCCACGTATGCGTTCCTGAGCTCTTTTGCGTTCATTGTGCGCACGCATACAATTCAAGGATAAATAAGCAATCCCGCGGCATACTATCAAGAAAAGACACATTTGCTTTCCGAAACGCAACGTATGAGACGGAGTACAGGAAACTTTCGCTCAACGATATGTGAGGGAAAGTGACCGCGGTAAATTAATGTCCATTAAGTTAATGTAAATTAATTTAGCATATCCGGACGTTTGCGCGTTATCGGAAGATCAGAGGTCTCTGCGCATCCTCACGGCATTGCGCACCGCGTCGTTCACGTCGCCGCCGGAGACATGAACGTACTTGCCGGAAGCCCTCAGCTCGTTCATCGGACGGGGTCCGATCTCTTTCACGACGACGACGTCGGCGTCCTTCAGCGAAATGATGCGGTCATTGATGTTCTTCGTGTGCGCGTCGCCGTAAACACCGCCGTGTTCTTTCACGTGAACGATGCGGTCCTCCGTGACGGCGTCGCCGCTGACGAGATACATCCTGAACGCCTTCGTATTTCCGAACCCTCCGTTCACAGTTGCCCCGTTATCGGATGCGACGGCGACTCGGACCGAATTCCCTACGACGCCGTCGCTTCTGACGTTCATCGGACCGCACCCGGAACCGCACGCGCCGACGCGCACGAACTCGTCCGATCGGTCCTTATCAAGCAGTCCTATCGCGTCCGCGCGGCATTGTCTGCAATGACGCATCATTCTGACGTCCTTCGAACAGACGTCCATCAATCGTTTCCGCTCCTCCGGCGTCGGTGCGCGCATATCGGAAAATTTCGTGCCTTCGACGGGTATCAGCGGAAGGATGTTCACGATGTAAACGCCCAGTTTCTTCACCGCATTCACAAGATCGGGTATATGCGTGTCATTGATCCCCGGGATGAGGACGATGTTCACCTTCACGAGCATTCCGAGCGCGATGCATCTCCCGATGCCTTCCAGCTGATTGGTCAATAATCTTTCCGCCGCTTCCTTCCCCTTGAGCTTCTTTCCGTCCCATATCACGAACTCGTATATCTTTGACGACACGTCGGGATCGAACGCGTTCATCGTCACCGTGACAAAACGCACCCCGAGCTCGTAGAGCTTATCCGCATATCCCGGCAAGTTCAGTCCGTTCGTGGAAAGGCACAGCGCGATCCCGGGATATTTTCCATGGACGAGCTCCAGCGCCGCGAATGTCTCGTCGTTGGCCAGCGGGTCCCCGGGGCCGGCGATCGCAACAACACTGAGCTCGGGGATCCTTTCCTTCACGGCGCCCACTTTTTCCGACGCTTCGTAGGGCGTCAGTACCGAGGATGTCACGCCGGGGCGCGACTCGTTGCTGCAATCGTATCTCCGATTGCAATAATTGCATTGGATGTTGCACCTCGGCGCCACCGGCAGGTGCATCCTTGCGAACTTTTTATGCGCCTCCTCGTTATAGCACGGATGTTGCCTCAACGCATCCGCCAGCCTGCCGTCCATGGCATACGATGCGCGTGCACGTATGTATATTATTACATTCTACGTTATTACGGTAATATGGACGCGGAAGATTTACTCTCGGGCATCAACGCGCACGCGCCCGCGGCGAGGAGAACGCTCGCGGAACATATCGATTCCGGGGACCTTACGTACAGGACGCGCAGCGGCCACGTGTGCGAGATGACCGCGGACGAGATCAAGATATTGCGTAGCGCGTGCGCGGAGCGCGAAATAATATCGTTAAGGCTGCCGCTGATCGTATCGACGGACACGTCATCATCGCAGGGCGCATGGAAGGTGGAGGGGCGCACGGAGGTCTCCGTGGTCTCGAAACTGCTGTCCAAGAGTCCCATGCGCGATGACCTCATGATTTTCTATCATCCGCACCTCAGGGAACTTCAGAAAATATTGCCCAATTGTATCGCGGTATTGTTCGTTCCGTGAGGCTGCGCATCGTTAACCCTATTTATGATAGAATAATTATAAATATAATACGCGCGTAGGCGGTCTGCTCGATGAGATAAAAGCTCCCGGTCATTGTTCGGGAAACATGAAAAGATCGAATTCGGAAACCTTTAAATACGTCTCCGATAATCGGGAAGTTCGCCGCGCCTTTTGAAGGCCGCCGGTAACGATTAGTGGATAAGTGCACCCGCGGAGAGGTCCTTCGGCGGGGAAGAGGTATAGGGCTCCGGAATGGAGGATGAGGCCGGATACAGCCCCATGATTACCGATCATACGCAACCTGGAC